>OHIY01000216.1_pt1 | contig 34648 bp, 35 predicted proteins | sample 1568351 | NCBI WGS metagenome assembly OHIY01 (sample SAMEA3879547, study PRJEB24766) | human gut metagenome | biome: human-associated habitat; feature: feces | place: USA | collected 1985/1987 | reverse complement strand
ACGAAAATATATATAATTTCCTTACTAAAACTTTTTAATCGCTGAATAGTAACGAATATTTATTTCTAATGAAATTATATTTACTATAAAAGTAAACAAATTGTTAAAATATTAATGATAGATAGAAGGAGTTAACATGGCAAATAAAGTAATAATAATCGCTGATTCAACAATCGATTTAAATCCTGATTACATTAAGGAAAATAATATCCAAATAATTCCTTTGCACGTTTCTTTTAGAGGGGAAGAGACTGATTATTTGGATGGCGTAAATCTAAATGCTGAAACAGTTTATAAAAAAGTTCAAGAAAGTGGGTTTACCCCAACGACAGGAGCGGCAAATGTTAATCAATTTGTTGATTTCTTTAAACCATTTATTGATGATGGGTACGATTTAATAGTCACAGGAATAGGCAGCACACTTTCATCGAGTTATCAAAATGCAATATTAGCTGTGCAAGAATTTCCTGAAGGCAGAATTGAAGTAGTTGATTCTCAAAATCTTTCTACTGGTACTGGATTATTAGTTTGCAAGATGGTTGATTTTAGAAATCAAGGTGATGATGTTCATGAAATCGCTAGAAAAGTCAGAGAACTCGTTCCTTTAGTGAGTGCTAAGTTCTGTATTGACCGTTTAGATTATTTGCATAAAGGTGGTAGATGTAGCGGCATGACTAAACTTTTAGCTCATTTTTTAAATCTTCATCCAATCGCAAAAGTTATTGATGGAAAATTAACTGTTTATAAAACACCAAGAGGAAAATATAGAAAAGCTGTCGATGCACAAATTCAAGAATTTTTAGATGATTTACCAAACATTGATTTAACTAGAGTTTTTGTAACAGATAGTGGACATATGGACGGTGAAAGCGATTATATTATTGAAGAGTTAGCGAAACATATGGATAGAAGTCATATTATTCATACTACAGCTGGTTGTGTTATTTCTTCTCACTGTGGTCCTAAGACAGTTGGAATTTTATATATTTTAAAAGAAAAGAAAGACTAGAAAATAGAAAATAATAAAAAGAAAAAAGGAGGTAAAATGTACCTCCTTTTAAAAAAACCATTGCAATTCTCAACTATTCTGCAGAAACTTTTAAATTTTTGAAAGCTATAGATGGAACTGTGAACGAAGATAAAAGAAGTTCGCTATCATTGCCTACAGCAATAATATTGTTAAATAAGTCAAATAAGTTCCCACTTAAAGTAAATAGTGTGATAGGTTTATCTTTTTTACCATCCACAATATGGAAGCCTTCAGCTTGTAATGAAAAATCTCCACTAGTTGGATTTAAACCAGCATGTAAACCATTGATTTCAGTTACATAAATTCCATTCTTGATTTTATTGAATAGACCTTCTTTTGATAGTTTTCCAGGTTTAACAACAATGTTGCTATAAGAAATTGACATTTTGCTGCCACTTCTTGAAGCGTTACCTGTTGATTGAACACCATCTTTTTTAGCTGTAACTAAATTGTAAAAATATGTTTTTAAAACACCTTTATCAAAGATGACTTTATCTTGAGTAGGGACGCCTTCATCATCAAAATAAGAGAAGAAAAGATTTTTAAGATGAGGCTTTTCAAAAACTGTTAATTTTTCACTCAATACTTTTTCATTAAGTTTTCCTTCTAATTTAGATGAATGCTTTTGAACTTCTTCGCTTGATACATGGGAAAGAAGTGCAGAAAGAAGTGAAGAAACACATTCTTTATCAATAACGGCTTTATATTTACCAACTTTAATTGATTCAGCATTGAGTTTTTCTAAACCCTTTTGAACAATTTCATTACAAAAAGCATCAACATCGATTGAATGTTGATCAGAATTGAAGAAGATTTTTCCATTAGTTTTTATCTGTTCACCATCTTTAATAACTATAGAGGCGTATACTAAAAAATAATTAGATTTATCTCTTAATTTCAAGCCATATGAGTTTGTGAAAGTTCTTTCTGAATCGTTATTTTGAAATTCAACTTCGACATCAGTAATTCTTGGATCTGATGCTTTTAACTTATCTTCAATTTTGTGACAAAGAGCAAGTTTGTCTTCAACGGACCGTTCATTTAATTTGGCTGAATAAATATTTTTCTTTTGATATTTATCTGCACCTTTATAAATAATTGGTTCATCTTCTGATTCATTTAAAGTTGCTGTTTCTTTAATTGCGTCGAGCAAGAAAGGAGTAGTTGATTTATCGTCGCTTTCGGTTGATCCAAAACCGATTTTATTGTTATAAATACCTCTTGCACTAATTCTTGTTGAAGAATCGACTGAGTAAGAAACTAATTCACCTTTAAATAATGAAAAAGAAAATGAAGTAGATTTCGAAGAACTAACTTCGCTAGGTGTGATTCCAGCATCTTTAGCTGACTCAAAAAATTTATTAGAATTCATTAATTGAACCTCCTCTTCCTCCAACAACGATTTCATCGACACGAATTGTTGGTTGACCAACATTTACTGGGATGCTGCCACTTACAGAGCCACACATACCTTGACCAAAAGCTAAATTATTACCGACCATATCGATATGTTTTAAAATATCGCGGGCATTTCCAACTAAAGTTGCACCTCTTACAGGTTCGGCGATTTTACCATCTTTAATTATATAGGCTTCAGAACAACCGAAATTAAATTCACCTGTAGCAGGGTTGACTGATCCGCCGTTGAATGAAACAGCATAAAGACCAAGTTTTGTTGCCTTGATGATTTCATCTTCTGTAAATTTTCCAGGAGCAATATAAGTGTTACTCATTCTAGATGTAGGTTCAAACTTGTAAGATTGTCTTCTGCAAGCTCCGTTACCTTCTTCGCCCATTCTTCTTCCATTGAAAGAGTCGACTAAATAGCCTGTCAAAATACCATCCTTGATAAGTTCATTTTTGCGAGGTGTGTTGCCTTCATCGTCCAAACTATTTGAACCCCATTCGTTTGGAATAGATCCATCATCATAAGCACTCACACAATCGTTCGCTATTTTTTCGCCTTTCATATTCGAAAAGACTGATAAACCTTTAGCAACAGAAGTAGCTTCTAATTGGTGACCACATGCTTCGTGGAAAATAACGCCTCCCCATCCGTTTCCAATGATGACGGGGAATTTGCCGCTTGGACACTCTTTTGCTTGAAGCATAAGAATAACTTTTTCAGCGTTATTTTTTGCAATTTCTTCTACATTGAGTTCGTTTGTGAAATATTCCCAGCCTCCTTGAGCACCAGGTCCGTCAAATCTAGTTTCAATTTTTCCATCTTCACTAGCAATAGATTGAATTCCTAAACGTCCGTATTCTTTATGGTCGACCCAATGTTTACCTGTTGAGTTGAAGATTTCAATCTCAGATTTAGTCAAAGCGAAACTTGAAATTGCTCGAACAATTCTTTTATCAAAACCTAAGATAATTGAATTAACTTTTTTAAGTAAAGAAACGATTTCTGCAGGGTTAATTGATGAAATTGGCGTACTTTTTTTGTGAATACTTTTAACTTTTATATCAGAAAAATGATCTAATTCAGTTAAAACTCTTTCATCATTAAAAGATTTGGATAATGTTTCTGCAAGAGCAAGTAGAGCCTTTTTTGATTTATCACTTGTTGAACCGTAAACGCTTCTTGTACCTTTTAAAAGTCGTAAGCCAACACCGCTTGTTGTAGCGACTGTTGTTGCATCAACTTTCATGCCTTCTAATACATAACTTTTACGTATAGTATCTTCATTAAAGATTTCAACAAAATCGGCACCAGTTGAAGAAGCAATATTTATAACTTCGCGTGCTAAGCTTTTATTAAGCATATAATTTGTCCTCCAATGTATACTATTTTAATATAGAAGGAAAAAATAGCAACAAAGTTGAAAATATTGGTTTTATTTATCTTTTTGTACGCCTTGCTGGATTAAGTAAATTATAAAATATTCTCTTCATATTGCTTTTTTTGGAAGAAAACACCAAAATTTATTTATGAATAAATTAAAAGTGAATATGTACGCCGGAGGATTAAACATCGAAGGGCAAGGCGTCGGAGCTAATTTTTTTGAACAAGTAGACCTTGTTAAACGTATTGAAAGCTTAGATGTATCGGTAAACGGAAGAAATCCAAAAAAATATGATATCAACCACTTTCATACAGTAAACCCAAATTTGTTTTTTAAGTTTAGAAAAAAGAAAATAAACATTTGTTATGTCCATTTTATCCCTGATAAAAACGACGGGAGTTTAAAAATGCCTGGGTGGATGTTTTCACCTTATAAATGGTATGTCTTAAAATTTTACAGAAAAGCAGACGAAGTGATTGTTGTAAATCCTTATTTTATTAAGGATTTATTGAAAATAGGTATTCCAAAAGAAAAAATTACATATATACCTAACTATGTAAGTAATGAAAAATTTCACCCTTTAGATAATCTTGAAATTGATAAAATTAAAGATGAATTTGGAATACCTAAAGACAAATTTATAGTTTTGGGAGTTGGGCAAACACAAACAAGAAAAGGTGTAATTGATTTTGCAAAAGTCGCTAAAGATAATCCCGATATTTATTTTGTTTGGGCCGGAGGCTTCTCTTTTGGAAAGATAACATCTGGTTATGAAGAAATAAAAGCAATCATGGATAATCCGCCTGAAAATTTGAAATTTTTAGGAATAATTCCTCGTAAAAGAATGAACGAGATATTTAATGTTTGTGACATGCTTTTCTTGCCTTCTTATCAAGAATTGTTCCCAATGACTTTACTAGAGTGTATTAATGTCGAAAAACCTTTCTTGGTTAGAGACCTTGATTTATATAAAGATATATTCCTAAGTCCTTATTTAGTAGGTCACAACAATGAAGAATTTGCTCAATTAATCAGAAAAATAAAAGACGATCCTTCATTTAAGGAAGAAGTAAAGAAACAATCTATTGAAATTAAGAATTTCTATTCTGAAGAGCATGTTAAAAAACTTTGGGAAGATTACTATCATCGTATTTACGACAAATATCCAAACAAGCATTAACTATCATTTATGACTGGTGTCATGAATGAAGTTTTTCTTCCTTTTTTTAAATAAAGTTGCTAATATATGTTGCTAGATTTAATTATCTATTTATTTACGTGCTTTCTTTAAGAACGCATAGAGTCTTAAGGCGGAAGGAGTATATTTATGAAAAAAGGAATTCATCCAAACTATCACACATGTAAAGTTACATGTATCTCTTGTGGAAACACATTTGAAACAGAATCAACACTCGACGAAATCAGAGTTGATACTTGTTCAAAATGCCATCCATTCTACACTGGCAAACAAAGATTTACACAAGCTGATGGCCGTGTTGATAGATTCAATAAAAAATATAACAGAACAAAGTAAATTATTAAAAATCCTTGCAAAACGCAGGGATTTTTCTTTATATTGTAAACATGAATATCCGATTAGCTGAAGAAAAAGATTTTGAAATAATCATGAACATTTATGAAAATGCTCGAAATTTCATGAAACAAAACGGAAATCCTAATCAACGGAAAGACGACTATCCTCCAAAAGACCTAATAATAAAAGATATAAAAGAACACAAGTATTTAAGAGTGGGTGAAAATGATGAAAGCGAAATATGTGGTGTTTTCTATTTCAAAGTCGGTATAGATGAAACTTATAAAAATATTGATGGAAAACGGATAAACGAAAGCGAATATGGTGTAATTCATCGCATTGCCGGTAACGGAAAGATGCATAATTTCTTTGGAAATGTGCTGGATTATTGTTTGACTTTAACTGATCACATAAGAATTGATACACATAGAGACAACAAAATCATGATCTCCCTCTTATCAAAGAATGGATTTATAAGAACCGGGATAATTTATTGTGATACAGGAGAAGCTCGAGAAGCCTTTGAATTGATAAAAAAATAAGAAAATTTAACATTTCTTTTAAGAAATGTTTAAATTTAATGATAAGTTTTTTGTTTAAGATTAAAATATAAACACAACTCAGGAGTTTTATTATGGCGAAAAAAAGATTTTATATTACGACACCTATTTATTATCCAAGTGGAAATCCACATATTGGGCACGCTTATTGCACAACAATGTGTGATGTTTTTGCTAGATATAAACGAATGAGACATTTTGAGTGTTATTTTTTAACCGGAACCGATGAACACGGTTTAAAAATAGAAAAGAACGCTGAAAAAGCAGGAGTTACACCTCAAAAATACGTTGATGATATAACCAATGTTTTTACTAAACTTTGGGAAGCGATGAAAATTTCTAACGATGATTTTATTAGAACAACACAAGATAGACATATCAAAGTAGTTCAAAACGCTTTTACTAAGATGTATAAAAATGACGATATTTATCTTGGTAAATACGAGGGCTGGTATTGCACACCATGTGAGTCTTTTTGGACGGAAACACAAGTTGGAGAGCAACATCTTTGTCCAGACTGTGGAAGACCGGTTGAAAAAGCTACTGAAGAGAGTTTCTTTTTCAAAACGCAAAAATACTTACCAGAACTTTTAAAACGGTATGAGGGTGAAAAAGTTATCTATCCAGTTAACAGAAAAAATGAAATGCTTAATACTTTCATAAAACCAGGCTTAGAAGATTTGTGCGTAAGTAGGACTTCTTTTTCACGGGGTGTCCCAATTAGAGAGAATCCAAAGCACGTTGCTTATGTTTGGTTAGATGCTTTATGTAATTACTTAAGTGCTTTAGGTTATGGCACCGATCACGACGAACTATACCAAAAATTTTGGGCTAGTGAAGACAGCGAAATTATACACGTTATTGGTGCTGATATTACCCGTTTTCATACTATTTATTGGCCTGAATTTTTAATGTCTTTAGGAGTTAGATTACCTGATAGAGTTTTTGTTCATGGCTTATTAATGATGAAAGATGGAAAAATGTCTAAATCGAAAGGCAATGTTGTTTCGCCATATCCACTTATCGAAAAATATGGAGTTGACGCTGTTAGATATTATCTGGTAAGAGAAGTTATTTTTGGACAAGATGGACAATTTACACCAGAACAATTTGTTGAAAGAGTAAATAATGATTTAGCCAATAATTTAGGTAATCTTGTGAGTAGAACTGTTTCTATGATTCAAAAATATTTTGACGGAATCGTTCCTTCATTTAAAAAAGGCGTAAATCCTTTTGATAATGAATTGGAAGAACTAGTAAAAGCTACAATTAATAATTACGAAAACAAATTAGATGACTTACATATTACAGAAGCTTTTGTTGATGTTATGAATTTATTAGGAAGAGCTAATAAATATATCGAAGAATCTACCCCATGGGCATTAGCAAAAGACGAAACTAAGAAAGAAAACTTGGAAAGCGTAATGTCACATTTGGCATATATTATATTTGTTGGTACTAAACTTCTTGAGCCTATTATTGTTGAAAAAGCACCACTTATTTATCAACAACTTGGTTTAGGAAGTAACGAAACAGATTATAACAATATTTTAAACGAACACCTTTTAGACAATCATAAAGTAGAAAAAGGAGAAGTATTATTTCCTAGACTTGATGTAGCAAAAGAAGTTGATTTTATCAAAGGATTAATGGGCGGAAATAAATAGTGGATTTCAAATTACTTCAAGAAGTTGTAAGCGCAAAAAGAGAATTCTTTTTAGCTGGCAACACTAAAGATATTAATTTAAGAATTAAATGGGTTAAATTAATTAGAGACAATTTAGTCCTTTATAAAAATGATTTTTATGAAGCTTTTAAAGCTGATTTTAATAAACCAGCTTACGAAGTTGCTTCAACTGAATTAGGTCAAGTTATTAAGGAATGTGACTTTTTAATTAAAAAAGGAAAAGAACTTCTAAAACCCGAAAGAGTCAAAACAGGGTTTATAAATAGAAAATCCAAGGGAATAATTTATAAAGAGCCTTATGGTGTTGTCTTGGTTGTTTCACCTTGGAATTATCCGTTAAATTTATCATTAATACCAGCTATTGGCGCACTTTTTTGTGGAAATTGTGTACTTTTGAAACTTTCAAATAACACAATGAACGTTAATAAAGTTATAGAAAGAGTTATAGGTGATTTGCCTAAAGAATCCATTAGCACAGTTTACCAAGATAGAAGAGAAGGCAACGTGTTATTTGATGTGAAATATGATTACATATTTTTCACAGGCTCAAAAAACAGCGGAAAAATGGTTATGTCAAAAGCCAGTAAATATTTAACGCCAATCACTTTAGAACTTGGTGGAAAATCACCTGTTATTGTTGATGCAGACGCAAATATTAAACTAGCTGCTAAAAGAATAGTTTGGGGAAAATTTTTGAATGCCGGCCAAACTTGTATTGCTCCAGATTATGTCTTAGTAAAAAGAGAAATTAAGAATAAATTTGTAAAAGAATGTATTAAATGGATCAAAAAGTTTTATATAAAGAAAGGTCAAATCACTAATGATTTCCCATTCGTAATTAACGAAAAACAAGTCAAAAGATTAATATCAATGGTTGAAGAAGACAAAGGTCTTAATAAATATTTTAAATTTGGAAGATTAATCTCACCTATTTTGCTTGATGCAAATTACAATGACAAAATTATGCAAGAAGAAATTTTTGGACCTATTCTTCCAATTATACCTTTTGATTCTTTGGACGAAACTATTGCTAGACTCCAAAGACAAGATAAACCTTTAGCTTTATATTATTTTGGTAATGATAAAGATAGAGCAAAAAAAGTTATAGGCAATCTAAGCTTTGGTGGAGGATGCATAAACAATACTATAATGCATTTTTCTGTTGATGAATTTCCTTTTGGTGGTGTCTCAGCAAGTGGACTTGGGCATTATCATGGAGTGTATACAATAGAGACGTTTACTCATAGGAAAAGTATTTTAATGCAAAGCAAAAGTGAATTAAAGGTAAAATTTCCACCTTATACATCTTTTAAAAGAATTATTACTGAATTCTTTTTAAGAATTTTCTAAATAATTTAAATATTTAAAATACTGATATTTATCGTATTTATTTCTTATTTATTGCTGTTTTCTTACTTGTAAAAATATCAAAATGGTTTACTATTAATTTAGAAATAAATAAGGAACATAATTTTATTTCTAAAGAAATTAGTAGTTATTTTGTATATACCTCCTTTCTGACTACTAATTTCTCGCCCACTCTTATTGCTCTCGGAGTGGGCTTTTCTAAGTAAAATAAATGATATTAAATGTGGTATTTAAAACACATTTAATATATAATTTAAATATGCATTTACAACAAATTTTCGGTGAAAGAGTTAGAGATTTTAGAATTCAAAAAGGGTTAACTCAAGAAAAACTCTCGCTTTTGTGTGGGCTAGATAGACCACAAATTAGTAAAATAGAGCAAGGGAAATTAAATATAACATTAGATACCGTCGAGAAAATAAGTTTAGCACTAAAAGAGGAAGCAACAACTCTTTTATTGAAAGATGAGGTTGTTCGTCCTTTTGTAAAATGGGCAGGTGGGAAAGGTCAATTATTAGAAAAATTAGAAACATATAAGCCAAAAAGTTTTTTAAAGTATTTTGAGCCTTTTGTTGGCGGCGGCTCCTTTTTCTTTAAACTGGCGCCAAGTATTGCCGTAATTAATGATTCAAATGAGCAATTGATGTTTGCTTATGAGTGCTTTAAAAACAAAGAAAGTTTCGAAAATTTAAAAAAAGAACTACGCTGTATGGAAGAAAAGCATTCTGAAGAATTTTATTATGAAATTCGAGCAATGGATCAAGATAAAGAATTTGATTCGTTACCAATTTATAAAAAAGCTGCAAGAATGATTTATTTAAATAAAGCTTGTTTTAATGGTTTGTATAGGGTTAACTCAAAGGGATTTTTTAATGTGCCTTTTGGTAAAAAAGCAAAGGTAAAAACTTTTGATGAAGACAACTTTAATCGAATCTTCAACTATTTTGCAACTCATGAAGTTAAAATTCTATCAACAGATTTTGTTGATGCTGTAAGGGATGTGAAAGCAAATGATTTTGTATATTTTGACCCACCTTATGACCAACCAGAAAACAAACACTCTTTTACTGCTTATTCAAAAAACGATTTTGGTAAAGAACAACAAGCATTATTGGCAGAAGTATTTAAGGATTTAGATAAACGTGGTGCTTTTGTTATGGCAAGCAATCATAATACACCTTTTATAAATGAATTATATAAGGGGTATAATTTACATCTTGTTGAAGCAAAAAGAATGATAAACTCTAATCCGAATGGCAGAGGAAATGTCGAGGAGCTGATTATTACTAATTATTAATATGGATGAACTAAAAAAGTACTTCTCTGCAGATAATTTCAACTTATATTTTGATGACTCTTTTTGCGCTTTAAAATTATTTGAACCAAAAAGCGTGGATATGATATTTGCTGACCCACCTTATTTTTTATCGAGTGGTGGTGTTTCTTGTCATTCTGGAAAACAAGTGATCGTCGATAAAGGCGAACGGGATAAATCGCTTTCAATATCTGAAAAATTAGAATTTAATAGAAAACGGATTGCTCTTTGTAGAAATTTATTAAAAGATGATGGGACAATTTGGATAAGTGGAACTTTTCATAACATCTATTCTATTGGCGTAGCTTTAGAACTAGAAGGATTTTCAATTATTAATAATATTACACGGGAAAAGCCTAATCCTTCACCTAACTTAGCATGTAGATGTTTTACTAATTCTACAGAAACCGTATTGTGGGCTAGAAAGCAACTTACTAAGACCAAAAAAGGTAAGCATTTCTTTAATTATGAATTAATGAAAGAAATTAACGGCGGTAAGCAAATGAAAGATGTGCGGAAAATTAACTTGCCAAAAAAATCTGAAAAAATCTATGGAAAACACCCTACTCAAAAACCATTAGAATTGTTAGAAAGAATTATTCTTGCTTCAACCAAAGAAGGAGATGTAATTTTAGATCCTTTTAATGGTAGTGGTACAACAGGTTTAATCGCGGCAAAATTAAAAAGAAAATATATTGGAATAGAAAATAATTTTGATTTTATAGAATTAACTATAAAAAGATATAAAGGAGATAAAACAATTGGTAATAACTGAAGGGAAGAATTATTCAAGAAAGAATAAATCGATAATAGATATTGAAATAGACGAATATTTAATCTGCGTTTTTGAGGGGCGTTTATCTACTTTTGACATATTGATTAAGTATAGGGAAGATGATTCAAAGTTTAGAACACCAAAACACATGCATTGGGTTATAGACCTTCTTTTAAAACGTGAAAATAAGCACAAGCTAACAGTTAAATACGTTAATTATATAAGTAAGGTAGCATGGGAAAACGCTAAAGAATTAAATAGAAGAGATTATAACGAGATTAAAGAAATTATTGAGAAATCTTATTGTGAGAAAGATTTGACTCAATTCCTTGAACTTAACAAATATGGACAGTATAAAATTTCATTTTTGACTATTTTACTTATTCTTTTGTCGGTTCAAGAAAAAACTAATAATTCAAAAGCCTATGTTTTAGGAAATTTATTGACTAAATTATCTGATAAGAATATCGATATTTATAGCATAGTTAATTTATGCAATTTTAGAGGAAGATAATATGAGAAACTTTGAAAAACGGTTCTCTACGCTAAAACCATCTTTAGCAACTTACGAGTATTTTACTGATTATAGTAAAGTCTACAAACTTGTAGACTCATATTCAGAAGAAATAGAAATACTAAATAAACTAGTAGGCTCAAAAAATATTGAAAAAGAGTTTTTGAATATTTATGAAACGAAGCCTTATGCTTTAAGAATCCTCCCTTTTTTAATTGCTAAGAACGAAAGTGTTGTTCAAATAAATGATTTTAGTGGTTTCAGAACATATAATTTCGAAATACTTAATTTATCAGGTGAAGAATATTTAAAATTCGCAAAGAAAACTGGAATTCTCGACCTTCTTCAATATAGGATTAAAGACAATTTGAAAGATTATCTTATTGGTGTAGAAGTAGGAATGGATACTAATTCTAGAAAAAATCGTACAGGTAAATTAATGGAAGAACTTGTCGAAGAATATTTATGTTCTGCGGGTCTTGTGAAAAATATAGACTATTTTTCGCAAATGACAAAAACAAATATACAAGACAAATTTGGGATTAATCTTTCCTCCGTCTTCAATAAAGGAAAAACCGAAAAGAAATTTGACTTTGTTGTTTATAAAAATAATATCGTTTATGCGATAGAAGTTAATTTCTATAACTCTAGTGGTTCGAAACTAAATGAAACTGCAAGAAGCTATAAAGACATTTCGTTAGAAGTAAAGAATATAAAGCGTTTTAAATTTGTTTGGATTACGGATGGTTATGGATGGCTATCAGCAAAGCAAAATTTAGAAGAGACCTTCGATGTTTTAGAAGACGTATACAACATTAATGACTTAAATAATAACGTCCTCTCTGATCTTTTTAAGAAATAAGATGTCTTTGGAAACTTTTTCTGAAAATAAGAAAAATTAATAAATTTTTAATCCAATTTCATACTTTATTATGATAAATTTTATGTATAGTTGCATTTGAGACTTTTAAAATGAATTTTACAAATCATCTTTAAGCAAATATTGGCGTCACTTCTCACAAACCATAATATTCTTGTGACCTGTTGTCTTGTTTCAAAAGCAATCTGTGAGCTTAGGGATTTGTTGACTTCGGGGGAGCGGTTGTCCTAAAATCACAAATTTCATAATTAGTTTCTGGTTTAGAACTTAAAAAGTTATTTAGCAGAAATTAAGGATGGAATATAAGACTCGTTTTGTGAAGACACTAATTACATATAACCCAGTCAATTCGCGCGAATAATGTTTAAACAAAATATGTAATTAGTTGGCGAGTCTTTTTTAATGAAACGAAATAATTTATATCTTTTCAGGTTTGATTTTTGGTTTAAAATTATTTGTAGATATGGAAGCTAAGAGACTAGAATTTGATAAAGATTTTGATTTTGACGATTTAGAAGCAAGGTATTGCTATTTTAATGATGATCGACTTGAATTTATTGAGTTTGAAAGATATGTAGGACCAATCACTTTACAATATTTACCAAGCGGAGGAATTCAATCTCTTTTTCATGGGGATTTAATTATTAAAGTAAATAATGGGTTTTTAAAAGTTACAAAAGTAATTTTTAATAGGCAAGAGCTTACTTCAAAAGAATTTATTAACTTAATTGGCGAAGAAAATTTAGCTAATCAAGTTTTGCTCTAAGAATTTTTCTAATATAATGAAGCAATGAAGAAAATTGTTAGGGTTAAATGTGTTGATTTTACTTTTGACGGTCAAGGATTAGCAAAAGATAATAGTGGTAGAACTTATTTTGTTCCATCTCTTTTAATCGAGGAAGAAGCAGATATTGAAGTTTTGTATCATAAAAAAGATTTTGATGTTGGCAAAATCAGCAAAATCATTAAATTTTCACCTTATAGAATTAACCCAAAGTGTCCATGTGCAACAAGTTGTGGTGGCTGTTCCTTTCAAAACTTGAATTATGAGAAAGAACTAGAGTACAAAAGAAAAGTTGCTATTAATACTATAAAGTCCATAGCTAAAGTTGATGCAAGTTCAGCTAAAGTTATTGGAATGAGCGATCCTTATTATTACCGTAATAAAATTCAAGTGCCATTTGGCTATGACAAGCAAAGACGTCTAGTTTATGGATTTTATCGATTTAAAAGCCACGACATTATTCCTATTAACGAATGTGTTATCGAAGATAAATCTCATGTTGAAATCTTAAAGACTATTAAAGATTTGATGTTATCTTTTAAAATAGATGCTTATCAAGAAGATTATCAAAAAGGCATCATTAGGCACGTTCTTTTAAGAGTAGGGAAAGTAAGTAAAGAAATAATGGTAGTATTTGTTGTTTCTACTTTGCGTTTTGCTTCTAAAAAGAACTTTATTAAAGCTTTAATAGAGAAATGTCCACAAATAACAACTGTAGTTTTTAATGAAAATCCTCGCAAAACTAATGTTATTTTAGGAGAACGTGAAGAAATAGCATATGGAAAAGGCTTTATTTTTGACGAACTTTTAGGTATAAAATTTAAGATAAGCAGTAAATCCTTCTATCAGGTAAATCATGATCAATGTGAAGTTTTATATTCTCTTGCGTTAGAAAAAGCTGAGTTAAATAAAGAAGATAAAATCTTAGATGCTTATTGTGGAATTGGTACAATCGGTTTAATAGCAAGTAAAAACGTTAAAGAAGTTACTGGGGTTGAAATAGTAAAAGAAGCTATTATTGACGCAAAAGAAAACGCAAAAATTAATAATATTAAAAACACCAACTTTTTATGTAAAGATGCGGGAGATTATTTGGTCGAAAACAAATTTGATTGTGTTTTTGTTGATCCGCCAAGAAAAGGTCTAGATTCTAAATTTTTAAACTCATTAATTAAAAGCAAAATAAAAAAGATAGTTTATATATCATGTGATGTTGGAACTTTTAGCAGAGACATAAATATCTTAAAAGAGTTTTATGATATTAACTCTATTGATTTTGTTGATATGTTTCCAAGAACGTTCCATATAGAAACTGTAGCCTCTTTAAGCTTGAAAATAAGTAAAATGTAATTAGCTAAACTCATTTATCTTATTTAGCGCAAAACCCTCTATCCAATAACTAAGACCTAACTAACCATTAGATCTTTTTTATTACTCTTCCCTTCTTAACCGCCCACCCCCAGCGAAATCACTCCAGCTTACGATTATGCCTGCCGCCTAAGCTTTCGTCGCCCACACGCCACGTTTCATAACAGCAAAAGAAAAGCTGAATTCGCCGGCTGGCAAACGCTTCGAACTATGACATAATATCGTTAGGCGAGATTGTGCAAAACATGATGGATGGAATTATACTATTACAGTGAGAATTATAAAGATTTGATTAATAAACTTCGAGATAAAAACTTCAAATTCATAATCTTAACTATGAACATGAAATAGTAACTGCTTTAAATCTTGCTAGAGCATATTTAATAATTAAGAAAATTAGTGTAATAAATAGATTAATTAACAAAAAACGAACAACAAAGGAAAACGCTTGTTGAGTTTTTGATAGAAAATTAAGTCATAAATAGTGAAAAAATAGTGAAAAAATAGTGAAATTTTTGTATAATAAAATTACAAAAACAAATGATTAAGCCTTTAATAAACAACGAAATACTCAATAAAATTTTAGAAATTGAGAAAAATAAGTTTGCTTTAAATTCAGTAACTATTCCTACTAATTTATCGAGCAAATTTAGGAAAAATACTAAGAAAAGGTCTTCGTATGCTTCTAACAAAATAGAAGGCAATCCTTTAACGTACGAACAAGCCGAAACTGCAATAAACTCGAATAATAGACATTTTCTTAAGCCTGAACAAGAAATAAGAAATTATTATTTAGCATTAGAATTTCTTGATAAAAAATTAGAGAAAAGAGAAAGTCTTTCTATAAAATTAATATTAGAAGTTCAAAGAATAATTTGTGAAGGCGAATCAGACGAAAAAATATGCTTAAGAAAAGCAATGCCTCCAGGATTTTTGTTTGCAGTGTGGAATGATGATGGGACACCAGCTTATATTCCTCCTGAATGGAATGAAGTTCCTAGTTTACTTGAAGATTTAATTTCATATATTAATACTTCCATTGATCATCCTTTAATTAAAGCAGCTGTTATTCATTATGAGTTAGTGACTATTCATCCTTTTGAAGATGGAAACGGAAGAACTGCAAGAATTATTTCAAGTTATTATTTGTCATTAAATGGATATGGTTTTAAAAACATTGGCTCTTTAGAAGAGTATATGGCCTATGATATCAATGAATATTATGATTCTATACAAATGAACCTTCCTGTTTTGTATTATGAAGGAAGAAATAATCCTCCACATCCAGAAGTATGGATTAATTATTTTTTAAAAATTTTTAGTTTATATTCATCTAAGGTTCTTTCAATAGCTCTAAATAAGAATCAAGAAATAGAAAACGAACGATTATCACACTTAACTAAAAAGACTAAAATCTTTTTAGAATATTTAAAAAAACATAAAATTAGTCAATTTACGCCTATTGAATTAGCAAGCAAATTGAAAGTAACTAATAGAACTATTATTAACTGGAGTAGTGAACTAGTTAAAAACGGATATTTAACCCCGATTTTAATTAATAAAAGAATAAGACAATATAAAGTAAATTAAATTCTTGTTTTAGATAAATAAATTTAACATTTTGTTATCTAGTTATGAATGTAAATAAAAACCACGGAATTTTCCACGGTTATTGTCAGACGAAAGCTACCGACCTAAGCAAATGCCTGCCGGCTCTCAAAACATCTCCCCACGCGCCCCGTTTTCAAACTGTTCAAAATTGCTGAAGTGGGGGCTCGCAAATGCCTCCGACCACGGCACAATATTTATGAAACAACTTGTGCAAAACAGAATGAATGGCTTTAGATAACGACAAAAAAACTAAATATGAAATATTCATAAATTAGAAAATAGAGAATAAAACTTATAGATTGCTGCTTTAATCTTTTTTTAATACTTGATTTAGTTAATACCAAGTCACCTAAAACTTTTCTATTTTTATATAAAATAGAAAGAATATGAAAATATTAGAATAGTTTTTTGCGAGTATAATGTTTTCATTCATCTTTAACTGGATCTGTGCATATATAAGTACATTTAATTTATATATCTTATTTGCTTAACATTTCACTGTTATAATTTAGTCACAAATCAATCACTATGGATAAATTATTTAAAGGCATTTTCTGGATTAGAGACGACTTACCACTTAATGAAAGCATTCCTTATTGTGTATTAATACCGTGCGATATCGACGGTTGCATTGATGATGCAGAACAAATGAAATTGACTGCCAAATCTACCAGAAATCATAATCACAAGGTTTATTGGAATTGTGTTATGGATGATCGATTAAAAAATGGTAAACAATTTGATTATTATCCGAGAGGGAGAGTCGAAATAAGAAAAGGGATAGTCACAATATTTGCGAATCAAATATATGCCACCAACGAAATTAAAGATTTTCTAAGTAAGCTATATAGATTAAACAGCAACGAGATTAAGAAAATTAAAATGATTGCAGATTGTTCAAAACACTACAAATGTCACTTAGATGGAAGTAATTAATATGAATAAATGGGTTTTAAATGTTAATGAAGAAATATTTGAATTTGAGAACTTCAGTGATGCTGTAACTATGTTAAAAGCTGAGATAAGCAAACATATGGAAGTTAATGAAGATATTTTTGGAAGAGAAGGAGAACCGTTTACCCCGGATACATTTTTTTCTTGCAAATACAATGATGGAACAATTAGCGACGAAGAGATTGTTGTTCAAACAAGAATGTCTATGCTCTGCAGATCATTTATATGGAGAGGAGCAGATTATTCTAAAGATAACGCTATTAAATCATTAAAAGGAGACATCCATTTCATTGGCAAGAATGAGTATGACGAAGAGCTGAAAATTGATATCAAATCTTTGCCTGAAGAAGTGATTTTAGATATCACTCATTTTGATGGAGTCAAGGATCAAACTTTTATGCGTTCAAACGCCTTCATCTTTGATGATCCAAATAAAGTTTATTATTTTAATTCTCACCAAATCATCACAACAACACCGAAGGAAAAAAATCTTGGAAAATTTGTTGATATTAACATTCAATTAAGACAAGATAACTGCAGAAACTGCTAATTATTGCTCTAGTACATATTTAGATAGTAATTTATTCTTATGAAACTTATCTTTCTCGATATCGATGGTGTTTTAAATTTCGCAACTGGTAAAGAGCCATATGTTTCTGATATGTAAGTGGAAAAGCTCAAGCTGCTCAAAAAGCTTATAGATGACTCTGGTTCTTCTGGTGTGGTTATCACAAGCGATAGAAGATATTCAAAAGTTGATATGGAAGACAAAACTGAAGCGTTCGACCAGTTTGTTATTTTTATCGTTGGAGAAACAAGAAGCCCTAACCAAGATGATTTGGAAGATAATTGAGGAAAACAGATTATGGATTACTTATCATCTTCAAAAAAAGATATTGATAGGATAGTTATTCTCGATGATAACGATGATGGCATATCTAACTTCTTTGAAGAAGAGTTTATATTAGTGAATCGCTTTTTTGGTTTAAACGATTGCGTTTATCAAAAAAGCTTTAGAAATACTAAAATAGTGGTGGATATTTTTCCAATTACTTAAAAAGGCTCATCATACTTTGTTTCGGGTAGTGAAAAAGGTGTATCATTTGTTGTTTCTAAGAGTAAAAGGATATACATATCTAATTTCGGTACTTATAGAAACTGTTTGTTTTCTGTCTATAAAAAAGAAAAATTAACAGTATTATTAATCGTTTTTGCTTTAAATTTGATCTATCAAAGATTTGAAAAAGCAATAGCAACCTTATTAAAAATAAATATCAATATTTTAAGAAGCATATTCATAATTTTGTACTCCTACATGCACATAAATTATTAAACTAATGTTATACTTTTTTCATAGTTTATCATAAAAGTGTGGAGGATATTGCATGGGACATTCAGACACAAAGATTCATCAAATTGAACTATTACTTACTTTGGATTATTTACTTCGATTTACAGACGAGAATCATCCTGCCTCTCAACAAGATATTTGTAGACATGCGAATGATTTTGGACTTAGATATGACTCAAAAGCAAAAAGCGGTAACGATGTTAGAAGGCAAAGGATAGCTGGCTGTCTCAAGTTTTTAATGGATGTGACAAACAAGTTTCCTGCAGAAGTTCCTTTTATTTTAGAAACTACTGCCAGCGGAAAATATTATATAGATCAAAAATACTATTTAAGTGGAGAGCAAATTATAAAAATATTAACTGCTGTTGAGAATGATAAATATACCCAAGATGAAGATACTGAATTTTTGATCGAAAGGCTTTTAGACTCTTTATCAAGTGTATACAACCGCAGTTATTATAAGAATGAAGCAAGTAAACTTAGCAAGGAGGTAAAGAAATATAATCTCGCAACTAATAGAAAAATTAGGCTGGTTAACAAAGCTTTCAACGAAGGAAAGATGTTAAAAATTAGACGCGTAATTTATAGTCCTGACGGCAAAAACGCATACAGATATAATTTTCGGTACAGAGTCTATCAAATTAAGGAATATAAAAATAAACCTTATGCAATATTAATACCTATTTACACTGCTAATATTGACTTTTTCGAGGGTTATAGATTTGAACCTATAGAGAATTTAAATATTCCAGAGGGAGAAGATAAAGAAGTTTTATGTGATGACTTTGAGAAGAATAGAGACTTAAATAAATTATTTAGGGAAAAATCTATTAAGCCTCTGAAATCCTATAATTCCATAAACACGATGGTTAGAGAAGGTAAAATGCCAGTTAGTGGTATTGCTTATAAAACAAGCTTTTATGTCAAAAAAGCTTTTTATAAATTTGTGAAGCCGTCTTTTGAGGAATTCTTTTCTACAAAGTTCGATTGTATACCTTGCACCTCATTTGAAATTTTAAAAATGAAAGACGTAGATCCTAAAACTAATAAAAATGATTTTATTGTTCCTCACCCAATTAAAGACGGTGAATCACCAAAATATTTTGTTGTAAATACTTATATAGATCCAGGAGCATTTTTGTCTTGGCTTGTAAGCGATGTGCACGGCGATGGTCATGTTAATATTTCAGATATGGTAGAAGTTGTTGGTCCTAAAAATATTAACTACTCGCTTTATAATTTTTATCTTAGTCATGCAAAAAAGATGGTCAATCGTTTAGAACCAGACGATATTGAAAAAATTAACAAATCTACAGGTATATTTTTAAAATGACATATAGATTTTAACTACATATATATCATGAATAATAAGTACTAAATCAGCTTGACATATATTTTTAAGTTTACCTTTTTTATAATCTATAATAAGTGTTACCTAAAGAGTTTTTTTAAAATAGAAAGCATGTACACAAATATATGGTTATATCGTAAAAATCGTTTCAAAAAAGGTAAAAAGTAAAAGAAAATAAGTACAGGTATAAGTACATAATGTAATTTTTAAACACAAACAATAATCTCATATAGATAATAGTTATAGCGAGGTAGTTAAATGGAGTGTTTGATTGAAGAAAATAACGTTATCGAAGAATATTATGATGGAGAAGATCACTTTTTAGCAAATAACTTATTTATTGAAGATAATAAACGTGGGAGTTATACCATAAACGCAAATGCCCCTGCTTTTAAAGTTTTCAACTATTCAAGGCTAAAGGAAGGCGAAAAACCATTAGAGAAAGTAATCGGACACGAGAACCAGAAGAAAGAACTTCTTTCTGTGATAGATTGGTTTTATCACTCAAAAGAGTTTAGAACTAAAGGCATTTCAATACCAAAAGGCGTTATTCTTTTTGGAAGCCCTGGTAATGGCAAATCCTTATTAATGAAAGAGATAATAAGGTGTTGCGAATGTCCTGTATTTGTTTTCCAGGGAGAACAATCAAACATCGTTAAAGGCATTGTTGAAACTTTTAGGGAAGCAAAGGAAGCCGGCCATGCGATTATAGTCTTTGATGAGTTAGATTTGCTTATAAATAACGAACGTAGAGTTGTAAGAGCATTACAAGAGAACTTAGACGGCGTTGAATCTAACGATGATATCTTAGTGCTTGCTGCAACAAACGATTTATCTGATATTCCGAGCCCATTATTGCGTCATGGTAGACTCGAAAAACTTATCAAAATTACTTATCCAACAGGGGAAGAAGCCTTAGAACTGCTAAAAAAACACTTTAGAGAATTTAATCTTAAATTTAAAGAAGAGTTGGATGAAGAACAACTTGCTTTATCTTTAAGTGGTATATGTTTTGCGGGCGTTAAATCTATAGTAAATGATTTGGTTTTAAGAAATGGTTTTGACGACTTAACGTCGGAAATGGTTGATAATTCTATCTATAATGTTACTTATAGAGTAAAAGAAGCACCTGAAGAGGACAATATAGAAGTCGCTATCCATGAGGCTGGTCATGCATTAGTGGCCAAAGCATTTCCTAAATATTTCACTATTAACAGACTTAATATTTCTGGAGCTAGCGGCGAATTTCATGCAAAAGAGCTCGAGAAAGACTTCTGGCCTTATGATAAAATTATTGCCGACATTAAAATTTCTATGGCTGGAGTTATTGCACAAAAAGTCATATTTGGCAGAGCCTCTAGAGGCTGCGAAGATGATTTACAAAACGCCAGAAAGAACGCTTATAACATGATTAATATGTGTGGTTTTTCTTCTTGCTGGGAAACATTGCCTGTCTTAAAAAATAACGCAAGAGCAGACACATTTATCAAAAGAAGAAAAATGGAAAGAAAAATTGAAGCTTTACTTAAAAAATGTGAAAAAGAAACTTATAAGTATGTTAAAAAGCATAAACATCAAATTATTGCTCTTGGAAACCTTTTATTCGAGAAAAAACATCTAAAGTCCAAAGAGATTTTGTCTTGCATAGGGTAATGCAATTATATTGGCGTTATCACTTTATTTTAAGAGTTTAATACTAAGCAAATTTTAAATTTCTCCATCTTAATGATATGTTTCAGTTATTTATTATTAAGTTTTGGTCCTTATATCTGTACATTTCTTCGTTAATTTACAAATAGGTCTTCGCAACAATTAAAATAATAACAGAAGTCATGGAGATAGCTGTGAAAGTAAGAAATCAACAAAGTGATATTAAAAAAGAAATTATTAACCAAATTTATAAAAAAAATATAAACCCAACAAAGATTACAGAAATAGACACTAAAAAATATATCAATATTATTAAAGAAGATTATTTACCTTTTATAAGTAAAATTGTTTCAAACAACAGTTTAGAATTTTATTTATATGATCGTCCTGATGTTTTTATACGTAGCAACGAAAAAATTAATGAAGAACTCACATTTTCAAAAGGAATGAAAAAAACAATTTATTATTGTTCTTATTTTGAAAAAGGTTTAATACATGAACTTGGACACGCAGTTGATTTTTGGCTTAGCATAGAAAAGGCTTTAACCAAAACTATTATTGTTTTGAATAACAAGACTTTTTCAGAAATCTTTGTTGAGGAATTTAATCAGAATTGCGAAAAAATACTCGAACATATTTTAAATGAGTATAAAAAAATAATTGAAAAAAATCTCAATAAAAAATGTTTTGAAATACTTAGTTTAAACTTCTATAAATATCAAAAATTGAGGTCACTAAAGTGTAACAAACGAAATAAAAATGTTCTTTTTCAAAGAAAATTAATTCATAAAGACCTTTATAAAAGTGGATTTGTAGAAGCTTATTATGAAGTTGTAACCAAAAAACTATATAAAGAAATGAATGACAGATTTTCACCCTTACTTGATGCTTTATCTTCAAAATATGATTTTAAAGAATCATTTTTAGACCATCACGAACTCGATTACTATAAAGAAGATAAATATAATAGCACATATGAAATGTTTGCAAATTTATTTGTTTGTAAGACAACTTACTCTAAAACGGACTATGAATTTTTAAACAAATTATTACCTAAAACTAACGAAGCCTTCTCAAAATTATTTGATATTCTCTATTCTAAGATTATGAAAAACGAAAGTTTTGATGATTGTGAAATAAGGAGGAGTGAATAAATATGAACTATTTGGAATTTTTGAATAAAGAAGTTATAAACAAAGAAAACGAAAAAGGCGTTGTTGTTAGTTTTGATGATATAAACATTAAAATAAGATATTTTGATAAAGAAAAAATTTATTCAACTGAAATCTCATTAAAAAATAAGTATTTGAGGTTTTTAGACGAGAAGTTAAACAATATTATTGAAGAAGAATTTAAAGAAAAAGAAACACATAAAGTGGAAAGAACTAATCATGAAGGTAGAAATAATAAGTTTCAGTTTAAATCTGAAAGAGATAAAGAAATATATTGTGAGCTTATTTATAAGGATATGAAATTAAAAGAGTTGTTTGGATACGATTTTGAATATCCTCCTTTAAAAAAGTTTATTGATGATCATACAACATAAAATCTTGCGTTGAAGGCAACAGTCAAATCCTTATAGAAGATATAACTAATCTGATTTTCAAATATAAATTTTTTGATAAACAATTATTTAATTATTTCAATTTAGAGACTATTGTTGAGGAATATATAGAAAAACATGAGTGGTTAATAATAGAACTAATTAAACAAAGTTTGAACTTATTATTAGTAATTGGTTGTTTGGTTTATTTCATAGTGGAGGTATGTATTATGTTTGGCGCAATTATTGGAGATATGATTGGTTCTGTATATGAATTTAAACATATAAGAACAAAAGACTTTGATTTGTTTAATAAAAAAGAAAGAATGACTGATGATTCTTTGCTTACTATCGCTGTTGCAAAAACCTTAATGAATAATTATCCAATTAAATATGATTCTGAAAGTTTAAAAAAGCTACAAAATGAGTTAATTGGAAATTTTGTGAAGACTTGGAAGAAAAATCGAACTGCGGGATATGGAATGATGTTTTATGACTGGTGTATAAGAGCTTCAAAAGGCGATTTCACACCATATAATTCTTACGGAAATGGCGCAGCAATGCGAATTTCTCCTGTTGGTCGGGTTGCAAAAAGCGAAAAAGAAGTTAAAGTTCTTTCTAGAGCTGTAACAGAAATTACACACAATCATCCTGAAGGGATAAAAGGGGCAGAAGCCGTAGCAATGGCAATATTTATCGCTTTAAATGGAGCTTCAAAAAAGGAAATTAAGGATAGAATGATTTTGTATTATCCATCAATTGAGCGCTTTAACTTCAATGCCTTAGTAAAAAATTATAAAGACAGCGACATTTGTGAGAATACTGTTAATGTAGCAATTTATTGTTTTCTTCGATCAAATAGCCTAGAGGACGCAATAAGAAACGCAATTGCAATAGGCGGAGATTGTGATACGATAGCAGCTATCTCTGGTTCAATTGCTGAAGCATATTTCAGCAAAGATCTTCCTTCAAAATTTGAAGATGAATTTATGTATTTGATGATCGATCCAGATGTTGAAAAAATAGTCAAAGATTTTCACACCATGATTGGTAGTAAAAAATTTATTAGAAAATTATTATGGTAAACACAAGCAGAACAAGAAAACTTATCTTTAAACCATTATTTTATGTTGGTCCAATGAGCAAACTAACAGAGTGTTTTAGATCTCAATTTGCTGATTTTAGAGTTCAAAATGCAGAATTTAATAATTTCCTTATAGAACTGAATTGCTTATTGGAAAAGGATAATAACCCTGATTTTGTTAATTTAGAATTATTAATTAATAATAAAGGGGCAACTAAATGGATTTCTCCTAAAAATACCTTAGTTGACATTTTAATAAAACTTTATAACTGTTGTTTTTCACCTAAACAAGCTTTGATGTATATTAAAAAGTGTCATCTATTATATAAAAAAATGCTAAATGCCAAATACAATTTGCTAAATTCTTTAGAGAAAATAAGCGAAGAAACAATAACTATAAAAGACACGAAAAAACATTGTAATTTTTCTAAAAGTTTAGAAATTATTGTTGAGCCAAAAAGGCAATCAAAAGACTTTCAGAGAGATTTTCTTTTTAAGGTAAAGTTTCCGCTGGAAATACATATTGATAAATCAAATTTAGAAGCAACAAGTTTAATTGAAATTGATGCATTTCATTCAACCGACATTGTTAAAGATACATTAAGTCTGTTTGTTTATTATCAGGATTCACCACTTTATAAACTTTTGTTTGAGACAATCTTTAATCGACTTTTGTATCACAAAATTATTGAGAAGACAAAAACTATTGAAGATAAGAGTAAAATAGTAGAGTATTATGAATGTAAATAAGCAATTAATTAATTATTTTGATAAATAACTTTTATAGCAAAATTCAAAAATGAATCTTTAAGGAGGTGCTATTATGCCAAGAGAATTATGTAATGAAAAACTAGATTCTAAATTTGCTGCTTTCAATACGAGTGATAAAGAGAAGTTTAGTTTGGAATCTTCTTTTAATCAAGAAACCACTTTAAACGAAGAGACAAAACTTGTTATTGTTGGAACTATAACCCCTCCCAACACGAAATATTTTTATTGCTCATATTATAATTTTATTTATGGTTATATTGATGAGGCATTAAAACTAAGTGGTTCGGAAAACTCATTAAAGAAGCTTAAATATGGGCTTTCAAAGGTTGATAACCATAGAATAAGAATAGAACTTTTGAGTTCTACTGAAATTAAGAGTAGAGTCGACAAGATAAAATGTATATTAAAAACAAACAAGATTGCGTTTTTAGATACTATGGATAAAGTAATAAGAAAAAGAAATAGTCCTTATGATAAAGATATTTTGTATTATTCTGTAGACTACGCAAGACTTGGAAAACTAAAAAAAATAAAAAATGTTACTGTTATTGCAAACAGTAAGTTGGCAAGTGCTTTATGTAAGGAAGCTGGAGTTAATTTCACATATTTAGCCCAAAGGGGAGGGAGAAAAGAAGAATGGGTGAATCTGATTAGTGAAGCATTAAAATAACGATAAACTAATTATTAAAAGGACAAACCAAATATGAGCAACTCAATTAAAGTCAAAGTTTTAAATAGAAATACGCTAGAGTTATCAGAAGACGCTAAAACCGGCGACTTTATTGAACTAGATAAAATAGAATCTTTAGACACGGGTTTTATAACAGACTTAATTTCAAAAGAAAAAGAGACTTACGTTAAAAAACAAATCAATGAAGAATTAAAAAAGCAAGCTCATTCTTTTGAATTAGAAAAGCAAAAACTTTTGGCAGAACAAGAAAACAAGCTTCACAAAGAAAACCAAGAAAAAATTGATAATTTTAATAAAAAGATTGCAGAACTCACTTCAAATAACAAAATAGAGATTGAAAAACTTATTCATGAACATGAGAAACGCGAAGCAGAACTACAAACAAAAATAACATCTTTAAATAACGATAGAGACAAAGATTTAGAGATAGAAAAAAACAAAATCGAAAAGAATTTTGATGAAAAAATTAAAGCAAACGAAGAAAAATATAATGAAGAATTGACAAAACTCAAAGAATTAAAAACATCATTAGAAGAAAAGATTAAAAACTTTGAAGAAAACAAAAAACTCGAGATTGAAAAAACAATTATTGATACCAAAGCAAAAGAAAAAGAAGAACTTGAAGAAAAACATAAAAAAGAAATTGAAGAATATAAAAAGATCATTGATCAATTAAGAAGAGATAAGAGTGCTTTAAATTCTAAAAATATTGGTGAAGATTTAGAAGTTTGGTGTGACCGTGAAATTAACCAATATATGCAAAACGGGTTATCTAATTGTACATGGTATAAAGACAACAAAGTTATTAAAAACGAAGACGAATCAAAAGGTAGTAAAGCAGATTTTATATTTAAAATTTATGCTGACGAAAATCATAAACCTGAAGAATTATTGACTTCAGTATGTCTAGAAATGAAAGACGAAAACCCTGATAGTATTAATAAAAAGGCAAATAAGGATTATTACAGCCAATTAGATAAAAACAGATTTAAAAAAGATTGTAAATACGCTGTTTTAGTTTCTGATTTAGAAAGAGATAAGCCAAACGATATCCCAATTTATAAGGTTTTAGAATATCAAAATATGTATGTCGTTCGTCCTGAATATATGATGACCTTTTTAAATATGCTTGTTTCTTTAAATACAACTTTTGCTAGACTCACTCTTATAAAAAGCAGAGAGGACGAAGAATTTAAATCACGAGATGAATTTTCAAAAGAGTTTGAAGCATTAAAGAAAGCATATTTAGATAGCCAGCTTGAGAAACTTGAAAAAGATATTAGTGCATTAGAAAAATCAAACGAAACTATTTTTAGTGCATCAAAAAATATTTCAGATACAATTTTTAAAATTAGAAATAGTTATATAAATCAAATACAAGAAAAGTTAAATAAGTTTTCGGTAAAAGTTAATAGAGAGTTTAACAAAACTTTTAAAGATTAGTTTTGTCATATAAGCAAGAAAGTATTGTGTTTATATAAAAAGAAATGAATTCTTTCTTTTCAAACTTAACATAGATTCCGGCTTTTTCCATTGCAATCTTTTGTTTTTTAAAAGGTGAACAAGCAGGAGCTATTCCATGAAGAGCAGAATAAAACGCTTGAACAAAATATTGAATCGCCTTTTCACTTGCATCAGGGAATTGAAATTTAGTCATTTTAATTAATACTTCATTAAGGTCTTTAATGTGCAATTTAAAATCATTAAGTTTTTCTTGAGAACAAGTATATTCGATTTGTTCGATGTAAAGCGAAATCAAAACCAATAATTCATAATTATCCATAAGAATTTTGGTAATTTTATCGACCAAGTCGGTTCTATCTAATTTAACTTCGAGGAGATTTTCTTCAATGCCTTTTTTGATATTCATAAAATGTTCTAAAATAATATCTAAGAAAATTTCTTCTTTATTTAAATAGTAATTATAAATAGTAGATCTTGCGATCTTTGTTTTTTCAGAAATCTTTGAAAAGTTAATTTCTCTAAAAGAATATTGTTGATAGAGAAGTTGTGTAGCATGAATAATTTCTTGCCTTCTTTCGTTAAATTGCTCTTCAGTTCTTGCTCTAACAAACATAATAAAACCTCTTTAAAAATATTTTATCAATTATTGACATAATGTCAATTAACTAATATAATAATTTTACTGACAAAGTGTCGGATATGGAGGTTAAGTTAGTGAATAAAAAAGTAACTGCAGGGAGAGATGAGTTAAATTCATTTGCTCCAGAGTTTGCGCATTTAAATGATGATATATTGTTTGGAGAAGTCTGGGCAAGAGAAGATAAATTGTCTTTAAGAGATCGTTCCTTAATCACAGTTATAGCTTTAGTAAGTTCTGGTGTGATTGATTCATCTTTGAGGTTTCATATTCAAAATGCTAAAAACAATGGTGTCACAAAAGAGGAGTTTGCTGAAGCAATTACACATATTGCTTTTTATGTTGGTTGGCCAAAAGCGTGGGCTACATTTAGAATGGCAAAAGAAATTTATGGTGATGCGAAAGAGGAGTCACACGGCGGATTATTTGGACTTGGCGAACCAAACGTTGCTTTTGAAAAATATTTTATAGGAAAAAGTTATTTAAAAGTTTTAACAAATAAATCAGATCCAATCGGAATTAGTAATGTAACATTTGAGCCTGGTTGTCGTAATAATTGGCACATCCATAATGCCAAAAGCGGTGGCGGACAAGTATTAATATGCGTCGATGGTTCAGGTTGGTATCAAGAAGAAGGTAAAGAACCACAAAGCTTACAACCAGGAGACATTGTTGAAATTAAACCAGGCGTAAAACATTGGCATGGCGCTAAAAAGAATTCATGGTTTTCACACCTTGCTTTTGAAATTCCAGGCGAAGGTTGTTCTAATGAACGGTTAGAACCAGTTGAGGATGACTATTATAATAAACTTTAATTGCGGTAGGTTGATTTAATGAAAAAGATTTTTATATTTTCTTCATCTTTACGAAAAGGAAGCAATTCAGAAATTTTAGCATTAAAAATAAAAGAAGGTGCCGAAAGAAGCGGCAACATTGTTAAGTTTATAAGCGCTAGAGATATTGATGTTAAATACTGTACTGGTTGTTTATCTTGTGTTAAAACTGGAAAATGTGTTTTGCAGGATTCAATGAATGGCTTATATAAAGAAATAGCAGATAGTGATATTTTGGTTTTTGCTTCACCAATTTATTATTATGGTATAAGCGGATTACTTAAAACTTTTTTAGATAGGCTCAATCCGTTATTTAATAGCGAATACAAGTTTAAAGAAGTGTATTTAGCTTTTAGTGCGGCAGAAGATGAAGGCGAGGAAACTTATAAAAGAGCGGTAACTACAGTATCTGGATGGACTGATTGCTTTGATGGAGTTGAAATTAAAGATGTTGTTTTTGCTGGAGGAGTGGATTCTCCAAACGCCGTCAATTCTCATGAAGATGTTTTAGATAAAGCTTTAAGACTAGGAGAAAACATTTAAATTTCTCTAAACTACAAAAATAATGGCTTTTTGCATGGTATTTATCTAAAATAACTTCGTTGTAATCAATAATTTGACAATATGTTCATATAAAAAACACGTCATTAACACTGGCTTCTATATTAAGCTGGTGTTTTATTTTGCAAAGTAATATCTAAAAATATAACTAAAAATAAGTTAATATATTTTTAATTATGAAATATCAAAAGGAAGTTTTAAACATACTTGATCAAATTCCTAAAGGTAAAGTTGTTACTTATCAGCAAATTGCTATTATGCTTGGGAATAAGAAATTATCTCGTGTTGTAGGCAATGTTTTACATAAAAACCCATTGCCTCTTGTACATCCATGTTTCAAAGTTGTAAACAGCAAAGGAGAACTAGCCAAAAATTTTGGATATGGAGGAATTGAAAAGCAAAAAGAGATGCTTTTTAAAGATGGTATTGAAGTTGTTAACTATAAAGTAGATTTAGAAAAATACAGGTGGAAAAATGAGTAAAGTTTTAATTGTAGGTGAAATTTTAATTGATTTAGTAGAAAACGAGAACGGATTTAAATACTCTATTGGAGGCGCTCCATTTAATGTTGCTTATAATATGTCTTCACTTGGTGATGAAGTGACTTTTGTCGGACAAGTTGGAGATGATTATTTTGGGAATTTTATTTTAGATAAGTTAAGAGAAAAAGATAATTTAACTTTATCTATAGAAAAACTTAAAGATAAAAATACAACGATTGCTCTTAATGTAATTGATGGTAAAAACAGAAAATACTCATTTATTAGAAAAAACACTGCAGATTACGCATATAATTCAGATTTTTTAAAGAATATTGACTTACATAATTATGATTTAATTCATTTAGGGAGTCTGTTTTTATCTGATGAGAACAGTCGAAAAGCAATTAAAGAATTAATAAAAAAGGCCAAACAATATAATATACCAATATCTTTTGATGTAAATTTTAGACCTGATATCTTTGATGAAAGCGACAATGTGTTTGAAATCTATAAAGATATTTTTAATGAAGTTGATTTAATTAAATTTTCTGATGAAGAGACTCAATTCTTCTTTAAAGATGTTAATACCGACAGAGAAATTTTTGATAAATTAAACGGAAAATGTTTACTTATTTCTAAAGGATCAAAAGGAGCTTCAGCTTTAACAGAAAAGGATACCTACATGCATAATTCTTTTAAAGTTAAAATTAAAGATACTGTTGGAGCAGGAGATAGTTTTTATAGCGGCTTTTTACATTGTTATTTAAATCTTAAATCAAGCGATAATGACTATATACATTCTGCACTTGAGTTTGCTTGTGCTTGTGGTGCATTAACTTGCATGCAAAATGGGGCACTTAATGGCTACAAAAATGAAAAAGATGTATTGAATTTTTTAAAGAAATCTATTGTTAGAAAAAGCGATTTAAGATTTCTTCAATTTAATAAATAGAAGTTAACAAGCGAGCTAATGTGTTTTCATCTAAAGCGCAATTTTCATTAACCCATCTTTTAATAACGGCATACCAACCTGAGATTATAAAATCAATATAATAGTTATCGTTAATATAAACACTTTTTCGATATTGGATGTTTGTTTTAATTAAACTATCAATAAAATCAAGAGTGATAAGTCTTTGACTAATTGTGGTCAATGTATTGTTATTCATTATAATTGAAACAAATTCTCGGTTTTGCTTTAGATATTTTAAAAGAAGAGCGACTTTACTGGTTGTGTTTTCATTAACATTTACCTTTAAAAACAATATCTCTATCTTTTTGAAAAATTCATTAATTAATTCATTTAAAAGATCATACAAAGAATTGTAATGCTTATAAAATGTAGTTCGATTTACTCCTGCGTATGTACATAGTTGACTTACATCAATTTCTGTGATTGCGTTTTTGCCTAAAAGATAAATCAAACTTTTTGATAAACTTTTCTTTGTATTAATGATTTTCTGATTAATTTTTTTGCCTTCCAAGTCATTTTCGCTTTCAAATAAAGGCTTAATTTGGCTTTTTTCTACTTTATTCATATTAATCAACATTATTTTATTATGTGTTGTTTTAAAAGTAAAAAGCAATTTCGCTTAATTGAATAGTCAACACTTGTCGATTAAAATTGTATTAATAATAGAGGGCAGAAAAATGGAATATCTTTTACAGTTTAAAAACGTTAGCAAAGAGTATCATGTTGGAGATACGATTATAAAAGCTAACGATAATTTAACATTCAATATTAACACCAACGAATTTTGTATTATTGTCGGACCTAGTGGAAGTGGTAAAACCACTCTTTTAAATTTACTTGGCGGGATGGATTCTGTTAGTAGTGGGTCTATTATTGTTGATAAAGAAGATATTTCAAAATATAACGAAAAGCAATTAACTCTTTTTAGACGTAATTCTATTGGATTTGTCTTTCAATTTTATAATTTGATGGCTAATTTAACAGCTATTGATAATGTTGAAATAGCTAGTGAAATTTGCAAGAACCCTCTTGATTCAAAAGAAGCTTTAAAAGCAGTCGGTCTTGAAACTAGGATGAAAAATTTTCCTAGTCAACTTTCTGGAGGCGAACAGCAAAGAGTCTCAATTGCTAGAGCTTTAGCTAAAAACCCTAAATTATTGCTTTGTGATGAACCTACAGGCGCCCTTGATTATGAAACCGGGAAAAAGGTATTAAAAGTTTTATATGATCTTTGCAAAAAGAGAAATAAAACTGTAATTGTTGTTACGCACAACTCTGCATTAACAAAAATGGCTGACCATGTTTTACATATAAAAAATGGAACAATTTTTTCTGAAGAATTTAATGAGCATCCTGTACCAATTGAGGAGATTGAGTGGTAATGAAAAAAACTTATACAAAGTACATATTTTCCTCAATTAAACAAGATTTAAGCCGCTTAATTTCTATTTTTGTAATTGTCGTCTTAGGTTTAGGGTTTTTGGTTGGGTTAAAATCAACATCTCCAGATTTAAGAGCTACGATGAATCAATATTATAATGATATGAATTTCATGGATGTCTATATTCAATCTACAATTGGGTTTTCAGATAGTGATGTTGAAACTTTAAGAAGTGAATTAAGTGGGGCTAGTCAAATTGAAGGGTATTATCAAATGGATGAATTTACATACATTGATAATAAAAAGAGCGAAACTAGATTAATTTATAGAACTTTCGAGAACAATTCTATTGATAAAATTACACTTGTTGATGGAGAATTTCCTGATAATGAAAACGAGGTTTTATTATTAAATAATTCTAGCGATACTATAAGTCATGAAATAGGAACCGAAATCAGAATAACTAATGATGATGGAACAGAAGAAACTTATACAGTTTCTGGACTTGTCGACGATCCTTTTTATATTTCTAGAAATGGAGATGTAACTACAATCGGTAGTGGTGTTCTTGATGCGGTTGTTTATTTTGATAGTAGTTTTTATGAGCCAAAAGAAACTACAATCATAAAAATAAGGTATGCCGGAGCTCGACAATTTAACTCATTTTCTCAAGAATATAAAGATTTTATTGATAGAAAAATTGATGAAATAAATGAGATTAGTGCGCCTTTTCTTGAAAATCGTGTTGCTGAAATTAAAGAAATGATGAAAGATGAGGCCGCAGAACAAATTAGAACTCAATTTGAAGAAGCTATTAATAACAGTGAATTTAGTGATGAAATTAAGCAAGGACTTATTGATGCATTAGAAAAATTTTTAGAAACAGAAGAATTCGATGCTTTGGTTGCAAATCAAATTGAAGAAACGTTTGAAGAACAATTTGGATCAATTGATACTACTTGGTATGTTTTATCAAGGGAAGAAAATCAAGGCGCTTATATGTTTGAACAAGACTCTGGAAAAGTTGATGCGGTAAGTGCTGTTTTCCCAGTATTCTTTTTTGTTATTGCTCTTTTAGTTTCTGTTACTAGTGTTACTAGAATTATTAATAAAGATAGAGGACAAATGGGGACTTTGAAATCGCTAGGATATTCAAAGGGTATGATTTATACAAAATATCTTATTTATGGCTTATTAACGACAATTTTAGGTTCTATTGTTGCAATACTTTTTGGACTTTTCGTTTTACCAACTATTATTGGTTATATTTATGGTACTTTATATGATATTGGTCCAATTGTTTATATAGGTGATCCAGCAACTATAGCTCTTTATACCTTCTTAATGATTGCTCTTATCTTATTAACTATAACCATAATCGCTTTTGCTTCTTTAAGAGATAACGTTTCTTCGCTCTTAATAGGGAAAGCGCCTGTTCCAGGAAAGAAAATTTGGCTTGAACACGTTCCTTTTATCTGGAAACATCTTAAATTTAATACCAAATCGATGTTAAGAAACGTTTTTAGATTTAAGAAAAATCTTATTATGATGCTTATTGGAATTGGTGGGTGTACTGGCCTTTTATTAACTAGTTTTGGTATTAAAGACTCGTTAAGTGTTATTAACACAACACAATATACAGAAATTATTAAATATGATTTTGTTGCTAAATTAACTGATGAAGGAATGAATGGCGATAATATTTTTGATGTAGGAAATAGTACAAAAGCATATTATTACGATGGTGAAGCTCTTGGAGCCGACAGCAATATTGATATGAGTTTAATAGCCACAAATTCTTTACCTGAATATGTTGGCTTAGACGATCCACTAAGTTTTGATAGTAGTAGTTTTATTATTACTAAACAAATTGCTGATGAGTTTAACTTGTCAGTTGGTGATAACCTTGTAATTTCTTTAGACGATTTAAACAACAGTCTTACTCAAATTAGAATTACTGGAATTACTCAAAACTATATTGGTAATTACGTTTATTGTGGTGAAGAAATAATGAAAAATTATTTCCCATCTTTAAGTGTAAATGCTTATATAGTTGATACCGGGTTAAGTGATGAGGAAGTTAATGCTTATATTGATCAAATGTTAGAAAATCCTTTGGTTACAAGTATTATCAATTCACAAAATACAAAATTAGTTTATGAGAGCGTATTAAATAACCTAGATGCACTTGTAGTTATTATTGTTTTATTAAGTGGAGCTCTAATTGCCGTAGTTATTTACAATTTAACTGACATTATGGTTTCTGAACGTGTTAAAGAAATCGCAACCCTTAGAGTTAACGGCTATTATCGTTATGAAGCTTTACTTTATATTTTTAGAGAAATATTCTTTATGACAATAATTGGAGTTGCTATTGGTATAGGTGTTGGTGTGTTCTTGCATAATTATATTATGAATAGTATTTCCTCTGTAGGTCTTACCTTTGGCATGGCAATTGCTTGGCCAAGTTACATTTATACTATTCTTTTAGCCCTTGGGTTTGTTCTCTTAGTTTGTGTTTTATTCTTCCCAAAAATAAATAAGATAAAGATGGCGGAAGCATTAAAATCTGTAGAATAATCAAGATTTGCAGGCTTTTCGATTTAATTGAAGAATATGTTTGTATTAAATCAACTTTAGTTTTTATATAAAAAATAAATTAAAATTAAACCTTACTCGTTTACTAATAAAATTCTAACTAAGATAA
>OHIY01000206.1_pt1 | contig 36012 bp, 29 predicted proteins | sample 1568351 | NCBI WGS metagenome assembly OHIY01 (sample SAMEA3879547, study PRJEB24766) | human gut metagenome | biome: human-associated habitat; feature: feces | place: USA | collected 1985/1987 | reverse complement strand
CAAAGGTGGGCAAATCCTGTTTGGCCAAGAGGGTCAAAGTCGCGTGGCTTTTCCACTCAAGACTTATGTGGAAGAAAACTGCTTGCCTAACGTGATATTTACAGGCTTCGTTATTGGTCGCGAAAAGTTTGAGAAACTTGCGAGCCTCACAGCGTTATGTGTGCCAAGTGACTTCGAGAACTTTGGCATGATTGTCACTGAAGCTTTATCAGTTGGTACTCCCGTTATAGCCAGCTTGGGCACTCCGTGGGAGGAACTCAACACTCGCCATTGTGGCTATTGGGTAAGCAACGATGTAGAAACACTGGCACAGACAATCGAACGTCTGTTTTCGTTATCTGCCGCTGAAATTTTACAAATGGGCATCAACGGAAAACATTTGGTGCATGAAAAATTCAAAGACACCCAAGTAGCTACAATGATGAGACAATTGTATGAGTGGATTTTAACAGGAGGGAAAAAGCCAGAGTTTGTATATGAGTAAAACTAAAATAGATTTGTCGCAATATCATAATGTGCTTGGTAGACGGCATCAACTGGTAAGGTTGCTGTGGACGGTCGTATGGAACATCTTTGCACGTCCGTTGCCACGCTCGGTGGGGAGTGGCTGGAAGCGGTGGCTGCTGCGGCTGTTTGGGGCGAAGATTGCTTCGACTGCCATCGTATATTCCTCTGCAAAGGTATATTATCCAGCTAATCTCGTGATGGACGATTATTCGTGTCTTGCTTCGGACGTGGATTGTTACAATGTGGCACCTATCCATATAGGAGCGGATGCAACAGTTTCACAGGGGGCATACCTATGTACTGCCAGCCACGACATCACCGATCCCTTGAACCCGCTCATCACTGCCCCCATCATCATTGAAGATCAAGCATGGGTGGCCGCCGGTGCTTTTGTCGGCATGGGTCTAACCATCGGGCAAGGAGCTGTAGTTGGCGCACGGGCTGCTGTATTCAAAGATGTAAAACCTTGGACGGTAGTTGGAGGGAACCCAGCGAAGTTTATTAAGAAAAGAATATTAAAGTAGTATGGTTATTTTCAATCCGATACAGACAAACGCTATGCCGATGAAGGACAAAGTAAAGAACATAGCGTGGAAATTTGTAAATAAAACGGCTTTCAGGGTTACTCCCCTCCCATTTAACTATTTTTAGAAAATGGAGGGTCCTATTGGTCAGGTGCTTCGGTGGTAGAATCGACTGGAGCGCATCACTGCATCCGACTGCGGTAATTGATTATCCATGGCACTTGCAGATGGGCAAAAAATCATCATTGGGTGAAACATGCTGGGTATATGCCATGAATGAAATTGACATTAGCGAATTGTCCTGCATTGGTAAAGACGTTTATCTGTTAACGGGGGAAGCCACGACATCGAACGCAGCACATTCGACCTGATGACACGACCAATCACGATCGGCAACGGTTGCTGGGTTGCCACTGCCTCTACAATATTACCTGGCGTCTGCATTGGCAACTACAGCGTAATAGCCGCCGGTTCGGTAGTAGCTAAAAGTGTAGACGAATTCAGTGTCGTTGGCGGCAATCCTGCCAAGTTCATCAAGAAACGGATTATCAAGGAATAGAATCCTTTATTGATATTTACAATCGGGTCGTACTGCACATAAAATGGTGCTTGCCGCCATCGGGTACGACCGCATATTTCTTTGACTTTTATGCTTGACCTTTCTGTTATTATTCTCACTTACAACGAGGAACTGCACATTCGGCGATGCTTGGAAAATGTCGCACCGATTGCAAAGGCTGTATATATCATAGACAGCTTTTCAACGGACAAAACTCTTGAAATCGCCAAAGAATTTGCAAATGTGCATATACTGCAAAACAAATGGGAAAACAATCATGCGAAGCAGTTCAATTGGGGGGTGATTCATGCAGGAATAACGACCCAATGGGTGCTGCGGCTCGATGCTGACGAGTATCTTATGCCTGAATTGGTGCATGAGATGCAGGAGAAATTACCGATGTTGCCCGATGATGTGACGGGGGTAATTTTCAACCGGCGGCATATCTTCATGGGCAAATGGATGCGTCGAGGTATCTATCCTGTAAAGTTGTTGCGGGTATTCCGCTATGGCAAAGGAATGTGCGAACAGCGGCTTATGGATGAACATATCCAGTTGACCGAAGGCCATGCTGTTGAATTTGAACATGACTTCTGCGATCACAATTTGAACAATTTGTCGTGGTTTTGCCATAAGCATGTGAACTATGCCATCCGTGAGGCAGTTGACCTGCTCGACATCGAACTGGACCTGACCGGCGCGGCAGGAACCGACAGCGGCAAGAACATCAGCCCGCAGGCGTTGGGCAAGCGGATGAAAAAACACAAATATGCAAAGCAAGCGCTCTTCTGGCGGTCGTTCGTCTATTTTTGCTACCGCTATTTCCTAAAAGGGGCATGCTTGGATGGCAAAGTGGGCTTTATTTGGACTTTCCTACAAGGCTGGTGGTATCGCACGTTGGTTGATGCCAAGATATTTGAAATAAAGAGACAATGCGGAAATGATCGCGAGAAAATTAAAGCATTATTGAAACGAGACTACAACATCTCTTTGTAAAAATCACCCTCGTAATTTGCAGCTCTAACCTTTCATGCTTTGTTTATCGTAATTCAGTAAATACTGATAAACAATTATCAATAAACTATTTATGAAAATTTCGATAGTTACCGCTACGTTTAATAGCGGCAAGACGCTTCGTGACACAATTGAGAGTGTGCTACGGCAGTCACACGTTGACTTTGAACATATTTTAATCGACGGAGGTTCGAAAGACGACACGATCGATATAATCAAAGAATATGAATCTCGTTACGGGGCTGGCAGACTGCGATGGATCAGCGAGCGCGACAAGGGTATTTACGACGCAATGAACAAGGGGATAGCTATGGCAACCGGGGAGATTGTGGGCATTTTGAACAGTGATGATTTTTATACTTCTCATGATGTCTTGGAGCAGGTGGCTGCGGTGATGTCAAATCCTGGAATCGATGCCGTTTATGGTGATGTGCATTATGTACATGAAGGGCATTTGGACGGCTGTGTGCGTTATTATACTTCACGACCATTTCACAGGAGTTGGATGCGGTTCGGATTCATGCCGGCCCATCCGTCTTTTTATTGTCGCCGCTCAGTGTATGAAAAATACGGTACTTTCGATTTGTCCTATAAGGTAGCAGCCGATTTTGAGAATCTGCTGCGACTCATATTTGTCCATCATATTCATACCCAATATATCCCCAAAGATTTCGTGACGATGCGCACAGGCGGGGCATCCTCTTCCGGATTGCGCAGTCACCGCCAGATTATGTATGACCACTTGCGGGCTTTGAAACAAAACCGGGTGTATTCAAATCCGTTTTTCCTGGGATTACGCTATCCCTATAAATTATACGAAATAGCAATAACAAAGATAAACAAGTCATTTAATCATAGAATCAAATGAAAACAGCGTTAATTACCGGCATTACGGGCCAGGACGGGTCGTATCTTGCCGAGTTCCTTTTGGGAAAAGGCTATGACGTGCATGGCACCATCAGGCGGTCGTCTGTGGACTACCGCGAGCGCATCGCCCATTTGGAGGGACATCCCCATTTCCACCTGCACTATGCCGACTTGGGGGATTCGATGAGCATCCTGCAGGTGGTGAAGAAAGTACGCCCAGACGAAGTGTATAACCTTGCCGCACAAAGCCATGTGCAAGTATCGTTCGATTCGCCGGAGTTTACGGCCGATGTGGACGCAACGGGCGTATTGCGTATCCTGGAAGCCGTGCGCCAGTGCGATCTGACGGAAACCTGCCGCATCTATCAGGCGTCGACCTCCGAGCTTTACGGCAAGGTGGAGGAGGTGCCGCAGAGCGAAACCACTCCCTTCCATCCTTACAGTCCTTATGCCGTGGCCAAACTATATGGCTACTGGATTGTGAAGGAATACCGCGAAGCATACAATATGTTCTGCTGCTCGGGCATCCTGTTCAACCACGAGAGCGAGCGACGGGGTGAGACTTTCGTAACGCGCAAGATTACGCTGGCTGCCGCCCGTATCGCACAGGGCAAGCAGGAGAAGCTGTATCTGGGCAATCTCTCCTCGCTTCGCGACTGGGGATATGCCAAGGACTACGTGGAATGCATGTGGCTCATTCTTCAGCATGACAAGCCGGAGGACTTCGTAATTGCCACCGGCGAGCAGCATTCCGTGCGTGAGTTCTGCCAGCTGGCTTTCCGCCACGTCGGCATCGAACTGCGTTTTGAGGGCGAGGGCGAGAATGAGAAAGGCATCGACGTGAAGACCGGTAAGGTCCTCGTGGAGGTGTCCCCCGACTTTTACCGCCCTACCGATGTTGTCAACCTCTGGGGCAACCCGGCCAAAGCCAAACGGGAACTGGGCTGGAATCCTCAAAAGACCCCGTTCGAGCAACTGGTGAAACTGATGGTGGATGCCGACATGGCGAAAGTGGCTGTGGAAAGGGCCGGAGAGCATGTACGTACCAATCTGGCTGAATATCTGGAAAAAGGAATTGTAAAATGATGGAGAAAGATTCAAAGATATATGTGGCCGGTCACCGCGGTATGGTGGGTTCGGCCATTGTGCGCGAGTTACAACGCCAGGGATATACGAATATCCTTACCCGCACGCATAAGGAACTTGACCTTACGCGGCAGGCGGACGTGGAACAGTTCTTTGCCGAAGAAAAGCCGGAATATGTATTCCTCGCCGCTGCCAAGGTCGGGGGTATCGTGGCGAACCAGTCCGCCCTGGCCGACTTCATGTATGAGAACATGATTCTGGAGATGAACGTCATCCACGCCGCCTGGCAGAACGGATGCAGGAAACTGGAGTTTCTTGGTTCCTCGTGCATCTACCCGCGCATGGCGCCGCAGCCGATGACGGAAAGTTGCCTGCTGACAGGCGAACTGGAGAAAACCAACGAGGCGTACGCCCTGGCCAAGATTTCCGGACTGAAGTACTGCGAGTTCCTGAACCGGCAATATGGTACGGATTACATCAGCGTGATGCCTACCAATCTCTACGGGCCGAACGATAACTATCATCCCGAACACAGCCATGTGCTGCCGGCACTTATCCGCCGCTTCCATGAGGCAAAAGAACAGGGACTGCCCTATGTCACCTGCTGGGGTGACGGCACACCGTTGCGCGAATTCCTCTATGTGGACGACCTGGCCAACCTGTGTGTATTCCTGATGAACAACTACTCGGGCAATGAGACGGTGAACGCGGGCACGGGCAAGGAGCTGACCATTAAACAGCTCACGGAACTGGTGGCCAGGGTGATAGGTTATACGGGCGAGATACGTTGGGACACGTCGCGCCCCAACGGCACGCCGCGCAAGCTGCTCGACGTATCGAAAGCCAAGGCCTTGGGCTGGACGTACAGGACCGAACTGGAGGACGGCATACGTCTGGCTTATGAAGACTTCCTACATAATCCTATGCGGGCCGAACGGTAGAAATGAATAACATTTTTCAGCAGGTTTGAGGGATTCCTATAAAATCCCTCTTTTTGTTTTTAATCCGAAATACTCACATCTTTCCAACATGCAACTCATCTTGTTATCCGGCGGTTCCGGGAAACGTCTGTGGCCGCTTTCCAACAATGCCTATTCCAAACAATTCCTGCGCCTGCTCCCTGGCTTGGACGGAAGCAAGGAATCCATGCTTCAACGCGTCGTCCGCCAAGTAAGTGAAGCCGGGTTGGAGGCAGACGTTACCATTGCCACCGGCGAAAGCCAACGGGATGCCATCCGTAGCCAATTGGGACAAACGGTCAATATAGTGACCGAACCCGAGCGGCGCGACACGTTCCCTGCCATTGCCTTGGCCTGTCTGTATCTGAAAAAGGAGAAGTCTTGTCCTGCCGGTGAAGTGGTCGTGGTCATGCCCAGTGACCCTTATACGGATGAAGGCTATTTCCACACGGTCGGACAAATGGCCGACGCTGTCCGTGACGGAGTGGCCGACCTTGTGCTGATGGGTATTGAACCGACATATCCGTCCACCAAGTACGGGTATGTCGTACCCGGGCCAACGAAAGGTCCTGTCCGGCGCGTAGAGCGCTTTACCGAAAAGCCCGATATGGAAAAGGCAAAAGAACTGATTGATGCCGGAGCATATTGGAACGGAGGTGTGTTCGCCTTCCGGTTGGGATATCTGACCGGCATCGTAGAGAAATACATGCACGCCGAAACGTTCAAGGAAGCCCGGGAACATTACGGTATGTTCCCCAAAATCAGCTTTGACTATGAAGTAGCCGAGAAAGCCACCTCTGTAGCCGTTGTTTCCTTCAAAGGACTATGGAAGGACCTCGGTACGTGGAATGTTCTTTCGGAGGTATTGGGAACGGATGCCATCGGCAATGTCGTACTCGATGAGCAAAGCTGTAACACCCATGTGATTAACCGGCTCGACGTACCTTGTGTGTGCGTGGGGACCAACGATTTAGTTATTGCAGCCAGTCCGGACGGCATTTTGGTAGCCGGCAAGGAAAGCAGCGAACGCATAAAGCCTTACGTCGCCACCTTGGATGCCCGCCCCATGTACGAAGAACGTCGCTGGGGGACGTACAAAGTTGTGGATAATTATCAAACTCATAACGGACAGGGCGGTTCGCTGACCAAGCATCTCTGTCTTAAGCCCGGAAAGAGTATCAGTTACCAGAGGCACAACTATCGGACGGAGGTATGGACGTTTGTAGACGGAATCGGCCGTCTGGTACTCGACGGAAAAACAAGAGAGGTAAGGAAAGGGGACGTGGTGAGCATTTCCAAAAGACAAAAACATGCCCTCATGGCTTTGACGGAGCTGCATTTCATCGAAGTACAGATTGGAGAAAAGCTGGTGGAAGAAGACATCGAACGGTTTGAATGGGAATGGACATAAGTGTACGGATAATGAAAAAATCCTTAGACCGGGACGTAAAAAACCTTTTATTTCTGGAAACCGGATACAGTTGTAAAAAACTTACAATTGTATCCGGTTTCTATTTACGCGATAGTTTAGCCGCGGTCTCTATAAAAGTGATTTGTAAACAGACAATATTTTTTGTCCGTAGAATTCTTCAGAGAAATTATTTCTCACGTAGTCAGCGGCATTATTGATTATCATCTCATTATTTTCCTTGGCTATTCTATTAAGTTTCAATACTGCTTCATTATAATCTGAAAACAAGAAACCGTTTTTCCCATCCTGTATCAGTTCTTGCGTTCCAGCCGATCGATATCCTAATACAGGACAACCGTAGAACATTGCCTCTACCGTAACTCTGCCCTGCGCTTCATTTTGCGAGCACATTAATAAAGCGGTGGCTTTTTCAATGTATTCCCTTACATTTTTCTGGTACCCAGCAAAATGGATAAAGTCAGAAACCTCATTCTTCGTTGCTATATCCAACAAATGACTTTTATATTCATCGGAAACAGTGCCAACATATAAAAGAGTGTACTCCTTATGTTGTTTCCTAAAACCAATAAATATATTCAGTGCGGTTTCCGCACCTTTCTGAGGAATCACATTTCCCAGGAACAATAGATATTTCTCCTTGGCTTCAATATAACTTATGTCGTTGATACTTCTTACAGCATCGTAAATAACATAACAATTTTTATTCTCTAATACTCCAAAATGTTTGGCAACAGCGTTGGTAATTGAGATTACTGCGTCAGAGTCGTGTACCATCTGCAATAATTTCTTCCAACCGGTAAAGGGCATGAAATTGAAATCCAAATCCTGGAATTCTCTTAAATGCCAAATGTGCTTGATTCCATTTTTCTTTGCCACATCATATCCTATGGTCAACACGCTTGTATTCGAGTGAATGAGTTGGATATTTTCTTTTTGTATGATTTGAGATATAAGGCGGACTGCTCTCTTATTTATTATGGTATCATAGATTTTTCTCGGAATATATTTTAGAAACCTGAGTTTGGGTGCGATGATATTAAGTCGGAACGGCACTATATAACAGGTATATCCTAATTCTGTAAGGTAATCAGAGACTACTCCTTTTCGTGGTAAGACTACAACAGGGTGAACTTCTGTTTTTATGGAATGCAGCAGATTAACAAGTGAATGTGTTGAACCTAATATCACTTCCCATTCATGCGAAATGAACAAAACGTTGATCATAAGTACAAATATTTTATTGTGTTCATTAATAAAGAATGATTTATTGATATATAGTTGTAGGCTATTTTAGATTTGTCTCCAGGAAATCCTTGGATTTTATAGATAATGCCCCCAGTCTCTCATCAATGTCCTTCCAATTGATGGAATACTCAACACATTGTCTGACCGATTTGTGGGAATCATACACCTTATCCTGCAGATTTAGTGAAGCCAATAATGAAACTACGCGACAGTTTCCCCTTGAGTGGACTCCCTTTAGAGGAAAATAAATAAAATTTTTGTGCAGGATCAAGCAGAAGACTACGCCATGGAATGAAGTCGTGGCAACGAACTCGGCATTCAAGATTAGTCCCAACCATTGTGGAATGGTCGCATAGACGTATCGCGTATTTGAGCAAATTTCTCTGCCAGTGAGATATCCGCTTGAGGCGGTTGAAATTGATGTGAGTCTGTGAAGATCCGCGTACTTCAATAACTCACTCCAACACAATTCTTTTTCAGAAGTAACATTTAGAGAATAGGTATAGAAATATTTTTTATCGGTTGAAGGCCTTTCAATAATCTGTGAATACTCTTTTAATGAAAGTAGTAAGGTCGGGTCTAAAACATCTATGGCCTGGACGCCGACTTTGGCGCAAATATCTATTCCACTTCTTTCCCTGACGGAAACCGCATCCAGCTTAACCAACATGTCATGCAACTTAGCATTTAATTTAGTCGGATAAATGTCCCGGCCAAAGCTGGCTGCATAGGCAATTCGCCGGGTTTCCTTCTTTCCGAAATTCAAGTAAAAGGCTTGATTTTCATCGTTGTCTAAAAGCCTGCTCCAAATCTGATCGCTACCACATATATAGCAATCGGCTTCGGGGGGATTGTTTTGAATGTCTGACAATCCATTGTACATGATGCTACTTGTTCTGATATATTTTTCCCGAAATGCGTCAAAATCCCGTTGCTTGTTTTTTAGAATAAAAGTTTTAGCCCGCTTGGCTGCCTGCATTCTCTTCAATTTCTGATAAACAGGATATATACGGATTAATTTCCATAAGATTTTGACTATCGATATTCGCTCTGTCTTGGGTAAGGGAACATATTTAATAAGGAACGGTTCATGCCCCATCTTTATCAACTGTCGCTGCAAGGCCCAACATTGTAAGGTCTGACCGTAATTATCATCACTTTCCCAGAAAGTTATTACTCCGATTCTCATTTCTTCATTATTTTGTAGACAGTGAGAAATTAAAATTCCTTGTTACAGGACAAATCTCAAAATAGAAAGGCATAACCGTCTGCCAAACTGGACGGGAGGGCGGACGCGCGTTTCCGGGCTACGGCTTATTCTTGATTTGCAGGATTCTCTTTATCACATTCTTCACTTTACGTACCAGCCTGCGGTAAAGAGGAATCCTCAAACATTCAACGACGATGCGACTTACGGGTTCGCCCGACCTGAAGCGGTTGAAAAACAGCTGCCGCTTCGGGTGGGGAGTTACCTGTTCATTGAATCCGCCATTAAGCATCATCGCGTCTTTAAGATTCGATGTTCTGACCTCCATATCCAAGATCTGGAACGCGTCCCGCCCTTTTTCCGTATTTATGAGGACAAGACCGACGCCTTTATCGTCGTCGAAATCAGGCATCAGTTGCTGTATACCCCAATAGTCTGCTATTGTCAGGTCGCTCTGGCTCACGCCGTTTTTACATTTACAGTTGTAACAACTGGGGCGCAGGTATATATCGGCGAGAAAACCTCGCATATAAGGGTTCTCACGGTGTATATCGGACAACAAAACTGAATTTTTGTCCGCCTTAGAGGCGGACTCTCCACGGACAACAAAACTGAATTTTTTCCAGCCGTAAGGTTTTTTATCCCTAAATCCTATACCCGTTATCACGGGTATCGACTTTAAGGATGAAGACAAAACTGTATTTTTTCCAGCCGCCGCCCTTCGGGCGGAAATTCCAAAAGTCTCATTGAGATAGCTGCGCCAAACGCCGGGGCTCGGCACTCCGTGACACAGAAAGTCTACGGCAAGTAAGTTGGGATAAACCTTGCGGAGATAGCGGCGCAGGCCTGTTATCTGACAAGGCGTACCGCAGAAGAGTACATTTCGGCCTTCCTTCAAAAACCGCTCAGCGTCGCTGAAAGAATTGCCGATACGGCTTTGAAGATATTTGCTGCACATCATCGGCCTGACGCCGTCAAGCGTCTCGGCATAGGTATGTTTCACTTCCCAGTTTTCATCAAACACGGCTCCAAACACCACGCCGCCACTGCTGATTACCTTTTTGACCAAAGCGATAAACACTCCACCTGAAGAACTTGCCATACGCTCATTCTCATTACGGTTCTTGGCCGCAAGAACTTCCAATGGCGGTATCTTATCGGGAGGGGTTATCTGCGGGCATACCTTCTCGCAAAGATGGCAGTCGATGCACTTGTCGAGCTCGACCTGCGGATAAAGGAACCCCTCTTCATCTTCTTTCAACGAGATGCAATGTTTCGGACAGCGCTGAACGCAGGCGGCGCAACCGCAGCAGTCCTGCTTATGGATAATATTTATCATTTATGAAAGATTTTGTTTATCGCGGCGGATGCCTTCGACCTAAAGAAAGCCCTTTCGTTTCTTGACAATCCTACGCTATACGTGACGATACCTACAGACAGTACGCATGTGACGCACATCACCAGGAAACGGGCCGCCGTATTGTCCATGTTCTCATACACGACGAGAGGCACAAGAAGCGACAAGGCCGTGACAAGGATGACCTTAATATATATGTTGGTCAGGTAGCCTCTTATGCGGATACCGATCAAAGGGCGCAATATCAACATTCGTGCCAACTGCGTGACAGATTCTACAACAAAATGGACAATGAACACCGAATAAGCCGGGCAACCCAACCGCAGGCACACATACGATATGGGCAGAATCATGAGAAGTATGCTTCCACACACGGCCTGGTATTTTCTGACTTTCCCCGTAGCTTGATTGGCGACCATCAAAGGATTGGCCAATGCGTAGATTAACGAGGTACAAATCATGATCCTTAAAAAGACAACGGTATTATCCGGTACGGTCTTCAGCCATATCGTCAGTATGAACTCTGTCTCAAAGAGAAACGGCAGTGAAAGGAGAAAAAGCAGGTAGAACGAGAAGCGTGCGCTGCGGAACATCAGTTTGTGCATCTCTGCCATCTCTCCCTTGGCGTATGTCTTGGTGATCTGCGGGTTGAGAGCCATCTGGAAATTGCTGACAAACTGCTGGATTGCATTCTGCACTTGAACCGCCACGGCACGGGCAGCATTTACCACCGGGCCGAAGAACACGTTGAGCAGCATGTTAAGCCCCTGGCCGTAAAGCACACCGGACAGATTACCGAACATACTCCAACTGGCAAATCCGGTCATTTCCCTGAACAACGGTTTGTCCCAAACATGACGGTATTTGGATTCCTCGAAATGTCTGTTACAGTAACGGCTGTAACAGAAGCGGATGAGCAACTGCACGGCCAATATAAGGAAAGCGTACAGTATCAGTTTGTCGGACGAAAAGATAAGAAGGACATAGACCACGGCAAGTTTCAAGACCACTTCGAGTATGGATATGTAAGCAAACGCCGACATTTTTTCGTGAGCTATTATATCGGCGTTGTAAGGCACACTGACTATCATCACCACGGTGGAGACGATGGAACACTGCAAAACCCAAAACGCCGCGTCCATACGCTCCGCCGGTATCTGCATTTGGCTGTACAGGAACCACAAGCCAACAGTTTCTCCCAAAACGACGATTACGGCGGCAATGAGAACGTGTATCTGCAAGGCGGTACTAAAAACTTTCTGCAGGTTTCTCATGTCACCCTTTCCCAAAGCGAAGGTGATATATCGCTGTGTTGCGGAAGACATGGATCCATTGATGAAACCAAACATGGCTACCACGCCGCCCACTACGTTATAGATACCATAGTCTTCAACGCCGAGCGTGTTCAACACGACACGGCTTGTGAACAAGCTGACCGCCATCATGAACAGCATTCTTACGTACAGCAGCATCGTGTTCCTGGCTATGCGTTTATTGTTCTCTGATGGCTGAGACATTAAATCTATATTTGAAATTGAAAAACAAACAGTTCCTTTGAGCAGTCAATCCTTCGCCTCACGCTGAAACGCGTGGATAACTTCGAGTAAGAGTCGGCATTTCACTTGCAAATTTAGCAAAGATAATTAAGCCTCGCCCGTTTTGAATGATTATTTGTTTTTATGAAGCTGTAATAATTCTGCGAGTTTCTACCTGAAAGAAAAATTGGGAAGCAAGTAATCGAGGGCGGCGCACTTCAACACTTGCCCCGTCAAAAATGATAGCCGCGGTAAGGAGTGCCGGGACAGGGTTCCAAATCCATAGACCAGCATTGCGGTGAAATAGTTGCGCTGCCGGTCCGACAGGATGCGCAAAAACTGGGCTAAGCCCCGTACGCACGGGGCTTAGTCCAGTTTTTACGAGGATAGGGCTCGTAGCCCCGGACCCAATTCCCACTTTTTGCGCGCCACTTGGAATGGCGCCGTTTCGTGCGAACATGAATCCTTCTCTTATGGAGAGACGCTCGGATAAAAGGAGCGACTCGAAGCGCCGGAGTCCTGCGGCGGCTTCATAAAGATTTGATTTCCTTCTGGAGACGTTCCAGAAATAGGGTAGCATGTGCGCCATCCATTTGCACGTGATGAAACTGGAAAGAGACCATGAGCGTTTTGCGTAAAAGTTGCCTCCTGTATCTGCCCCATATCAGAAAAGGATTGTTGTATATCCCGCTATACATTCCCACAGCCCCGTCAATCTCGCCGTGTATCAACGCCGAAGTTCCGATTACCATGCAATCTTCCAGATTATGATCTTTTCCGCTTTGCACGACTTCCTCGGTCAACCGCACGTAGTCGGCGTTGAATTTCCACAGGTCGTCAGAATAGGGAACGTCGCAGGAACGGAGTTGCCCCTCCCGGTCCTGCACGATTGTACAGACGGCTATGCACTGATACCGTATGAGTTTCCGGCCGACGGGTAGTAAATAGAACTCCCTCGTACGGCTTGCCGCCCGGCCTATACACCAGCACATCAGCATATTGAACTTCAACCGCTTTCTTTTACTCACCCGGCGCAAGCGGCTAACCTCCATTCTTTTGAGAAGTGTTACCATAGGCATCGGGGCATCTTTCCACATGTTGTAGGCGTACGCTCGGGACGTTTTCATCGGGTCTATTTCTTTCATATTCTCCAACTGTATTTTCCGGGCAAAATTACCTGGAAGCCGTGAGCCGGAATAGAAGAAAAAAGACATTATACAGGATTCGTGAACAAATCAGAGTAGGGCGCAATACTTTTCTGAAGGGAAGTCGGTGTATGCCCGCTGAATTGCCTGAACTCCCTGATGAAATGGGATTGGTCGGCGTATCCGCACCGATATGCGATTTGCGTCAGACTGTTATCACCGTAGCCCCTTTGCATTAAGGCCAAACTTCTCTGGAATCTGACCATGCGGGCATATACTTTGGGAGAAGCGCCGACCGTTGCGGCGAAAACCCGTTCCAATTGTTTGACGGTCAGGCAGGCCGCCTCTGCCATCTCCCTTACAGTGACGGAGGGCGTCGAAAGTAAGAGGTCTACGACGCTCCTTATTCTTTTTATATGGTAAAAATCCTTTCCCGGGAGCGTGGCAAGTCGGGTGAGCAACCAATTCTCTATTTGCGCCACGGCCGTTTCTTCGTTGCCGCATTCTGCAATCGTCGCGGCCAACTCTTCCAACGACCTGTCGCCCAAATCATAACCGGAAATTTCCAGATTATACAGCTCCGAGACCGGGGCGCTGAAGAAAACGCGAAATCCATAAGGCTGAAAAACGACGACAATCATCTTCGTTTCTCCCTGCGTACATAAATGGGCAGGGTAGTCCACTTGTCCGCTTATTGTCATCGGTGACTGGCTGACAGCCAACTCGGGAACGTACAGCGGAGTGCCTACGTGAAATATCAATTGCAGACAGGCCGTCGGGAAGGTCAGCGCGGACAACGTCTCTGTCGTGTAGAGCGTCCAGTAGAACCTTACGTAGGGCGACAAGGCAGGGCAGGGGCGATAGAAACGGAAAGAATTGGGGTTCATGACACAAATATAGATGATTTATCCGTTATGGCTTTGAAAACCGTCGCTATTTTGGGGCGGAGCGCAAACCGCGTGTGCAAAACTTCCCATCTATTTTGCAATGCCGATGACGGACATTTTCGGCCTTTTCACTAAATTTGTAGGCTGCGGCCGCTTAACGGCCAACTGCATGAAACCGTTAAATGCTGGTCTCCGTACCAGTTCTCTTTCAATATATATAAGGAGCTGAACTTATGAACGAATTAGAACGTATCGCTTACTTACGCCAGGAACTCAACCGGTATAATTACCTCTACTACGTTAAAAACGAGCCCGTCGTCTCTGACCAGGATTTCGACGCCCTGATGCGGGAACTGCAGGATCTTGAGGCGCGTCATCCGGAATGCGCGGACCCCAATTCGCCAACGGCCAGGGTAGGGAGCGACCTTAACAACGAGTTCCGGCAAGTAGCGCATCAGTACCCGATGCTATCTTTGGGAAATACTTACAACCGCGGAGAGGTCGGCGCCTTTTATGAACGGGTGGCTGCCGGTTTGGAAGGCGAACCGTTTGAAATCTGCTGCGAACTGAAGTTTGACGGCCTGAGCATTGCCCTGATATACGAAAACGGACAGCTTGTAAGGGCCGTAACGAGAGGCGACGGCGTACGCGGAGACGACGTAACGGCCAACGTGCGGACCATAAAGAGCATCCCTCTCACCTTATCCCCCAGGGGCGGCTGGCCGCAATCCTTCGAAATACGCGGCGAGGTGTTGATGCCCTGGGCAAGTTTCGAGGCCCTCAACCAGGAACGCGCCGCACGGGAAGAAACGCTGTTCGCCAATCCCCGGAATGCGGCGTCGGGAACGTTGAAAAACAAGAACTCAACCGTAGTGGCCCGGCGTGGCCTGGACGCTTACTTATATTATCTGTTAGGGGCGTCGCTGCCCGGCGATAGCCATTACGACAATCTCCAGGCGGCCAAGCGATGGGGATTCAAAATCTCCGAAGCCATGAAGCTGGTCCGTTCGCTCGATGAAATCTATCAATTCATTGACTACTGGGACGAGGCGCGACACGACTTGCCCGTGGCGACAGACGGGATCGTGTTAAAGGTGAACAGCCTCCGCCAGCAGCAGCTGTTAGGCTACACCGCCAAGTCTCCACGGTGGGCCATTGCTTATAAATTCCAGGCAGAGCGCGCCCGTACCCGCCTGCTCGACGTGACGTTCCAGGTGGGGCGTACCGGTGCCATCACGCCTGTGGCCAATATGGAGCCGGTCCACTTGGCCGGAACCATCGTGAAGCGCGCCTCACTCCATAACGAGGACATCATTCACCAGCTGGACCTGCACATAGGCGACATGGTCTATGTAGAGAAGGCCGGCGAAATCATTCCGCAAATCGTGGGCGTGGACGTTGCCGCTCGCGACGCCACCTTGGGCCCGGCGGTCGCCTTTGCCAAGCAGTGCCCCGTCTGCGGCGCCCCGTTGGTACGCTACGAAGGGGAAGCGGCCCACTATTGCCCCAACGACACAGCATGCCCGCCCCAATTGAAAGGGCGCATCGAGCACTATATCAGCCGAGACGCGATGAACATAGAGTCCCTGGGACCTGAAACAGTCGACGATTATTTCGAGCAAGGACTTATCCGCGACGCGGCCGACCTGTACTCCCTCCGGGTAGAGGACCTGTGCGGGGCGGACCGCACCCGGGAAAAGTCGGCCCGAAAAATCATAGACAGCATCCAGAAAAGCTGCCAGGTTCCTTTCGACCGCGTGCTCTACGCTCTGGGAATACGTTTCGTCGGCCGGGTCGTTGCCTCGACGCTGGCGCGCCACTTTGGCAGCATGGGCGCCCTACGCCAGGCGTCGTTGGATGACTTGCTCGCCGTCGACGGCATTGGGGCCGTAATAGCCCAAAGCGTCGTAACCTTCCTGGCCGAACCCCGAAACGCGGATTTGATAGCGCGGTTGGAACAGGCCGGCGTACAGATGGAAATGGAACAGGAGAAACAGCTTTCCGACGCACTGAGCGGAGAAACCATCGTTATCAGCGGAACCTTCGTCCATCACAGCCGCGACGAATACAAGCACCTCATCGCCCTGCATGGAGGAAAAAACGTTGCTTCCATATCCGGAAAAACCAGCTTCATACTCGCAGGCGACGGCGTCGGTCCAAGTAAATTGGAGAAGGCTCAGCGACTGGGCATTCCCCTTGTTTCGGAAGATGATTTCCTTCGGCGCATCGGCGAAAGCAATTGAGTTCGGAACCCGACAAAGTCAATCCCCATCTTCGCAGTTACGCGTGGCTGCGAAGGTGGGGATTGGATTAAGGGGTAAATGTAAGCGTTCCGGGAAAACCGTCAGTTGATGAAATTCCAGGAAACACCGAACTGAATGGCAAGACGATTCAGCGGATAGTGGGGCACCAGGAACGGAAAACCGCTGCCACTGCTATAATTCACGTGCGAACCCATGACGTAAAAGCGGGTACGCTTCAGGTGAAAGTTCGCATATACGCTAATAATGGGATAACCTCCGATTTTTATGCGGCTGGTCGGGTCCTGCACGCAGAATTGGCCAATAATCGGTGAATAAGTTGGCGCGTAGTATTTCGTAAAGTAACGGATGTCGCCCCCTATTTCCGTCCGCAGTACCTTCGCAATGCGGAAAAGCAGATAAACGTTTGAATATCCTGTAAAAGCCGGAACGGGGAAAACATCTTGGTCCGAAGACAGCTGATAAGTAAATTCATTCTCCCAATTAAAGATTCCCCAGCGGAAATTTTGATTGAGCGTTGCGGCGAGTAGCTGCGTGTTGTGACTCGCCTGCGCCACACCGACCGAATAAAGGGCAACGGGCATTCCTTCTGAGTTGGTGAACGGTGTCTGGCCTTCCGCAAAATACGTATAGTTCTGTACGCTCTGCAGGTCTACGCGCAGTTGGGTCTCTTTGTAGGACAAGGTCCCGCCGACGCGGGCCGTAAACACTTTGTCTAGCGAATTGTCCCACCACGCATTACGGGCATGGAAATGGCGGTAGTAAAAGGAGGGTTGCTCATTGCGCACGAAGCCGTCTACCTTTATGCGCAGCGAATCCGAACGCATCGGAATATCGAAATTCAAACTTCCCTCTACGTTGAACTCACCCCAATCGGTTCCGGTCGTACGGATTTCGCCGAGCAGATGATAATGGAAGATTTTTCCCTGCTCTTTGAGTAGCTGCGCCCCTACGGTAAAATAATTCTCCTTGTATTCCGTAACGCGCCGGGCCTCGTCCGGGAGCGTAAACCTGTTGAACTCGTGCTTGGCATAGAGGCGTAGTCCCGACTTCACCCACGAATTGAACCCCTCCCGCAATTCAAAGGCCAGCATATTCTCGATGCGCAGATTCTTGGTAAAATCATTTGCGGAATCGCCCGGCAGGTAGAAATCGTTGAAATACGTGGAATTGCTTGCATTCATACTGCTGTTTGACACAAATCGCCGGTTGTTGTGGTCTATGCGCATGGTATGAATGAAGCTGGTAACGGGAACGAAAACGGTGGGGTAGGTCGTACTGTCTGTGGACAAGGTGTCGTCTTCGGCCGATACCGACGCGACAACCGAATCCGGAATCTCTTCCCGCTCAAAGCCGACGCTGTAACGCTGGGTCAGGAAAAATGTATTTACGTTTAGGCGGTTCCATGTCCTGCTCAAGCGGGTCGGCATGTCGGAAGTAGAGTACCGGGTCGGGAATGCTTCGGGGCGCGTCACGTAATCATCGCTCTCAACGCCACCGTTCTCCGCCGCCTTCAAGTGATTGGCATAATACATGGTGTGCATCTGGTAACGTTCCCCCAAATACGAACCGAAAAGCGTACCGTTAAAGTGCGCGGTCGACTGACTGGCATAGTGGCCACGCCCGTACAGGTAGTCCAGCTTAAAGCCTAAGCCCAGCCGTTTGTTGACGTTCGTCGCAAAAATGCCGCGAATCCGGTCCTCGCCAGTCCTGCTGCTCCCCGCTTTGTGATAAGTGATATTGGTAAACGGGGACTTGGTATTCGTAAAAAGCAACTGGTCCGGGCGGGTCAGGAAAAAGTCATAGGGACGGGCAAAAATAAACTGACTGCCCAGCATGTTATGGTCCTGTTCCGTAAAGATACGGCCTATGCGCGCCGAGCCCAGGTTGCCCAGATAATTGTACGAGCCATCCATTCCGCTGGTCAGGTTCTCGTTCTGGAATCCGTGCGGAATCGTATCGAAGGGTACGGGCTTCACGGTGCCGAAACGGGAATCTATCGTCCAGGCGTATATGCCGAAAGGGACGCCCTCCAGGTCGACGGTATCTTCCTCGGCAAAATGCGGGTTCCCGTCGGTCGGATTGTAGTAATTGCCGTTTTCGTCCGGCGTCAGGTATTGTTGTGCGTTCGAGGGAACGATGCACAGCCACAGCATTAAGGCCAGGAGCAACGTTCCACGGAGAAGGTTCGTATTCATAATCGGGACAAAGGTACGAAATTAGCTTGATATATGCCGGCCTACGGCCCCACATCACAGCGGATTACTGTTCATTGACCGCCCCACAGTGCGGGCATTTCCCCAAACGGGTCAAGGGTGCCCCGCAATTACCACAGAGATAACGCGTTGCCCGGCTCCGGCGATAACGGTAGAGGGCAAAGGCCCAATAAGCCGCCAGGAGCGGATAGGACAACGGCAACGGCGAGACCATCGTAAAGAACAGATACAGAATCATACAGACGCCGATGAGGCCTAACGTATAGGAAAAAGCGTCCGTAAAGTCGGGGCGTCGCAACAAGTCGTCCACAACCGCAAGTCCTACCAGAATCAGCGACCAGACGGCCATAATAAAAATAGCTATAACAGGGGCCAGGTCGGGACTAAACGGATTAAGCGCCGGGTGAAAGTAGTATTCCACCCAGGTATCGGGCACATACACCTGCATACTTTGGTACAACACGGCCGTACCGGAAACGAGCAGACACAACAGGGTGGGGTAGAAGCTGCCTATATCGTTGAAGTGGACCATGTGGATATGTTTCCGCCGGACGGCCTGGAACAAATAAGCGACTACGGCCAGGACGATACAGGCCAGGATGAATTTAAGCCGGGAACTGCTAAAGCCGTAGATAAACTTGGAAATCGGCGTATCGGGTACGGTGTGCGACAACAAGTCCGGTTCGCTGACCCAACCAGTTACGACTTGTCCCTTTTGGGGAGTAAAATCCCGACTGCTCACCGCAGCTATCTTTATCCAAAACACACCAGCCGTGTCCGCCACATCCGCGCGAATGTCCTCGACCATTAACAGATACTTGGGCAGTACCCATAGACTGGAATCTGCCACGTAGGTCAACTGAGGCTCGAAAGGGGCGCGGGACAAAACCGCGAAGGAATCCGTCGCCATGAAGTTGAATCCTTTCCAATAGTGGTGGTGCGTTCTGAAGTCGACAGAGTCTATTTTCTGCTGACCGTAGGGCGACCACGCGTCTCCGGATTGCGGATAATGGCAGCCATAGCACAGCAGCAGGACGCACAGGACGGGGAAAAACTTAATGAGACGTAGGAGCATAGACCAGCATTTGGCAATTTTTACAGTCAAACTTCAATGGAAACATCCGTCCGTCAGGCAGACGCAAGGAGAGGGGCTCGCGCAATTTCCTGGTGCCTCCGTAGCGGGGACAAGCATCCAGGGCGTAGCGCAGGCAATGCCGGCAAAACATGATGACTGCCCCGGACGGGGGCTGTATTTCATAAGCCGGCTGCAAATCGTTCACTCCCGCCGAGTGGTAAACCGCTGCCGCTTTCGAGTTCGCGACGTTGGCCCGATAGTCGTGTGGAAGCCGGACGTCGCCTGCAAAGGCGCGGGGTGCCTGTCGGCGTTCCGGCGTATAGTGTTGACGGTGAGTGGCAACCAAGGCTTCGCAGGCCTTTCGCCGCAGTTCGGACAACTGGGAAGCAGGAATGAAGCGCTCCCCCGCGGTCACAATCTCCACCTCCCCGGCAAAAAACGGCGAGCCGCCCAACTTTGCAAGTTGTTGCCGGATGTATGCGGCCTGTGGCTTTTGCGCCACCGTCTTTTCTACTTCTAGGCGGACTGTGGCCGACCGGCCGCTCTCGTCCCTTAACGTAAGCTCGTAGCCGCTCTCCGTCTCTTTCAAGGTGACGTGTACCTGCAGTTTACGGACTGCCGAAGGCTTGGCCAGCAATTTTTCAAAAGCCGCATCTGAATTACGGAACAATTTTGTTCCGGAAAGCAACCGAACCGCCGGGTAGGGGAACACTTCATTCCCCTCGACTTTGTTGACACGAAAGCCGGTCAGATCGCCTTGAGCGTTAAAATAACAAATACCATCTCCGGCATTCAGACTCAATATTTTATGAGGAGAAAAAGTGAAACTATGTTGACGCACCTGCCTTACGGTTCCCACAAACTCCCCCGTAGCTTTCGGCGTATTGAAATTAAACTCGTCGCCCTTGCGCCCGTGCAGGTAGTATTCGGTGAAACCGCGGTTAAAACTCTTCCCGAGCTGCGGAACGAAATCATAATTGGAAGTCCCGCAGGAAGCTCTGACAAAGTCTGCGCTCCGTCGTTCCAGGATGCGGTCCAATTGCCGGCGATAGTAGGCCGTTACGTTCTTCACGTACGAAACGTCCTTGAGCCGGCCCTCTATCTTGAATGAGGACACGCCGGCGTCCATCATCTCCTCCAGGTCATGGCTCCGGTTCATGTCGCGCAGGGAGAGCAGGTGCCTGTCGTGAACCACGACGTTCCCGTCCGCGTCGAGCAAGTCAAAGGCCAGTCGGCAGAACTGCGCGCAGCAGCCGCGGTTGGCGGAACGCTGGAAACAATACTGCGAGGCATAGCACTGGCCGCTGTAACTGACGCACAGCGCGCCATGGACAAAGGCTTCCAGCGAAACCGACGTAGCCTGGTGGATGACGGCGATTTGGGAAATGGACAGTTCCCGGGCCAGCACGACCTGGCTGAAACCGAGCGACTCCAGCCACTGCACCTTGTCCGCCGTCCGGTTATCCATCTGCGTGGAAGCGTGTAGCGCTATGGGCGGCAAGTCCAGGCGGAGCAAGCCCAAATCCTGCACAATGAGTGCATCCACGCCGACCCGGTACAATTCGGATACCAGCTTTTCTGCCGCCTTCAATTCGTCTTCCCACAATATGGTGTTCAGCGTCACGTACACGCGGGCCGAGAAAAGGTGGGCCTCGTCGCAAAGGCGGGCGATGTCGGCCAGCGAGTTGGTGGCCGCCGCCCGTGCGCCAAAGGCCGGGCCGCCGATGTAGACCGCATCGGCTCCGTGGCGAATGGCTTCGATGCCGCAATCCGCATCGCGGGCTGGGGACAACAACTCAATTTTTCTGGGCATGACGGATAGTTTTTGGACGGACAAGAAAGGAGGCTACACGGAAACCGACTGGGGATGAAGTCCCATCTCTGCAGCCTTGGCAATGACGAACTGGAGAGCGGCGTCGTGTTCGTTGGGAACGAGGCCGTCGAGTACCGCGTCCTTCAGCGCGCTCTTCAATTCGCCCACCTGCCGGCAGGGCTGCAGGTGGAACAACTGCATAATTTCTTCCCCGTTTACGGGAGGTTGGAAGTTGCGTATGCGGTCTTTCTCTTCGATGTCCACCAATTTTTGCCGGACTATTTTGAAGTTCTGCAGGAAGCCTTTCTTGCGGACCTCGTTCTTGCTGGTGATGTCGGCCTCGCAGAGCTGCATCAGGTCCTCCACGTCGTCGCCCGCGTCGAAAAGCAGGCGACGCACGGCGCTGTCGGTCACCACGTCGTCGGCTATGGCTATCGGGCGCATGTGCAATCCCACCATTTTCTTGACGTACTTCATCCGTTCGTCCATCGGCAACTTGAGCCGGCGGAAAATAGCGGGAATCATTTTCTCCCCGATATAGTCGTGATTGTGGAACGTCCAGCCTATCGCCGGGTCCCAGCGTTTGCAGCGCGCCTTACCGATGTCGTGAAGCAGGGCGGCCCAGCGCAGCCACAGACTTCCGTCCCCGCGTGCCACGTTATCCAGCACTTCAAGCGTATGGAAGAAATTGTTCTTATGGCTCCGCCTGTTCCGCGTCTCCACTACGTCGAGCGCTGTCAGCTCTGGGAGAATAATCTGGAGCAAACCGCAGCGATACAGGTCGATAAAACCGCGCGAAGGTGTGGCCGTCATCATGATTTTGTTCAATTCGTCTATGATGCGCTCGCCGCTGATAATCTTGATGCGCTCGGCATTGCGGGTCAGGGCGTCGAAGGTCTCGTCCTCAATGTAAAAGTTCAGTTGTGTGGCAAAGCGGACACAACGCAACATGCGTAACGGGTCGTCGCTAAACGTAATGTCCGGGTCGAGCGGCGTACGGATAATGCCGTCCTCCAGGTCCTCCAATCCTCCGAACGGGTCTACGAGTTCCCCCAGGCGCTCTTGGTTCAGGCAGACTGCCAGGGCGTTTATGGTGAAATCGCGGCGGTTCTGGTCGTCCTGCAGGGTGCCTTCCTCTACAATAGGTTTCCGCGAATCGTGCTGGTAGCTTTCCTTGCGGGCACCGACGAATTCTACCTCCTGTCCCTTCCACTTCACTTGCGCCGTGCCGAAATTGCGGAATACGGAAACGTGGCATCCCTTCCCCAACAATTGGGCAAAATGCTGGGCCATTTGAATGCCGCTGCCCACGACAACCACGTCGATGTCGTTCGTAGGCCGTTCCAAGAACAAGTCGCGCACGTAGCCCCCTACGAGGTAACACTCCACGCGCAACTCGTCCGCTGCCTCCGTCAAACGGTGAAAAATAGTCTTATTTAGACGGTCCTTTATCTGAGCCTGGGTTAGTCTGATCATAGCCTTCTTATTAAGGGTGCAAAGGTACAAAATAATCGGTGTAGCTTCAACCCCAGGACCGAGTTTCCTCGTTTCCCGAACAGCGGAAAACTCCGCCGCGGACAGTCCCGTAACCGGCGGGCCACAGGCCTTAGGGAAATTTTTACGGGGCTAAGGCCCGTAAAAACAAGCCTTAGCCCCGTGAACCGCGTAACTGTCGGCGCTCGCCGGGCGATACGAAGACCGCCGTTTGCCTTGTCTCGTCTGTCCTGACGCACGGCGTCCTTCGCTCCGGGCCTATGCAAAACGCAGCCCCTTTCAGACCGGTCAGGATGACTGAAAGGGGCTGCGTAAACGTTCAGCAGCCGATTTTAGAAAATAAAGCGCATCGCGTCGTTGAACAAGGCTAACGCCATCAGTCCCAGTATGAACCACATGCCTATGATTTGGGCTCTTTCCATAAATTTTTCTGAAGGCTTTCGTCGCATAATTACTTCGTAAAGCAGGAAAAGCACATGTCCGCCGTCGAGTGCCGGAATCGGTAGAATATTAATGAAGGCCAGCATCAACGAGATGAAAGCCGTCAGCTCCCAAAACATCTGCCAGTTCCACGTAGCGGGGAACAGACTGCCGATAGTTCCGACACTGCCGACGCTTTTCACCCCATCGGCCGAGAATACGTAGCGAAGGTCGTCAACGTAACCCACCAGAACGTCCCAACCGTAGACGGCTCCGGCCGGGAAGCTCTCCAGGAAGCCATACGTGCGGGTGACTTGCGGATAGTCCAGCAGGACGTTGTGCTTGTAGATGCCCATATTCCCGGCTGCGTCCAACTGGAAGCGCAGCGTATCGGGCACCGTTGCTCCGGCGTGCAGGACTACAACAGATACGCGGCTCAGGCTGTCGGCCATGGCCTGGTTGTTGTCTTCCCGGTAGGTCGAAATCGAAGCCTTGCAGTCGGACATCAGAATGTCGAATTCATTCCACGTGGAAATAGGCCGGCCGTTAAGGCCTAACAGCCGGTCGCCCGGGCGAATACCGGCCTTGACCGCAGGCCCGGCGGGCGCGACGCTGTCTATCAGCGACGGCAACAGGACGTTGATGAAAGGAGGATTGGCCTTCAGCATGTCGAGCATATTCAGGTCGCCCGGCATCGCAAAAGTATGCTCGGCGCCTTGCCGAAGCACCGTCACCGACGTTGCCTTGGACAAATCGCGGTAGAGGTTGCCGTCGAAGCGGTCGAAAGTCTTTTTATCCGTACGCAGAGGAATATCTCCATCGCGGAAACCGAGCTGCTGCGCCGCTGCGTTATACTTGAATCCGCTGTCCATCTTCTCAATGGGGATGTAAGTATCGCCCCACTTGAAAAGAATCATGGCGTAGATAAACAGGGCTAAGACAAAATTGACGAGGACACCGCCCACCATGATGAGCAAACGCTGCCAGGCCGGTTTGGCACGGAACTCCCACGGCTGGACCGGTTGCTTCATCTGCTCCGTATCGAGCGATTCGTCGATCATGCCGGATATTTTCACGTAGCCGCCGAGGGGGAGCCAGCCGATGCAGTAGTCCGTCCCGCGCCACCGGAACAGTTTCCAGCTTTTCCAGGGGTCGAAAAACAAACAGAACTTTTCTACACGGACGCCAAAGAGTTTGGCAAAAAAGAAGTGTCCGCCTTCGTGCAGCAAGATAAGAATGGTAAAACAAAGTATTAACTGTGCTGCTTTGATAAGAAAAACAATCATGAGTTCAGTTAAGAATTATAATTCTACGTACGATATTTATACTGGACGCTAATGAAGTTATGCTCTTTCTTTAATCAGGAGCTCCGCGCACTTTCGGGCTTCGACGTCGGTCTGGAAATAGGTGTCGAGGGTGGGGCGGGCTTCAAAGGCCACTTGCTTCATCGTCTGCGCGATGACTTCGGGCATGCGGAGGAAGGAAAGGCGTCCTTCCCGGAAAGCAAGATTGACCACCTCGTTGGCGGCATTGAGGATGCAGGGCATATTGCCGCCTTGACGGAACGCGTCGAACGCCAACTGTAGACAGGGGAAGCGCTGAAAGTCCGGCTGCTCGAAGTGCATGGCCTGGAGTTCAAACAAATTCAGACGCGGACAGTCCAGCGGAAGGCGCTGCGGATAGGTCAGCGCATACGAAATGGGGACACGCATGTCTGGGAAACCCAGCTGAGCCTTGATGGCACCGTCGCGGAACTGTACCGCGCTGTGGATGACGCTTTCGGGATGAACGACAATCTCTATGTCCTGCGGTTGGACATGAAAGAGCCAGCAGGCTTCAATCATCTCGAAGCCCTTATTCATTAATGTAGCGGAGTCGATGGTAATTTTTGCCCCCATGGTCCATTGGGGATGCTTCATCGCATCTGCCGGCGTCACGGCCTGGAGTTGCGCAGCGGAAAAAGTGCGAAACGGTCCGCCGGAGGCCGTTAGAAGAATTTTTTCGATAGCTCCGAAATCCTCGCCGACCAGAGACTGGAAGATGGCGGAGTGTTCGCTGTCGACCGGCAGAACAGGTACGCGCTCCTTTTGCGCTAACCGCGTCACGACTTCTCCCGCAACGACGAGGGTCTCCTTATTGGCCAACGCAATGGGCTTACGGGCCTGAATGGCCTTAACGGTGGGACGTAAGCCGGAAAAACCGACCAGAGCGATGAGGACTTCATCAACATATTCGTTGGTTACGACCTGGCTGACGGCCTCCTCGCCGGCGTAGACCTGAATGGGCTGGTCGGCCAGCGCGTCGCTAACCTTGTCGTATTGCGCCTCGTCCGCAATGACGACCGCACTCGGCTTGAACTTACGGGCCTGCTGAATCAACAAATCGGCATTCCTGCCCGCCGTCAGCACATACGCCTCGAGGAGTTCGCCATGCTGCTCAATCACATTGAGTGCCTGCGTCCCAATAGACCCCGTAGAGCCCAATATTGCAATTTTCTTTCTCATCTTCATAGGGTTTACCTCGGAACGGCGTTCACTTATACGAATGCTGCCCCGAACCAATCGTGTTCAGTTCAGCCCAAGGATGCCTTCGGGCAAACGTAGCCGGATTTGCCGGCTGTCCGTGTCGAAATCTATGAGCAAATCCTCATGGAACGGCAGGAGTAGCTCCCGCCCCTGAGGGTCTGCCAACGTAAGCAGGATGTTAGCCGAGCTGTCATCGACCTGAGTGATTTTGCCCACAAAATTGCCGGTTTCATCGACAACGGCAAAGCCGACCAGCGACTTCCAGGATTGGAACATGTCCTCTTCCTCAAGTTCTGCCAAGGGATAGTAGACCTTGACGCCCTTGAGGTTTTTGGCCTGTTGCTCCGTGTCGACGTCTGCAAATTTGAATAAGGCTGTGTGATTGTTTTTGAATCGGTACTCTTCCCAGAAAAAAGGGACGAGAATGCCGTCTATTTCCAAAAGCAAATAGGGGGCGTCCCCGCGGTCGAATGCGTCATCGTGGAAGTTCAATTCAACTTCGCCGCTCAGACCGTGACGGCCGCCGATGGTACCGATATAAAGGACTTCGCTTTCGTGAATCATGCCTCGCGTGTGATTTTTGCTCCCAGAGCATTGAGCCGTGCCTCAATATGTTCGTAACCGCGGTCTATCTGCTCGATGTTATCGATACGGCTTGTCCCCTCCGCACTCATTGCGGCGATCAGCATGGCGATGCCGGCACGAATATCGGGACTGACCATACGGCGGCTCCGGAGCTTAATCTCATTATTGTGTCCGACAACCACCGCCCGGTGCGGGTCGCAGAGGATAATCTGCGCTCCCATGTCAATTAGCTTGTCGACGAAGAACAAACGACTCTCGAACATCTTCTGATGGAAGAGGACGGAGCCCTTGGCTTGCGTGGCTACGACAATAAGCACGCTAATCAGGTCGGGCGTAAGTCCGGGCCACGGCGCGTCGGCCATTGTCATGAAGGACCCGTCGACAAACGATTCTATCTCGTAGTGTTCCTGGCGGGGTACGTAAATGTCATCGCCGCGATGCTCCACCTGGATGCCCAGTCTGCGGAACGATTCCGGAATAATACCGAGATTTCTGAGAGAAACGTTCTTGATGGTGATGCCGTCGCCGGTCATGGCTGCGATGCCTATGAAGCTGCCCACCTCAATCATATCCGGCAGAATCACGTGGTGGGCGCCGTGAAGCGCTTTTACCCCAACGATGGTGAGCAAGTTCGACGAAATGCCGCTGATACGTGCCCCCATACGGTTGAGCAGGTGGCATAACTGCTGCACGTAAGGCTCGCACGCTGCATTATAAATGGTGGTGACGCCGTCCGCAAGAACGGCGGCCATGATAATATTCGCCGTCCCCGTGACCGAGGCCTCGTCCAGCAGCATATAAGTGCCCTGCAGATGGTCCGCCGAAATTGAGAAAATGTCTGTATCCTCGTGGAACAGGAAAGAAGCGCCCAGTTTCTGCAATCCGTAGAAATGGGTATCGAGCCGGCGGCGTCCGATTTTATCCCCTCCGGGTTTGGCCACCGTAGCCCGGCCAAAGCGGGCCACCATTGGCCCGATGAGCAGGATGCTGCCGCGCAATTGCGCGCAGCGCTCTACAAATTTGGCATCTTCCAGGCACGACAGGTTTATATCCCTGGCGCAGAAGGTCATGTCCCCCTTTCCATGGCGCGTAACCGTTACTCCCATGGACTGAAGAAGGCATATCAGATTATTGACATCCAGGATGTCGGGAATATTCTGTATGCGGACCTCTTCCTGCGTAAGTAGCGTAGCACAGATCACTTGCAACGCCTCGTTCTTCGCACCCTGGGGAGTTATTTCTCCTGAAAGGCGGTGCCCTCCTTCAATGATGAAAGATGCCATTCTGATTTCAATCTATAATTATCTTCTTCCCCGCCGCGCGTAGTGACCGGAATAAGAATATCCGCGTTGCGGCGTATGCTGTTGAAGTATGTTGAGGACTTCGTCGGCCGTAATCTTCCCTTGCGTATATAGCTCAATGTCTCTGCCGATTTTGTCGTTCTCTATTTCTTCTCCCTTCCGCTCAATGAGGTCATGCTTCATGCGGGCGGCAACCATACAGATGTATGATTCGCGGTATTCGGCATCGGGCGCGATGTTTTCCAGTTTTTTCAGCGCGCCTTCCAGCAAATAGCCGTAATGGCGGAAATGAATTTTGTGACCGGGATAGGACAATTTGTGCGGGCGCTGTTCCTCGGACGTCTTTTCGATTTCGCACGGATAGTCAATATCCAACTGATAATTCGACATGTAGGCCAAATGATTCCAGAGAATCTGCTTGTACTTCGGCGTCCGGCGCATCTGCGGATTCAGCAAATCCATCACGTGAATAATATTCTCGGCATACGCCTGGCGTTGCTGTTTGTCCTCAATCGTGCATGCCCGCTCAATCATGGTCTGGACCATCCGGCCATACTTGGGCAACAACAATTGTTCCTGAGAAGTATTGTAGGTATAATTCGACATAGATAAAAATATAAACACAGGGAAAAGGAGAATGTACCGCGAGATTCCGGCGACTATTAAGCCAGGACATTCTTCCGCGGTTTTCCTGCGATGAAATCTTTTAGATAATACGGTTCAAAATAAGCGACATCCTCGAATTCTCCGCGCGCCATGGCCATCTCGGCCAGGGGCAACATGTAACGGGCCAAGGGATAAATGCCGTCGATGAAATGGGCGTTGGGATGCTGCGTGAGCGTCCGGAACTTGGCAGCCCCCTCGCCAAAGAAGTAGACGGGGCCCCGGTCTAAGAACTCCTTGTAGCTGTCTGCCGTCAGGATGTCGGCCTGCGTAGCCCGGACTTCGTTCAGCGCCCGGTCATAAACAGCGGCATAGACCTCCATCCTCCTTGCATCAAGCATGGGACACAGCAAAGCATCGTCGCTGACTTCTTCATGAAAGAGAAGCACCGGAGTACACATGAGCTTCAACGTCGGGATAGCGATAAGTTTTACATTCCTACCATAGCAAAGTCCTTTCGCCGTCGAAGAACCGATGCGCAAACCCGTGTACGACCCAGGGCCTTCACTCAACGCCACCGCGTCCAACGGAATCGCATGGCTGTCTGCGAAAGAAAGGACTTCCTGTACGAAGGGGGCTAGTACCGTAGCGTGGGAAGGACCGTTCTTCTCTACTTCTTCGGTCAGGCAAGTTCCGTCCTGACTCAGCGCTACCGAGCATACATGGGTGGACGTCTCAATGTGAAGTATGCACGACATGAAATTTTTCCAATTTTACGATTTTGAATGCAAAGATAACTCACGGGAGCTGAAATGCCAAATTTATTACTGTTTTTCCGTCTATCCCCGCATACCGTTCTACGGATAGCGGCTGTTCCCTATACAGACATCAGGTCGCTCATTATCATGTCGGACAAGAACAAGCCGGAGTCGGTCAGCTTCAAATGTCCGTCCGTTTTTTCCAATAGCCCTTGTTCCAGATACTGGCGCGACATTTTTATCAGACCGTACATTTCCGCCTCGCCGAAGCAGCGGGCGAAGTCCTGTAAGTTTACTCCATCAAACGTCCTTAATTCGGTGAATATCTTTTCATTCCTTCTTTCCGTTGCAGACAGTATTTCCGTTTGGAAGGGCGGCATTCCCGGACTTTGGAGATAGGCATCCAGATTGGCCTCATTCCAGCGCCGGCGGTCATTTCCATTATAAGAATGCGCGCCAGGCCCGCAACCCATGTACGGGACACCCTTCCAGTAGGAGGAGTTGTGCTGGGAGATTTTACCGGGCAAGGCAAAATTGGAAATTTCATAATGAAGAAAACCGGCAGCCTTCAACCGGCGAATCAGGGAATAGTACATGTCCCGACTCAACTCTTCGTCAGCCTCCTGCACCTTACCCGCCTCCCGCAAGCGATAGAGTGGGGTGCCTTCTTCGTACGTCAGCGCGTAGGCAGACAGATGGCTTATCGGAAATTGCAGTGCGGTCTGTACTTCCTTTTCCCAATCAGCGAGTGTTTGCCCTGGCAGACCGTAGATTAAGTCTATGCTCAAATTCGTTATGCCTCTGTCGGTCAGCAGTCCGATAGCTTTTTGGGCCTGATCGGACGTATGCCGTCGGCGCAGACGAAGTAACTGACGGTCGTCGAAACTTTGTACGCCCATGCTGACCCTGTTAATGCCGACCTCCAGAAACGTCTGAACCAGTTCTTCGCTAACGTCATCCGGATTTACTTCTATGGTCACCTCGGCCTCCTTTACTAAAGAATAGACGGAATGGAGGGTTTGAAAAATCCGGCATAGTTCTGCGCCTGACAGCAGGGAGGGGGTGCCCCCTCCCAGATAGACCGTCGACAAAGGCCGGCCGGCCGTCTCCCCGCTGCGCGCCGTCAATTCCGCGCACAGCGCTTCCACGTATTGCCGCCTCGTATCCGCGCCATAAGTCGTAGAGTAAAAATCGCAATACAAACAGCGCTGTCCGCAAAAGGGAATATGAAGATATAAGCCCTGCCCGTCTTCGTGAGCGGCCGGGATTGATGAAATTTTGCTCACCGTAATGTACAGAATTTGTCAAAGTATATAAGTGGCGGCTCAGTCCTGAATACTGGCCGCCACCGTTTTCAATAGATTTTCCAGACAAAGGAGGGGAACATCATTGACCTTTCAGATAAAGATCCATGGCGTTGGCCGCCCGTTTGCCATCACCCATAGCCAGAATGACGGTAGCTCCGCCGCGCACGATGTCACCGCCGGCATAGATGAAAGGTATGGACGATTTCATCGCCTCGTTCACAACAATTGTACCCTTGGGGGAAACTTCAAGTCCGGCTACGGAATGCGGGACAATCGGATTGGGCGAAACGCCGATACTTACAATGACCAGGTCGGCATCTATCGTCTCCGTCGCACCTTCTATGGGAACGGGACGGCGCCGTCCGCTGGCATCCGGTTCGCCGAGTTCCATTTTCTGAAGCACGACTTGACGGACGTGCCCCTTCTCGTCCGCGATGTACTCCAACGGATTGTGCAGATTGAGGAAGCGTACGCCTTCCTCCTTGGCATGGTGTATTTCTTCCACGCGGGCAGGCATTTCTTCCTCCGAACGGCGATAGATAATGGTGGCCGTCTCTGCGCCCAGACGCAAAGCCGTACGGACCGCATCCATCGCCGTGTTGCCGCCGCCGACCACTGCCACGTGTTTTCCGTGGGGTACCGGGGTATCGCTGTCCGGATTGGACGCATCCATCAGGTTTACGCGGGTCAGATATTCGTTACTCGAAAGGATGTTGATAGAATTTTCGCCGGGAATGCCCATAAATCTGGGCAATCCGGCTCCGGAGGCGACAAATACGCCCTTAAATCCGGCTTCTTTCAACTCCGGTATGGAAACGGTCTTGCCTACGATGCAATCCTTGACAAATTTCACGCCGCTCTCTTTCAGGTTATTGATTTCAAAGTCGACGATACGGTTGGGAAGGCGGAACTCCGGAATACCGTATTTCAATACGCCGCCTATCTCGTGTAGGGCTTCAAATACGGTCACGTCATATCCGCGTTGCGTCATTTCGCCGGCAAAAGAAAGTCCCGCCGGTCCCGAGCCGACCACGGCTACCTTTACGCCGGAATGCTGGGCGGGAACAATGGGTGCGGGCTTGGCATTCTCCCTTTCATAATCGGCGGCGAAACGTTCCAGATAACCGATGGCGACCGGCTTACTGTTCATTTTATGATGAATGCAACGGCTTTCGCACTGCTTCTCCTGCGGGCAGACACGTCCGCATACGGCCGGCAGCGTACTCGTCTCTTTAATGGTCCGCGCGGCCTCGAGGAACTCGCCATTCTCTATATGCTTGACGAAACGAGGAATATCAATACCGACCGGACAGCCTTCGACGCATCCCGGGTTCGCACAGTCCAGGCAACGGTGCGCTTCTCGCTGCGCCACCTCGGCACTCAATCCGAGATTGACCTCCTGGCGCAACTGATGCGCCCTTACCTGGGGAGGCACTTCCGGCATCACGCAACGGGCGATGGCCAGGCGTTCCTTCGGCTTCATCTGACTGCGGAGCTCCTTGCGCCATGTTGCCTCTCGCGAGGTGTCTTCCCGGTCCTCCGCCCTTCCATCCCCGGACGCTGACGCTGCTTCCGGAACGGCCTGTTCCTCGGCAGCGGTTGGAATAACGTCGGGGTGAGGGTGCTCCACCGCATAGCGTTCTTCGTCGCGGAAGGCTCCCATTCGCTTCAACATTTCGTCGAAATCCACCTGGTGACCATCGAATTCGGGACCGTCCACGCAGACGAACTTCGTCTTACCGCCGACCGTCACGCGACAAGCGCCGCACATGCCTGTGCCGTCCACCATGATTGTATTCAGGGAAACGTCCGTCGGTATATTGTATTGCTTCGTCAGCAGACAGACGAATTTCATCATAACGGCGGGCCCGATGGCAAAACATTTATCCACCTTTTCCCGTTTCAGGACCGTCTCTATGCCATTGGTAACAAGTCCCTTTTCTCCATAGGACCCGTCGTCGGTCATCACTATCACCTCGTCCGAACTGGCACGCATCTCCTTTTCCAGGATAATCAGTTCCTTGGTTCGGCCAGCCAGGATGGAAATGACCCGATTGCCGGCAGCCTTGAGCGCCTGCACGATGGGCAACATGGGAGCGATGCCAACACCGCCGCCTGCACAAACCACGGTTCCGAACCGCTCTATGTGCGTGGCTTTACCCAACGGCCCTACGATGTCGGTGATATAGTCTCCTTCGCTAAGCGCACACAGTTTGTGGGAAGAATAGCCCGTTTCCTGCACTACGAGCGTGATTGTGCCGCGCGCCGTATCGGCTTCGGCAATCGTCAACGGAATGCGTTCGCCATGCTCGCCGACCCGGACAATTACGAAATGCCCCGCCTTGCGTGCCCGTGCAATCAGCGGCGCTTCGACCACGAGCTTAAAAACTTTTTCTGAAAATTGCTCCTTACGGATTATCTTGTTCATGTCCATAGAATTTTCTCATGGGCAAAGGTAGATATAAAAGCCGAATTATAAAAACATTGTCTCCCGATTTGAGCACTTCGGGGGAGAAAGTTTCAACAGGGCAGGGGGCTACACCTTCCCCTCCAATCCCCGTACCGGCATCTTAATGAAAGCATAATCCGGGGCTCAGACGTTAAAAAGCATGGAACGCCCGACAGCTTTCCGGCAAATTGCATATATTTGCCTAGTATAGAGAGGAAAATTCAGCGCGTTCAAGATAAACGTTCCATTCATTCGTCCTGTTTCAATCCCTCTCACAACAGATTCACAGAACCGACATCCGTTAAAATCACTTCGTTATGAAACGCTTCTTGTTAATAGGCCTTTTCGCATTGACTGCCGCCCTGGCTTACGCCATGGACTATGAGGAAGCCCGGCAACGGGCCTGGTTCCTCACAGACAAGATGGCCTACGAACTGAACCTGACACCGGAACAGTATGACCGGGCCTACGAGGTAAACCTCGACTACCTGATGAGCATCCGGACGGCATCAGACTGTAGCGGCATCTATTGGCAATATCGCGACGCCGACCTCAGGTGCATTCTTTTTGACTGGCAATACACGCTGTACAGGACTATCGACTACTTCTTTCGTCCTATCCGCTGGCTGCGCACCCGCTGGTATTTCCCCATCTTCGAGCGTTATCGCCAGGGCTACTACTTTTTCTCCCGGCCGACCATTTACATCTCGTACCACGGGAGGCCATGGCACAGCCGGAGACGGGGAGCTCCAAGCCCCTACCGGAAAATGCACTTCCGGCCGGGCAACGGCATGCGCGACCGCTATGAACACAGCGGACGGCCGGGACTTCCGCGCCCGGGAGTGCGCCCCGGCCAGCGGCCCGGTCAGCGTCCGCCGGGCTTACCGGGAGAGCAGCGTCCGGGACAACGACCGGGCAACCAGCGACCGGAACAACGGCCTGAAAACCAGCGTCCGGGCAATCAGCGCCCCAATCAGCGCCCCGGCAATCAGCGGCCAGGCAACCAACGTCCCAGTCAGCGCCCCGGGAACCAGCGCCCCAGCCAACGTCCACGGCAAGAGCAAGCCGGTCAACGTTCCAACCAAAGAACCTGGCAGCGCTCCTCGCAAGGGAACCGGCGTTCGCAGGTCCGCCAACATCGCCCGTCGCGCAATTCACAACGCCAAAGCAACCGGTCACAGCGCAGCTCGCAATGCGCTTCGCGCCCTGCCGCCACACCTTTATAATATACCGGCTACATTGACGGTCGCTGCGGGAACAGGTGCGTTTCCCCGGATTCGTGAAACAATCCGGCGCGGGCGCGTGATGCGTCCAACCGTTGCCCGCGGCTGGAGAAAAGTCAAAGCCTCGGACTTATTGCGAAGCGGTTACGCCGGCTTTGTAGACGAAATTTGCTAACTTTGCACAGCGGTCAGAAAAGCCGCAACGCATTCATTCGATATAACTACATAGAACACATGAGAGAATTAGCACTGAAGTATGGGTGTAATCCCAATCAGGTCCCTGCCCGTATCTACATGGAAGAAGGTGAACTTCCGGTTACGGTATTGGGAGGGCGGCCTGGCTACATCAATTTCCTCGATGCCCTCAACGGCTGGCAACTTGTCCGCGAGCTGAAACAGGCAACCGGACTTCCCGCAGCCACCTCTTTCAAGCACGTTTCCCCCGCGGGGGCTGCCATCGGGCTTCCGCTTGACGACGTACTGCGTAAGATTTATTTCGTAGACGACGTCGACGTGGAACTTTCCCCTATCGCCATGGCTTATGCCCGGGCACGCGGCGCCGACCGTATGTCGTCGTACGGCGATTTCATCGCCCTGTCCGACACCTGCGACCGCGCCACGGCCCTGCTCATCAAGCGCGAGGTGAGTGACGGCATCATCGCTCCTGGTTATACCGACGAAGCGCTCGAGATATTGCGTTCAAAGCGCAAGGGCACTTACAACATATTACAGATTGACCCGGACTATCGCCCGGCTCCGATTGAGCACAAACAGGTGTTCGGCATTACTTTTGAACAAGGACGGAACGAAATCAACCTGGCCGACGACAAACTCTTTACGGAAATTCCGACGGAGAATAAAGAGTTCCCGGCAGCAGCTCGCCATGACCTAATGATTGCGCTCATCACGCTGAAATACACGCAAAGCAATTCCGTTTGCTACGTCAAGGACGGGCAGGCCATTGGCATCGGCGCCGGGCAGCAGAGCCGAATCCACTGTACGCGACTGGCCGGCGACAAGGCCGACAAATGGTGGCTGCGTCAGCATCCGCAGGTGCTGAATCTACCTTGGAAAGAAAAAATCAGAAGAGCGGACCGCGACAATACAATCGACGTTTACCTCTCGGACGATGCCGACGACGTTTTGGCCGACGGCCAGTGGCAGCAGTTCTTTACCGAGCAGCCCAAACCCTTGAGCCGCGAAGAACGCAAAGCGTGGATTGCCCAACTCACGGGAGTAAGCCTGGGCTCCGATGCTTTCTTCCCGTTCGGCGACAACATCGAACGTGCCCACCGCAGCGGCGTCTCCTACATTGCGCAGCCGGGTGGCAGCGTACGCGACGACCATGTCATCGAGACTTGCAACCGTTACGGCATGGCCATGGCCTTCACGCATGTACGTTTGTTCCATCACTGATAAATAAATTTAGGGATTACCCTAAAAGTCCGGCACATCATATAAGGACGAGTGTCGCCGCGAACTCGCCGTGACGCTCTTCCGTTAGGAAACAGAAACAGCGGGCTAAGCCTAATTCAAACGGGGCTTAGCCCGCTGTTTACGGGAATAGGCCCCGTAAATCCGTTCTTTTGGGGGCAGACTTTTAGTAAGCATTCGGTAAACTACAGGTATCAAATCTTTATATATAGCAATAGCGACTG
>OHIY01000196.1_pt1 | contig 37235 bp, 27 predicted proteins | sample 1568351 | NCBI WGS metagenome assembly OHIY01 (sample SAMEA3879547, study PRJEB24766) | human gut metagenome | biome: human-associated habitat; feature: feces | place: USA | collected 1985/1987 | reverse complement strand
GGTTCTGCTGCCTTATGCAAGAAATAAAAAATGGAATTGATAGAACCCACCTTAAATATTTTCGTACATTTGCCACTTGAGAATACACATCCACCCCAAGCCCAAGCAAATGAAAACCTTACCCCTCCTGACACTGCTGCTGGCGGCCCTTCTGCAATGGCCGTCGGCGACGGCTGCGCTCCCGGCGCCGGTGCCGGGCCATGCGACCGACACCGTCCCCACCCTACCGGCCGACACGACGGGCACCGTCCTGGGCGAAGCCAAAGTGACGGCGACGCGCCTGCTCTTCATCACGAAGAAGGACACCGTCGTCTACAACCTCGACGCCATGGTCACGACGAAAGGCGACATGCTGGGCGACATCATCCGCAAGATGCCGGGCCTCGAGCTCCGCGGCGGGACGCTCTACTTCAAGGGCGAGCCCGTGAGCCGCCTGCTGGTGAACGGGACGGACTTCTCGCGCAGCGACCTCTCGACGGCCCTGAAAAACCTGCCCGCCTACGTCGTGAAACACGTCAAGGCCTACCGCAGCCAGACGGAGGAGGCCAAACGGACGGGCATAGACGACGGCGTGCGGGAGCAAGTGGTCGACGTCATCCTGCGACGGGAATACCTGGCCACCTGGACGGGAAATGTCGACGCGGGCTATGGCACGGACAACTACTGGCTGCTGCGCGGCTTTGCCAATAACTTCACGGACAACTGGCGCGTGTCGGCCTACGGCGGCATGACGAACACGGGGCAGTTCCAAAGCGTGTCGGGCGAAGGGCAATGGGGCGACAACGGCGGGGCCGGCGCGAGCTCTGGCTACACGACGTACAAAAAACCGGGCCTGAGCTTCTTCTGGCAGAACAAAAGGCCGAAGGACAAGGCGGGCTGGCTGAAGGTGGACGGCTCGGCGGCGTGGGACTACCGCCGCCACAACGATTTCTACAAGAACCGTTCGGAGACGTTTCTCGAAAGCGGGAGCACCTTCTCGGACCGGCAGGAGGACGCGGACAACTGGGAAAAGCTCCTGGGCGGCTCGTTCAGCGTGGAGTGGAACCTGACGGACAGCACCTACCTTAATTTCCGTCCGAACTTCAACTTCACCACGTGGGACGACATCCGCAGCAGCCGCTCGGGACAGTGGAACGACGACCCCTACGCCGGCGGGGCCGCGCCGCTCGACTCGCTCTTTGCCGGCGGCGACGCACGCCCCTGGCCGGACGACGGTTCGGCGGTCTACGCCACCCGGGCGCACAGCGTGGAGCACCGGAAGACGGCCTCCTACAGCCATTACCTCTACCTCACCCATAAGCTCACGGCGGACAACATGCGCCTGAGCCTGCGACAGCAACTGACCTACCGGAAAAACCGCCAGCAGGAGAACAGCCTGACAGAGTACCGCTACTTCCTGGCCCAGACCGGGGCGCCCGACCCGCTCATCAACCGGCGGCTGGAAAGCCGGGGGCACGCCTTCAACCAGATGACCTTCCTGGACTACTTTGTCCCGATAGGGAAATACCTTACGGCCCGGGCGACGTACGGTAACACGACGACGGACAACCTGACGGACACGGACGGCTACCGCCTCGACTCGCTGGGCGGCCTCTACGCCGACTATGCGGACTACCTGAAGGAGTTCGGCCGCCTGCCGACGGAGGCGGACTGGCGCGCCGCCGTACACGAGGCGGCCAGCACCCTCTTCAGCGACAACCACATGCAGCAACACTGGGCCGAGGTCTACTTCCAGCTGAACAACCGGAAGGGGCTCTACGCCCACATGCAGGCCACGCTGCGCTTTGCCGACGAACGCCTGGACTACATGCGGGGGCTGGGCGCCCCGCTGCCGCTGCGCCGCAACTTCCGCGAGGGATTCACCAACGTACAGGTGCGCTACGAGACCGACAGCATCGGGCGCTTCAACCTGTACTACAGCTTCGGCACCGGGACGCCGAGCCTCGTGAGCATGGTGACCCTCCCCGACACGCAGGACCCGCTCCACATCGTCCTGGGCAACCCGGACCTCCGCCAGTCCCACTCGCACAGCCTCCAGTTGCAGTACGACATCTCCCTGCCGCGGATGCGCCAGCTGGCGTGGAACGCCAACTGGCGACTGAGCAAGGACGCCACGACCCAGCGCAGCACGTACGACCCCGTGACGGGCGTCACGACGCAACAGGCCGTCAACGTCGACGGACAGTGTAGCCTATCGTCGTACCTGAGCTTCCACACACCGCTCGACGCCGCGCAACGCCTGAGCCTGACGACCAACGCCACCTATGCGATGAACCACAACATCGGCTACGCCCTGACGGCCGGCGGCGAGCCCCTGCGCTACGCCACCGACAACCACGGGCTCTACGCCGACGTCACGCTGAGCTACCGGCAAGACAAGTTCTTCGGACAGCTTAGCGGCGTGTGGAACTACTCTAAGCTGAAGAGCAACTACGCCTCGGCCGACAACCTGAACCTCTGTAGGGCCAACTACGAGGCCAACGTGGAGTGGAAATTGCCGTGGGACGTGGAGCTGAAATCGTCGCTCGACGTGCGGCACTATATGGGCGACGTGGCCGAAGGCTTTGACCCCTGGCAGTGGATATGGAACGCGTCGCTGTCCAAGTCGCTGCTGCGCGACAAGTCGTTGACCCTGCAGCTCGAGGGCTCGGACCTGCTGAACCAGCGCTCCCAGCGGGGCTTCTACCTGACGAGTACGGGCAACACGGACTGGTTCTCGCGCTGCGTGGGCCGCTTCGCCATGCTACACCTTATATATCACTTCTCCGTCAAGCCGTAGGCCGGTGCTGGGGAAGCGGGCCGACAGCCACGCGCCGCAGGGCCGGACGGACCATGCCCGGCCCCGCGGCGCGGACCCGAAGGGGAATGAACTGAAATACAAGCCCCAAAGGCTGGGGGACCGTAAGTTTTTTTTATAAAAAGAGAGAAATTCGCGGGATTTATACTATTTTTGCGTGTCCGATATAAGCCTCCGGCCCGCTCGGACTGTAAGCAGAAAGATGGAAAAAGAGAAGAATTTCAAATACTTACCTCACATAGACTCTCCCGCCGACCTGCGCAAACTGCCGGTAGAGGAACTGCCGGCCGTGTGCGACGAGCTGCGCCGCGACATTATCGACGAGCTGGCGGACAATCCCGGACACTTCGCTTCGAGCCTGGGCACGGTGGAGCTGACCGTAGCCCTGCACTACGTTTTCAATACGCCCTACGACCGGCTGGTATGGGACGTGGGGCACCAGGCTTATGGGCATAAGATTCTGACCGGGCGCCGCGACCGCTTCGCTACCAACCGCAAGCTCCACGGCATACGGCCCTTCCCCTCGCCCCTGGAAAGCGAATACGACACCTTTGCCTGCGGCCACGCGAGCAATTCCATCTCGGCGGCCCTGGGCATGTCGCTCGCCGCACTCAAGAAGGGCGAGGACGACCGACACGTGGTGGCCATCATCGGCGACGGCTCCATGAGCGGCGGACTGGCCTTCGAGGGGCTGAACAACGCCTCGGACACCCCGAATAACTTGCTCATCGTACTGAACGACAACAACATGAGCATAGACCGGTCCGTCGGCGGAATGAAAGAGTACCTGCTCCACCTGCATACCAGCTCGACGTACAACCGCCTGCGCTTCGCCATCTCGCAAAAGCTCTCGTCGTGGGGCTGGCTCAACGAGGACCGACGGCGAAGCATCCTGCGGTTCAACAACTCGTTGAAGTCGCTCCTGACCAACCAACAGAATATTTTTGAAGGGATGAACATCCGCTACTTCGGCCCCAACGACGGGCACAACGTAGTGGAGCTGGTCCGCGTACTGCGGGAAATCAAAGACATGAAGGGCCCGAAGCTCTTCCACATACACACGGTGAAAGGGAAAGGCTTCAAGCCGGCCGAGGAAGCCCCCACCGAATGGCACGCCCCGGGCAAATTTGACAAGGAACACGGCATCTGCCTCGTGGAGGACGACCCGAAGAAGCCGCCAAAGTTCCAGGACGTGTTCGGCGAGACGCTGCTCGAGCTGGCCCGCCGCAACCCGCGCATCGTAGGCATCACGCCCGCCATGCCCACGGGCTGCTCCATGACTATCCTGATGAAGGAGATGCCGGACCGGGCCTTCGACGTAGGCATTGCCGAGGGCCACGCCGTGACCTTCTCCGCGGGCCTGGCAAAAGAGGGCCTGCAGCCGTTCTGCAACATCTACTCGTCGTTCGCCCAGCGGGCCTACGACAACATCATACACGACGCGGCGCTGCTCGACTTGCCCGTCGTGCTGTGCCTGGACCGCGCCGGCCTGGTCGGCGAGGACGGCCCGACACACCACGGCGCGTTCGACATGGCCGCCTTGCGCCCCATCCCGAACCTGACCATCGCGTCGCCCTACGACGCGGACGAGCTGCGCCGACTGATGTACACGGCGCAACTGCCGGGGAAGGGGACCTTCGTCATACGCTACCCGCGCGGCCGCTGCCGGCTGAAGGACTGGCGCTGCCTGCTGGAGGAAATCCCCGTAGGCAAGGGACGACGGCTCAAGGACGGCACGGACGTGGCCCTGATTTCCATCGGCCCCATCGGCAACCTGGCGGCCGACGCCATAGCCGAAGTGGAGCGCTGCGGCGGACCCAGCGTGGCGCACTACGACCTGCGCTTCCTCAAACCGCTGGACGAGGACCTGCTCCGTGAGGTCGGGACGCGTTTCCGTAGGGTGGTCACCATCGAGGACGGGGTCCGTGCCGGCGGCATGGGCAGCGCCGTGCTCGAGTGGTTCAGCGACCACGACATGCACCCGGCCCTGACGCGGCTGGGCCTGCCGGACAATTTCGTAGAACACGGCACCGTCGGACAGCTTTACCACATCGTCGGCCTGGACGTACCGGCCATTGTCCGCGCCCTGTGGAGCCCCGACGCTCCACCGGCCGCCACGCCACAGCCCGCCGCGGCCGACGCCGCCCACTAATGCACTTATCCACCTCAAATGAGAATCATCATAGCCGGCGCAGGCGCGGTTGGCACCCACCTGGCCAAGCTCTTCTCCAAAGAGCACCACGACATCACGCTCATAGACGACAGCCCCGAACGGTTAGAGTCGCCCAACAGCAACTTAGAGCTACTGACCATCTGCGGTTCACCCTCTTCCATCAGTGTGCTGAGGGACGCGGAAGTGGGACACGCCGACCTCTTCGTCGGCGTAACCCCGGACGAAGCGCACAACATGACGTGCTGCATGCTCGCCTCGAAGCTCGGCGCGAAAAAGACCGTGGCGCGCGTGGACAACTACGAGTACACGCTGCCCGATAACCGGGAATTTTTCAAGACAGTCGGCATCGACTCCATCGTATATCCGGAAATGCTGGCCGGTAGGGAAATCATCCACAACCTGAAGCACAGCTGGGTGCGGCAGTGGCTCGAGTTCCAGGGCGGCTCGCTCATCATGCTCGGCGTCAAGCTCCGGGAGTCGGCCCAGGTGCTCAACATCCCGCTCCACGCCCTCTGCGGCCCCGACGCCCCTTACCACATCGTGGCCATCAAGCGCAAGGCCGAGACCATCATTCCCCACGGCAACGACACGTTGCTCAACGGCGACATCGTCTACTTCATGACCACGCCGCCCTACGTGTCCTACATCCGCGACCTGGCCGGGAAGGAAGACTACCCGGAAGTGAAGCAAATCTTCATGATGGGCGGCGGACACACCGCCGAACAGGCCTTGCAGAACATGCCCGACTCGATGCACGCCAAGGTCTTCGAGACCGACGCCCACCGCTGCGAGCAACTGAACGAGTGCGTGAGGCGACACAACGCCATGATCATTCACGGAGACGGGCGCGACCCGGACCTGCTCGTAGAGGAAGGCGTCCGCAACGCTCAGGCCTTCGTGGCGCTCACCAACAACGCAGAGGCCAACATACTGGCCTGCCTCTCGGCCAAGCGCCTCGGCATCCGCAAGACGGTGGCCATGATTGAGAACTTAGACTACGTGAGCATGGCCGAAAGCCTCGACCTCGGCACCATTATTAATAAGAAAACCTTCGCCGCAAGCCATATCTACCAGATGACGCTGAAGGCCGACGTCACTACGATCAAGACGCTCAACGTGGCCAATGCCGACGTAGCGGAATTCGTGGTGCGCGAAGGGGCCCGCATCACGCGGAAGCCGGTCAAGGACCTCGACCTGCCCACTACCGTGACGCTCGGCGGGCTCGTACGCGAGGGGAAAGGCTTCCTGGTCAACGGTATGACGCAAATACAGGCGGGCGACACGGTCGTGGCCTTCTGCCTGGAGAACGCCGTGAAGCGCATCGAGAAATACTTCAACTGAAAATTTCGCCAAGCAAGCAAGATGATCAATGCCAGACTCATCGCGCGGGTCTTAGGCTCGCTGCTCTTTCTCGAAGCCCTGATGCTCATGTTCTGTTACGGGCTGGGGCTGTTCTACGGCGAGGAGGAACTCGCCACGTTCGGCCTCCCCGCCCTGCTCGCCATCGCGCTGGGCGCCGTGCTCAAGATTTCCGGGCGCAAGGCGGAGAACCGCATGAGCCGCCGCGACGGCTACCTCATCGTATCGCTCACGTGGCTGCTCTACACGTTCATCGGCATGTTCCCGTTCCTGCTGAGCGGCGCCGAGACGCGCGTGGCCGCGGCCTTCTTCGAGACCATGTCGGGCTGGACCACGACGGGCTCGTCCGTACTGACCGACATCGACAGCCTGCCCCGCTCGCTCCTCTTCTGGCGCAGCCTGACCCATTGGTTTGGGGGCATGGGCATTGTCTTCTTTACCATCGCCGTGCTCCCTACGATGGGCATCGGCGACCAGAAGCTCTTCTCCGCCGAAGCCACGGGGCTGAAGACGGAAAAGCTGCACCCGCGCATCAGCACTACGGCCCGCTGGCTCTGGAGCGTATATCTGCTGCTCACGGGCGCCTGCTGCCTGGCCTACTACCTATGCGGCATGAACCTCTTCGACGCCGTGAACCACAGCCTCTCGACCATCGCGACCGGGGGCTTCTCCACGCATCAGGCCAGCATGGCCTGGTTCAACTCCCCCACGTTGGAGTACGTCGCCACCCTGTTCATGTTCATCTCGGGCATCAATTTCACGCTGCTCTACCTGTTCTTCATCAAACGCCGCTGGCGCGACGTGTTCCGGGACAGCGAACTGCGCTGCCTGCTCTACATGATGGGCTTCACCATCGTATTCATCACCCTCGTACTCTACTTCCACCACGGCCTGCCCCTCGCGACGGCGTTCCGCTACGCCGCCTTCAACACCGTGTCCCTACAGTCCACGACGGGCATGACCGTGAGCGACTTCACGCTCTGGCACCCCAGCGCGTGGATGATGCTGCTGCTCGTCACGGCCGTAGGCTCCTGTGCCGGCTCCACGGCGGGCGGCATCAAGTGCATCAGGATTGTGACGGCCTACAAGATGTTGACGAACGAGCTGCGCCGCATCCTGCACCCGCGGGCCGTACTCCCCGTGCGCATCAACGGCAACGTGATGAGCGAGAACGTAGGCCACGCCATTTTCGCTTTCTTCGTCGCCTACTTCCTGCTCATCTTCGTCGGGACGCTCCTGACCGTAGCGATGGGCGTCCCGGTGCTCGACGCGCTGAGTGCCTGCATCTCGTCGTTCAGCAACGCCGGGCCGGCCTTCGGCCACGTGCTCGGGCCACTCGACGCGTGGAACATCATGCCCGACGGCGCCCTCTGGATCAACTCCCTGCTCATGCTGGCCGGGCGTCTCGAAATCTTCTCCCTGCTCCTGCCCTTCACCGTCGCTTTCTGGCGGGACAACTGACGGGGCCTGACTTACTCCTCACACCATGACTGACATCTTCGACTTTCTTAAAGACATCGCCGCACACAACGACCGCGAGTGGTTTCACGCCCACCGCGACCGTTTCGACGCCGTGTATGCCCACTTCACGGACATAGCCGCCGACATGATTGCCCGCATCGCGCAGTTCGACCCCGCCGTGGCAGGGCTGCCCGTCAAGGGGACGCTCTACCGCTTCTACCGCGACACGCGATTCAGCTTAGACAAGTCGCCCTACAAGCGTCACTTCGGCTGCTACATCAACCCGCGGGGAAAAAAGTCGCCCCATGGCGGTTACTACCTCCACCTGGAGCCGGGCCACTCGCTCGTGGCCTGCGGAGCCTACTGCCTGCCCTCGCCCATCCTGCGCGCCGTGCGGCGGTCCATCGTAGAGCGCACGGACGAGTTCCGCGCCATCGTCGAAGCCCCGCAATTTGCCGCCCACTTCCCCACCATAGGCATGGAGCACCTCAAGACGTTGCCCGCCGGCTTTCCCCGCACCTACCCCTACCCGCAATACTTGCGGCCGAAGGACTACAGCGTGTGGCACGACCTGCCCGACGCCTTCTTCCTCCAGTCCGGCTGGGAGGAGCGCGCGGCCGCCCTGTTCCGGGAGATGAAGCCTTTCCTCGACTTCGTCAACGATACCATCGACGACTATCTATAACTCCGGCTGCGCCGTCCCCTTCGGCCTCCCGCCGGCCGGAGGCGCCGCGCGGCCCTTGCAAAACATACAGCGTATGAAACGATATTTCCACTCCCTGGCACTGATATGCCTCGCACTGCCCGCCCTATGGGGCTGCCAGAAGACCAACATCTACGAGACGGTGAAAGCCATGTCCGTAGCCCAGGTCGACACGACGGGCTTCGTCAGCAAGACCTTGCAGACCAACCAATTCACCTCGGTCGAAGTGGACTGCTTCGCCGACGTCACGTATCACCAGACCCCGAGCGGCACCCCTCCGCGCGTCGTGCTTTCTGCACCGCCCGAAGTGATGGACCACCTGAGCGCCAAGACGGAGAACGGCGAACTGGGCATCCACATAGACCGCGGCTACCAGATGCCTAACCGCGCCATTGTCGTGGTCCATCTCTATTCCCCCTTCGTCAGCAGCTTCTCGCTGCAGGGCGGCAAGTGCCTCCGCCTGGGCCAGATGTCCATCTCCAGCCCCCTCAACCTCACGCTCGACGGCGTAGGCGCGCTCACCGCCGAAAAGGTGGAAGCCTACGAAATCAGTGCCGAACTGAACGGCGCGGGCAACATCGACCTGCACGGCATACGCACGGAACGCCTCACGGCCGACCTCAACGGCGCGGGCAATATCAGCCTGGCCGGCACGTGTACGGACGCTTATCTCAACCTGAACGGCGCGGGCAACATCGACATTTCCGGACTGAAGAGCCAGCATCCGGCCCAGCGCTCCGTCAACGGCGTGGGCAACATCAAGGAGTGAGCTCCGCCGGCCGACGCTTGCCGCAACCACGGGCCTTAGCCCCGTCGGCACGGGCCTTAGCCCGCTCGCTACGGGGCTAAGGCCCGTGTTTCGCGTCATAGGCCGGGTGCCGCCGGGCGGCAACGCGCGGGGCCGTCCCCCTCGCCGCAGGGCCGGCCGCCCAGGGGCCGCGGGCACTGGTCCAGACGTCTCGTTTTCAGGGCCCGGCGGCCCCGTCGGCCCACTTTTTCGGGTAGGGCGGGCCCCGTTCGGATTTTTTCATGTAATTTTGCACTCACAATCAGCAACTATGACCGCAACGACCCCCACTTTCACCGACGCGAGAAAGTCCCTGCTGGGCATGACGCCCCAAGAGCTGGGCGACGTGGTGCAGGCGCTGGGCCTCCCGGCCTTTACGGCAAGGCAGATGGCGGACTGGCTTTACAAGAAGCAGGCTACGGACATCGCCCGGATGACCAATCTCTCGAAAGCGGCGCGCGAGCGCCTGGCCGAGGGCTATAAGGTGGGCTGCTCGGCCCCCGTGGACTGCCAGCGCTCGAAGGACGGGACGGTGAAGTACCTCTACCGCACCGCCGGGGGCCACTACGTCGAGACCGTCTACATCCCGGACGGCGACCGCGCCACGCTTTGCGTGTCGAGCCAGGTGGGGTGCAAGATGGGCTGCGCCTTTTGCATGACGGGCCGGCAGGGTTTCGCGGCCTCGCTCACCGCGGCCGACATCCTCAACCAGATTTACTCGCTCCCCGAGCGCGAGCGGCTGACGAACGTCGTCTTTATGGGACAGGGCGAGCCGTTCGACAATCTGGACAACGTGCTGCGCGCCACGCAGGTGCTCACCGCGCCGTGGGGCTACGCCTGGAGTCCGCGCCGCATCACGGTGTCGAGCGTGGGCCTGGCCAAGGGTCTGACGCGCTTCCTCGAAGAGAGCGAATGCCACCTGGCCATCAGTCTGCACCATCCCCTGCCCGAGGGCCGCGCGGCCTTGATGCCGGCCGAGAAGGCCTTTTCCATCCGCGACGTGGTGAACGTGCTGCGCCAGTACGACGCTTTCCGCAAGGGCCCCGCCCGGCCGGAGCAGTCGAAGCAACGGCGCCTCTCGTTCGAGTACATACCCTTCGACGGCGTGAACGACTCGCCGCGCCACGCGCAAGCCATCGTCGACCTGTTGCGCGGCCTGGACTGCCGCATCAACCTTATCCGCTTTCACGGCATCCCCGACACGCCGCTGCGCGGCATACCGGAACGGCGCATGCTGCAACTCCGCGACTACCTCACGGACCACGGGATTTTCACCACCATCAGGGCCTCGCGCGGCGAAGACATTTTCGCAGCGTGCGGCCTGCTTTCCACCGCCCGGCAGGAGGCTGAACGGCAAAACGCCGACACGCCCCGCCGCGCGACACGGCGTGAGGATTCCCCGTCCGACAAATCATAACACCTATGACGCTTAACAATCATACGCACAACTTTACCCCCGACGAGCCGGCCAGCGCGGCAGCCCCCAAGCGGCTGCTCCGCGTGGGCATAACGCAAGGGGATACCAACGGAGTCGGTTACGAACTGATTCTGAAAACTTTCTCCGACAGCGGCATGTTCGAGCTCTGTTTGCCCGTGGTCTATGGCTCGGCCAAGGTGGCTACGTACCACCGCAAGACGCTGGGCATGGAGATGAATTTCCACATCATCCACTCGGCAGCCGAAGCCGTCGCGGGCCGTCTCAACCTCGTGAACTGCATCGAGGAAGATGTGAAGGTGGAACTGGGCAAGGCCACCCGCGAAGCCGGACTGGCCGCCTACGCCGCCCTGGAGAGCGCCACGGAAGCGCTCCGGGCGGGCGAAATCGACGTCCTGGTCACGGCGCCCATCTGCAAGTCGACCATCCAAAGCGATGACTTCCACTTCGCCGGACACACGGAGTACCTGAAGGACCGCATAGGCGACGGGGCCGAGCCCCTGATGGTGCTGACCAACAGCCTGATGCGCGTGGCCCTCGTCACGACCCACTTGCCCGTGAAAGACATCGCCGCCCACCTGTCGCAGGAGCTGATTCTGGAGAAAATAAAGCAGCTCTACCGGAGCCTGCGCCACGACTTCCTGCTGCCGGCCCCGCGCATAGCCGTCCTGGGCCTCAACCCGCACAACGGCGACGACGGGACACTGGGCTCGGAGGAGAAGGACATCATCCGGCCGGTCGTCGAGGCCGCAGTAGCGGAGGGGCTGCAATGCTTCGGCCCCTACTCGAGCGACGGCTTCTTCGGCGCAGGGCTCTACCGCCACTTCGACGCCGTTCTGGCCATGTATCACGACCAAGGGTTGGCGCCTTTCAAGGCCCTGTCGATGGACGACGGGGTGAACTTCACGGCGGGCCTTCCCTTTGTCCGCACGTCGCCCGACCACGGGACGGCGTTCGACATCGCCGGGAAGGGCGTGGCCTCACCGTCCTCCTTCCGCCAGGCCCTGTTCACGGCCATCGACATCTACCGCAACCGGGAAGCCGACGACGAGGCGCACCGCAATCCCCTTCAGAAACTTTACCACGAACACCGCGAGGACGGCGACCGCCAGCGCCACATTCAAGCAGAAAAGACAGAATGAAATTTGCCATTATCGCAGCCGGCGAGGGCTCCCGCCTCAGCCAGGAGGGAATAGACCTGCCCAAGCCGCTCGTACGCATCGACGGCGAGCCGATGATTGACCGGCTCGTCCGCATCTTTAATGAGAACGGCGCCGAGGAGGTCTGTATCATCGTCAACCGGCTCCACCCGCAGACGGAAGCACACGTGCGCCAGCTGGCCAGGTCCGGGACGGGGGCGCCTATCCGCATTGTCGTCAAGACTACGCCCAGCTCCATGCACAGCTTCTTCGAGCTGAGCCCGTACCTGGGCGACCGGCCCTTCTGCCTAACGACGGTCGACACCATCTTCCGCGAGGACGAGTTCGGCCGGTTCGTGGAGGCGTTCCGCCAGAGCCAGGCCGACGGACTTATGGGCGTGACGGACTTTGTCGACGACGAGAAGCCGCTCTACGTAGGCACCGACGCCGACCTCCACATCACGGGCTTTCACGACAACGACGAGGGCGACCGCTACATATCGGGCGGCATCTATGCCCTGCGCCCCATCGCCCTGACCACATTGCGCCGCTGCATGGCCGAGGGGAAGAGCCGGATGCGCAACTTCCAGCGCGCCCTGATCGAGGACGGCCGGCGGCTGCAAGCCTGGCCCTTCAGCAAAGTCCTGGACGTGGACCACGCCAGCGACATCCGCAAAGCCGAACAATTCCTCAACGAAACGAAAGCCGTATGAAGATACTTGGCATCAGTCGTTCTCCGCGCTTCTCGCCTAACTCCGTCGCCCGCGACAGAGCCATCTTTCAGGCCGTCGCAGGCGAACTGCGCCGCAGAGGGCACGACGTGGCGACGGTCTGCGAGGACGATTTCCGCGACACGGGCCGCGCCGAAGCCGTCTTTACGATGGGCCGCGACACGCACTTTCTCACGGCGTTGGCCCACACGGCCGGCGTCCCCGCCATCAATTCCCCCGCCGCGCTGCTGACGGCCACGCGGACCGCCCTTACGCAGCGGTTCGAGGCGGAGGGCATCCCCATTCCGCGGAGCTACACGTTCCGCACGGCGTCGCTCGACCCGTCGGCCGTCCGCGCTTTCCGCGAGACGTGCGGCGAGGGTCTGTGGCTCAAGCGCGGCGATGCCTGCGCCCAGTCCGCCGAAGACGTGCGCTTTCTCCAGGATGCCGGCGGGCTGCGTGCGGCCCTCGACGACTTCGCCCGCCGCGACATTGCCGACGGCGTACTCTGCGAGCACGTGAGCGGCGACCTCGTCAAATTCTACGGCGTGGAGGGCACAGACTTCTTCTACCTGTACTACCCCACCGAGGGGAAGAACTTCAGCAAATTCGGACTGGAGAAAATCAACGGCGCCCCGACGGGCTTCGCCTTCAGCACGCAGGCCCTGAAAGCCTGCGCCGACCGCGCGGCCCGCCTGAGCGGCTTCATTGTCTATGGCGGCGACGCCATCGTCCGGCGGGACGGCAGCTTCGTGCTTATAGACTTCAACGACTGGCCCAGCTTCTCGCGCTGCTACAACGAGGCCGCGCGGGCCATCGCCACCCGCGTGGACCTGCTGGGCAACGGACAGCGCCAACGGGCCGTACAATCCGCATACTATTATTTATAAGTCTTACTTCTTCATGGCTAAGAAAGAAACTCTGGCTGCGACCTTCAAGTCGCAGGACACCGAAGAATGGCTCGACATACACTTCACCCGTCCGCTGGGACTGTTGTGGGCCCGATTCTTCAACTATTTCAACATCCATCCCAACGTCGTCACCATCCTTTCGATAATCCTCGGGGTTGCTGCGGCTGTTTTCTTTTATTTTGACGAACTCTGGCTCAACGCCATCGGTATTCTGCTGCTCGTCTGGGCCAATCTCTACGACAGCACCGACGGTCAGCTGGCGCGCATGACGGGTAAGAAGACGCGCTGGGGCCGCATCCTCGACGGCTTTGCCGGCGACGTGTGGTTCTTCGCCATATACTTCTCCCTCTCGCTCCGGCTCACGCCCGAATGGGGCGTATGGATCTGGCTGCTCTCCGCCTTTGCGGGCTTCGTCTGCCACGCCCGGCAGTGCCAACTGGCGGACTACTACCGCAACATCCACCTCTACTTTCTCAAGGGAGAAGGCGGCAGCGAGCTGGACAACTCGCGCAAGCTGACCGACGAGTTCCAGTCGCTCAGCTGGAAGACGGACGGGGCGTGGAAACTCTTCCTCTTCTTCTACCGCAACTACACGCGCAAGCAGGAACAGGCCACGCCGGCGTTCCAACACTTCAAGGCGGCCCTCGACAAGCGCTTCGCGCAAGCCCTGCCGCAGGCCTTGCGCGACGACTTCCGCCGCGGCAGCCTGCCCCTGATGAAGTGGGCCAACATCCTGACCTTCAACACGCGCGCCATAGTGCTCTACGTCAGTCTGCTGGTCGGCCTGCCCTGGATCTATATGCTCTTCGAGGTCACCGTTATGAACGCACTCCTTATATATATGCGTGCGCGCCACGAAAAACTTTGCCGCCAACTGCTCGACCATCTCGACACGTATGAAGCCACTGTATAGAAATCTCTTCCTGCTTTTCGGCGTCGCCGCCATTATTGTCATGCTCTGCACGTTCAACGTGGACTACGGCATGCTCAAGGACAAGTTGCCCCGCATCGTAGCCTACATGCCGCTCGTCGTGGGCGTGTGGGTCGTGGTCTACGCCTGCAACGCCTGGGCCTTCCAACTCATCGTCAACAGCGGCACGCACGACAAGCACCTCTCGTTCCGCCACGCCTACAAACTGACCGTGTCGGGCTTTGCCTTCAGCTACACGACGCCGTTCGGCTTCGGCGGCGGCCCGTACCGTGTGATGGAACTTGCGGGCCATATCGGCACCAACCGCGCCATGTCGTCCGTCGTGCTCTACTCCATGATGCACATCCTCTCGCACATTTGCCTGTGGACGACGGCCATAGTCCTTTTCATCGCCTTCTATACGGAGCGCATCGACCCGTGGCTCTGGAGCCTCTTCGGCATTTGCGCCGTCATCCTGGCCCTTATCCTCTACGTCTTCTACAAGGGCTACAAGAACGGGCTCATTGTCCGCCTCTACCAGATATTGCTCTACATCCCCTTCGCCAAGCGGCCGGCCCGCAAGTTCTACGAAAAGAACCTGGAGAACATGCGGCAGATAGACCGCAACATTGCCTATCTGCACGAACAGCCGCGCGCCTTCTACGGCTCGTTGGCCCTGGAGTACGTGGGCCGCGTGTTCAACGCCTTCGAGTACTTCTTCATCCTCCAGGCCTTCGGCGCGCCCGTCACGTTCTGCGACGCCGTGCTCGTGCTGGCCTTCTCGTCGCTCATGGGCAACTTGCTCTTCTTCTTCCCCATGCAGATGGGCGCCCGCGAAGGCGGCCTGGCGCTCATCATCCAGATTCTGGGCTACCCGGGCGGTGCGGGCGTGGGCCTCTTCTCCAGCTTCTTCACGCGCTTCCGTGAGCTGGTGTGGATCTTCATTGGCGTCAGCCTGGTCAAGGTAGGCAACAAGCGCATGATGCGTTGAGCCCGTGCCCCGCCCCCTCGTTTCCTCCCGACCAACACTTCAAGCAACCATACGACATGACTTCCCCTACCACCGACAAGCGGCTGCCGCTCCAGGCCTCCGCCATCTTCTTCGACTACGGCGGCACGCTCGACACCGACGCCCGCCACTGGAGTCACGTGCTCTTCGAGAAATACCGGCAGGCCGCCATCCCCGTGAGCGAAGCCCACTTCCGCGAGGCCTACGTACACGGCGAGCGCACGCTCGGCGCCGCGGCCGTCATCGAACCGACCGACACGTTTCTCGACGTGCTGCGCAAGAAGGTGGTCCTCGAGATGGACTACCTCGCGGCACAAGGTTACTGGAACGTCCCGGAGGCCGAACGCCGGCGAGCCGCGGCCGACGTGGCCGAGCGCTGCAACGACTACGTGCTGACCAACCTGTGCCAGACGCGCCGCGTGCTCGAGGAGCTGCAACGGCACACGCTCTGCCTCGTCTCCAACTTCTACGGCAACCTGCCGGCCGTCCTGCGCGACTACGGCCTGGACCACTACTTCACGGTCGTAGTGGAAAGCGCCGCTGTCGGCATCCGTAAGCCCGACGCCGCCATTTACCGCCTGGCCCTCGAGCGGGCCGGCGTCGACGCGGCCGACGCCCTTGTCGTGGGCGACAGTTACACGAAGGACATCGTACCGGCCAAGGCGCTGGGCTGCCAGGCCGTCTGGCTCGAGGGCGAGGAGTGGGCGCCGGCCGAACGGGACAAGTCGCTCCCCGACGCCGTCATCCACCACCTGCCCGAGTTGCTCGACGTCGTGGCCCGCTGAGGCTGGACACCGACACTGGAAAACAACAAAGGGGGCCGCTTCCCGCAGGAAGCGGCCCCCTTTGTATGGGTTCGCCGCGTTGCCGGCAAGAGCGCCGGACAGTTGCGCGAGACACGGGGCTAAGGCCAGTTTTTACGGGCCCTATTCCCGTTTTTACGGGGCTAAGCCCCGTGGGCGGCGGCCAGGCGGCCGATGGCCGCGCGACAATCCTCCATGAGCCACTTCGGCGTGGAGGTGGCCCCGCACACACCGACGCTGCGCGCGCCCGTAAACCAGTCGGCCCGCAGGGCAGCCGGCGTGTCCACCAGGTACGACCGCGGATTCACCTCGCGGCAGGCCTCGTAGAGCACCCGTCCGTTGCTGCTCTTCAGGCCACAGACGAAGACCACGACGTCGTGGCGCACGGCGAACGAGCGTATGTTGGGCAGGCGGTTGGCTACCTGGCGGCAGATGGTGTCGAAGTAGCGGAACGTGGCTGGCGGTTGGATGTGGGCCGTGATGTAGTCCACGATGCGGCGGAACTCGTTGAGCGGCTTCGTGGTCTGGGAGAAGAGGCACGTGTCGCGCGACAGGTCGATGCGCCCCACTTCGTCCAGGCTCTCGATGACGATGGCCGTTCCCTCCGTCTGCCCGACGAGGCCGAGCACCTCGGCGTGGCCCCGCTTGCCGTAGATGACGATTTGCGGGCGGCCGGGTTCGGAATAGACGCGCTTGATGCGCTGCTGCAGGCGCAGGACGACGGGACACGTGGCGTCGATGATTTCGATGCCGTTGCGGCGCGCGGTGGCGTAGGTGGCGGGCGGTTCGCCGTGGGCCCGGAGCAGGACGCGCGCGCCGTGCAGGCGGTCGAACTCCTCGTGGCCGATGGTGACCAGCCCCAGGCCGCGCAGGCGGTCGCACTCGCTCCCGTTGTGGACGATGTCGCCCAGGCAGTAGAGAGGCCGGCCTACGGCCAGCTCCTCCTCGGCCTTCCCGATGGCCGTCGTAACGCCGAAGCAGAAACCGGAATGTTCGTCAATCTCAATCGTAAGCATGATGACCGTTCGGTAAGGTTCAACCCTCGGCCACGCGCTCCTCGAAGCGCCGGACCAACCATTCTTGCTGCTCCTCGAGCGTCAGCCCGCTGTTGTCCAGGACGAGGGCGTCCGGCGCCTGGCGCAAGGGGGCCACGGCGCGGTGCGAGTCGATGTAGTCCCGTTCCTGCACGTTGCGCAGTATGTCCTCGTAGGCCGCGGGCTGTCCCTTGGCAAGGAGTTCCTCGTAGCGGCGGCGGGCCCTCACTTCGGGCGTCGCCGTGACAAAGACCTTGAGCTCGGCGGACGGGAAGACGACGGTCCCGATGTCGCGGCCGTCCATGACGATGCCTTTGCGCTCGCCCATGCGCTGCTGTTGTCGCGTCAGGGCCTGGCGCACGGCCGGCAGGGCGGCGACGGGGCTGACGTGGGAGGAGACCTCCATGCCGCGGATGTCGCGCTCTACGTTCTCGCCGTCGAGGCATACTTGCGGCAAGCCGGTGGCGGGGTCCTGCCGGAAGTCCACGCGCAGCGCGGGCAAGGCGGCCTCGAGGCGGGGCGTATCCACCGCGCCGTCGGGCAGGAAGAGGCCGTGACGCAGCGCGTAGAGCGTCACGGCGCGATACATCGCCCCGGTATCTACATAGAGGTAACCGGCATAGCGGGCCAGCCCCTTCGCCATCGTACTCTTGCCGCACGAAGAGTGCCCGTCTATCGCCACAATGATTTTCTTCATGTTGTCGTAGTCTTTATTCGATGAGGTCGCGCCGCCCGTCCGCTTTCAAAGGCAATAGGCCACGTTGAAAGCCAGCGAGGCGGTCGAGACGTGATATTTGGCATAGGAGATGCCGGCCTTGAAGCGCTTCAGCTGGAGCCCGCCGCCGAGGGTCAGGCCCGCCATGTGGCTCGAGCCGGCTGCCTTGAGCTCGTAGGCGCGTCTGAAGTTGTAGCCCGCACTCAAGTAAAGGTAAGACGTGGGCAGTATGTCGACACCCACGGCAAAGTGGTTCAGCACTTTCTTCCCGAAGCTCAGCTTTTCGCCCTCCGGGTGGTAGTAGTCGTCGGACGACCAGCGTGTCAGGTCCGTCAGGGTCACGGAGAAGCGGACCGGGGCGTGGGCCATGCCTTTCGTAAAGCCGAGCTGCAGGTTAAAGGGGACGCGCTCCGTCAAGCCGTCGAACGACTTGAGCTGGGCACCCACGTTCCGCAGGGCGGCAGAGAAGGAGAAGTCCGCCTCTTCGTCGTAGTAGTTGAGCCCCAGGTCGACGGCAAAGGCAAAGGCCGAGAAGTCGGCGTACTTGGAGTAGACGGCCTTGAGCGCCGCCCCGCCGGCCCAGCGGTCGGAGAGCAGGTAGCTGTAACCGGCCCCGATGACGATGTCCTTAGGGGCAAAGGTTCCGAGCACCATCCCGCTGGCGTCCGTCTCGTCCATCCGTCCGTAGTTCATGTATTGCGCGGTGACGGCTCCCGTATGGCGGTCGCCGAAAGCCATGACATACTGCGCCCCCATCCAGCTGCCGCCGTCGGCATAGGTCATGAAGTCGACGCCCAGACTGCGGTCGCTCACGCACGAATAGAGCGCCGGGTTGGCCCAGCCGGCCCAGGGCGTATCCTCGATGGCCGAGATGTTCTCGCCGCCCAGTGCCGCCACGTGCGACGATACCGGCAGACGCAGCACCATATAGGAATGCGCTCCGTCCTGCGCCCCCGCCGTCACGGCGGCCAGGAAGCAGAAAAGCAGGAATAGGCTTTTTTTCATCTTATCCATAAAAATTGTGGTCAAAGTTACGACTAAATTTAGATTTTGCACGTACTTTTGCATGATTAATCATGCGCAGCGCGCCGGCCATAGACCGCCGGGCGGCCCTCCTTATTAAAAACGTGAAGAATTCAGAATTATTTTCCCACGAATGGTGTGATCTTATTTTCCAGCACCGGAACAAGGACTACGGCGCCTATCAGCTGCGCAGACGCATCGGACGCCGCTACCGCTTTGCCCTCATCGTGGTGGTCTGTGGCGTACTCCTCACCTTTTTGCTCCCTGTGGGCATCACCGCCTACATGCGTTACCGTCTCCAGAAGGAGCTGGTCCAGAGCGTCAAGGACATTCGCCGCCTCAAGAAGCTGGAGGAAAAGCCCGGCTACGAGTTGAAGCGCATCTCGACCGGCCGGCGCGCCTCCGCCGTGCGTACGGTGAAGGGGGGCTCCGAACAGGTCCCGGAAATCGCAGAAATCACGAAGCAGGACATCGTCTTCGGCGTAGACGGCCCGGACCTGCCCCAGCTGGTGCTGGACGACCTCGCGCTCGAAGACCACGACACCCTGCACAACCGCGACCGCACGGACTTGCCCGTAGAAGGGCCCCAGCTCACGGCCGTAGAGGTCGTCGAGGAGATGCCTCAGTTCCCGGGCGGCCCCAAAGCGCTCATGGAGTGGCTGGACAAGTACGTGCCCTATCCTCCCAAGTGCATAGAGCAAGGCATTGAGGGCGACGCGGAAGTCTCCTTCATCGTCACGAAAGAGGGCCGCGTGCGCGAGCCCGAAGTGACGAAGCCGCTCCACCCCGACCTGGACCGCGCCCTGCTGCGCGTACTCCAGCGCATGCCGCGCTGGACGCCCGGAAAAAGCGGAGGGCGCGTGGCCGACGTGCGCGTAACCATCCCCGTACATTTCCAAATCCGTTAACCCCTTTCATTACGATTCACTCATGACAGACACTGCCCAGCTTCACGCCAGCATCGAACAGGCGCTGGCCACCTTACCCTACCCCGCACAACCCGAAGGCCTCTACGAACCGATTGCCTACACGCTCACCGGAGGCGGCAAGCGCTTGCGCCCCACACTGGTGCTGCTGGCCTACAACCTGTACCGCGAGGACTGGGAACAGGCCCTGCCCGCCGCTGTCGGACTTGAAATCTACCACAACCATACGCTCCTGCACGACGACCTTATGGACCGGGCCGACCTGCGCCGCGGACGCCCGACGGTCCATACCCGCTGGGGCGACAACACGGCCATCCTTTCCGGCGACACTATGCTCATCCTCGCGTTCCGGCACATCATGCGCGCCAACGCCGAGCCCGCACGCCGGGCCGAAGTCCTCGACCTCTTTGCCCGTACGGCGCAACAGATTTGCGAAGGGCAGCAGATGGACATGAACTTTGAGCGGCGCTCCGACGTTACCGAAGCCGAATACCTCGAAATGATCCGGCTCAAGACGTCCGTACTCCTCGGTTGCGCCACCCAGATGGGCGCGCTGCTGGCAGGGGCCCCCGCGGCCGACGGCCAGGCGCTCTACGCCTTTGCGGAGCAGGTGGGGCTGGCCTTCCAGCTCCAGGACGACTATCTCGACGTCTACGGCGACCCGGCCCAGTTCGGCAAACGCCTGGGCGGCGACATCCGTTGCGGGAAAAAGACCTACCTGCTCTTTGCCGCCTTGCGCGACGCCGCGCCCGACGAACGGGAGGCGCTGCTCGGCATGCTCGCCGACCAAAGTGCCGACCCGGCGGAAAAGGTTGCCCGCGTCACGGCCCGCTACAACGCCCTGCAGGCCGGCCCCCGCACCCAGGAGGCCATAGCTGCCTGCTACGAAAAGGCCCGCCACCACCTCCAGACCGTCGGCCTGCCGCCCGAACGCCTGCGCCCGCTCTGGGACTACGCGTGCAGCCTCCTGGGCCGGAAAAGCTAATGCCGCCATGTACATCGATACGCACACGCACATCTATCTCCCCGAATTCGACGCCGACCGCAACGCCGTGCTCCGACGGGCTCGTACCGCCGGCGCACGCTGGCTCTTGCTGCCGTGCATAGACCTGGACAGCGTCGGCCCCATGCTGGCCACGTGCGCCGCGGCCCCGGACCTGTGCCGCCCCATGCTGGGCCTCCATCCCACGTCCCTACCGGCCGACCCGGCGCCGACTCTCGCCACCATGGAGCGGCTACTCTCCACTCCCGGCCACCCTTACATCGCCGTCGGCGAAGTAGGGATTGACCTTTACTGGGACAGCAGCCGGCGCGACGAACAGATAGCCGTTCTCCGCTGCCAGGCGGGCTGGGCCGCGCACTGGAATCTCCCGCTCATCGTCCATAGCCGCGCCGCCCACCGCGTTACGGTCGACACCCTTCTCCCCCTGGCCTCCCGCCTGCGCGGCATCTTCCACTGCTTCGGCGGTACGGCCGACGAGGCCCGCGAACTGCTCGACGCGTTCCCCCACTTCCTGCTGGGCATCGGGGGAAGCGTCACCTTCCGCCGCAGTGCCCTGCCCGACGTGCTCCGCCAGGCCGTCGCCCTGGAGCGCGTGGTCCTCGAGACCGACGCCCCCTACCTGACGCCTCACCCGCTACGGGGGAAGCGCAACGAACCGGCCTACATTCCCCTGGTCGCCGCCCGCCTGGCCGAAATCTACGGTTTGCCCGTAGAAACCGTACTGGACCGAACCAGCGAAAACGCCTGCCAGCTCTTCCCCCAGTTGCGCACCCCGGCGGCCCCTTGAGAGAAACGCACCGGCTACGGGAGCGCCCTCCCCAACGTATGAACCGCCGCCGGGCACCCGTCCCGGCCGAACCCAACAAAGGCTGGCACGCCGCTTCAACAGCAAACGTGCCAGCCTTAATAGTAGCCTGCCCCCGCCGGTCTGTACCAACGGACAGCCCGACAGGGAGCGGGCGCACCAACATACGCTCTTCGTATGTTCTCCTTATTATTCACCATATTGCCCTACTCGAGGGCATCCAATTCCTTATTTTGAGGGGAAGGGCTCGTTTTCCACGTAGAGGCGGACCTGTTTCACCGCGCCGGGGGTGCCGTTCTCCATGCGCGGGAGCATGCGCAGGCCGGTCACGGTCTGTTCCGCGCCGAGGTCGAGTACGAGCATGTGCGGGTAGGCCACGCCGCCTACGGTAGACCAGTATGTGGACTCCTGCAGGTCGTAAACCTTTTCCGCCGTGTGGTTGCCCGCTGCGTCCTGTTCACTGTCCGCGTAAACGATGCGCCAGTTCTCTCGCGGCAGGGGCTGTCCGTCGGGCCCGAGCAACCGGAGCTCGGCTATGGCCGTTACGTCACCGCTGTCGTGGGCGCTGAGCGCTTCCAGGCAGACGTAACGCCCGCGCGCCGGGGTCTCGAGCGGCAGCGTGTGCCACCCGCTTCCGGCTGGCATCTCGGCATCCAGACGCGGCTCGAAGCCTTCCACGCTGGGCGCCGCGGCGGACGAGCGGTGCGTGGCCGGGGCTTCGGCGTGGAGCTCGTCGAGAATGGGCTTGGCGAGGCCGGCAACTTCGGCGCGGGCCGGTCCGAGGAGGTCCAGCACGATAATTTCATTCTTGCCTTCCTTCAGCCAGCAGCCGGGCAGATAGAGCGTCTGCTGCGGGCCGATATTCCAGAAGCGACCCAGGGCGTGACCGTTGACCCAGACCATACCTTTCCCCCAACTGCGCATATCGAGGAACGTATCGCCCGTACGGTCGAGCGTGAACGTCGTCCGGTAGTAGGCAGGGCCCTGCAGCGCGGCGCCCGGGGCGTAATCCTTGTCCTCGACAAACGAGGCCTCGGGCGGAAAGTTGTAAACGGTCCAGCCACTGAGCTGCCGGACGTTCTTTCCTCGCCCGGTTTGCAGGCTGACGGCGTTCGTGATGCCTTTCCGGTCGTGTATGGTCCGGTCGAAGTTGACACGCCCCATGGCTTCTACAAGTATGTCCAGCTGCGTCCCGGCCGGGAGTTCGGGCAAGCGCAGGCGGCGCTCGTCGTGCCGGCGGTCAAGGCGTCCCAACAGCTTGCCGTCCGCATAGACCTGAGCCCAGTCGTGCACCTCGTCGAGGAGCAGGACGGTGCCGCGGGCTACGGCGGGAAGCTGCGTGCGGTAGAGGATGGTGCCCCAGCCCTGGTCGAACTGCTCCATGGGCTGGATGCTGTCGCTGTGGATGCCGCGGGGAAGGTTGTCGAATAAGGGCGCCACTTCCGTCAGGCGGAAACGGGGAATGGTGATGACGGGCAGCGAGTCGGGGACCGGGGGAACGACCTGTCCCGAGTCAAGGTGTTCGAGCAGCATGGCGCGCAGTTTGTAATACTTCGGCGTGGCCCAGCCCGCCTCGCTAATGGGCGCGTCGTAGTCGTAGGAGGAGCACATGGCCGAATAAGTCGGGGCGTTAGCGCCACCCCAATGGCCGAACGTAGTCCCGCCGTGGACCATATAGAGAGAGAAGGAGATGTTCCGGTCCAGCATGTCGCGCAGGCCGGAAACCATCTGGTCGGCATCGCGCGTTTCGTGGGCGCGGCCCCAATGGTCGAACCAGCCGCTCCAAAACTCGCTGCACATGAGGGGCGAGTCGGGCCGTACGCGCTTCAAGGGCTTGAACTGGTCCTCTATATCGGCGCCGGTGCCGAAATTGAGCGTCCAGAGCAGGTCGTCGAGGCCGTTGCGCTGGAACGTAGAGCTCCAGTCACACTGAAAGAGGGGGACGTCCGTGAAACCGGCCGCGCGCACCATGTCACGGATGTTGGACATGTAGGCCTTATCCTCGGCGTAGGCGCCATACTCGTTCTCCACCTGCACCATAATAATGTTGCCGCCGCGCGTTATCTGTAGGTCGGCCAGCTCACGGCCCAGGGCTTTGAAGTAACGCTCCGCGCTCTCCAGGAAGTAAGGGTCGTTGGTGCGCACCTCGATGTCTTTCTTCTTCAACAGCCACCAGGGCAAGCCGCCCATTTCCCACTCGGCGCAGGCGTAAGGGCCCGGCCGCAATATGACGTAGAGTCCCTCCTCGGCCGCCAGGCGGCAGAAGCGGGCCACGTCGCGCTGCCCCTTGAAGTTGAACTTTCCGGGCTCGGGTTCATGGTAGTTCCAGAAGACGTAAACGCAGACGGCGTTCATGCCGAGGGCTTTGACCATGCGCAGGCGGTGGCGCCAGTAGGGTTCAGGGATGCGCGGGTAGTGTAGTTCTCCGGCCTTGATGATAAAGGGCCGGCCGTCGAGCAGGAATTGCCCCTTGCCCACGGTAAAGGTGTGATGCTCCCTGGCCGCACCGGCGGAAGCCGTGCCCAGGCACAGCGCCAGCAGCAACACGAGGAGCGAACGCAGAGTGAATCGGTTCATGAAATCGATCAGTTTTTAGGTTTGTCAAAAATATGGGAATTCATCGGGGGATAAAGGAAAGCCGGACGGTCTGCCCGGGACGGGTGTCGAGCACTATCTGTCCGTCGCTTTCCCGGCTGCGGCCGCCGTCACCCTTTATCGCGGCAAGGCGCATCGCCGTCGGGACGGCCACACACAGCCTTCCGCCGCGCTCCGAACGTATCTCGGCCTCCACGCCCTCACCGCGCCGGTAGCGGGCCGATACCAGGAAGGCCCCTTCGGTACGGAGCGTGCGGAACGAAGCCTCGGGCCAGGCGGACGGCACGGCGGGAAAGAGACGGACCTTGCCGCCCCGGCTCTGGAGAAGCATTTCCTGCACGCCCGCGGCAAAGGCGAAGTTTCCCTCCAACGTGAAGGGGCGGTAGGTGAACTTCGAGCGTCCCGTGCCGCTCTGGTCGCCGTTCGCGTGGAACGTATTCGGCAGGCAGAAGCATTCGGCAAACGTGCGCAGCGCCTGGGCCGCTCCGTCGCCGTCGCCGGCCCGCGCCTTCAGGCACGACAGCCAGGCGTACGAATAGCCGGTCCAATAGTCCGGGCCCAGGCTGTCGAGTCGCGCTATCGTGGCCCGCACCGTCCGGGCCGCTTCCGCGCCGTCCTCCGGTGCGAGCAGTCCCAACGGATAGATGGCCACGGCGTGCGAGAAGTGGCGGTGCGAGAAGGCGTAGTCCGTTCCGGGTGCTATGGTCAGTGCGCCGTCGGCGTTCACGTCGAGCTGCGGCAACTCGGCCCGCAGCGCCCGCCAGTGGGCCGCTTCTTCGGCCAAGTGGAGCGAGTCGGCCATCTCCGCCGCTATGCGGAAGGCGGAGTGCATCTGGGCCAGGTCGAAGTTCGTCATGTCGCGGAACCACGCCGAAGCCGCGTTGTCGCCGTACTCCGGGCTCGAGCTGAGGCGCAAGCGTCGCCGGCCGCGCTCGTCCACGCGGGACATCTGCTCCAGGAAGTGCGCCACGTCGCGGGCAAAGGGGTAGGCCCGCAGGGCCAGAAACGTCGCGTCGCCCGAATAGCGCCACTGCTGGTAGAAGTGATAGGCCAGCCACGCCGATACGGTCTGCGACATGGAATACTGTATCCAGCCGCCCATCGGCTCGCCCGTCAGCGTGCAGACACCGGGCACGTTGAGCCCCTCTACGCCGAAATATTCCCGCGTGTAACGCCGGTACGTGGGGCGCTGGGCCCAGAGCGTGTTCACGTAGCTCGCCGCCTCGGGCAAATGGTTCGCGGCGTAGGCGGGCCAGTAGCTGAGCTGCGTGTTCAGGTCGTGGTGATAGTCGCCCTTCCAGGGGGGCAGCCCGCCGTCGTCGGCTGTCCACACGGACTGGAGCGAGATGGGGTAGCTGTCCTCGCGCGCCGCCGAGCCGAATTTATACATTTCGTTGTCGTATTGCCGTTGCAGGACGCTGTCGGGCAGCGTCACCGACGAAGCGGCCCAATAGTTGTCCCAATAGCGCTGGTGCGTACGGCAGTCCGCCTTCCATCCGCGGTCCAGGGCCTCGGCCACCTCGCGTGCGGCCTGCTGCCCGTCGCCACGCTGCTCGCTGAGCGAGGATGTAATGCTCCAGACACCCGTCAAGGCATCGCCCTCCCGCTCCCAGCTCACGACGACATCGTAATAGAAGCCGCCCCACCCTTCCTGGTGATAGACCAGCGTCTGCGGCCGGGCGTCGACGCGCCCCTGCCGGTAGCCCAGACGGCCCAAGCTCTGCCCGTCTATGGAATTGGCCACGCCGCCGTCTCCCCTATCCCCGTAGGTCGGGGGAACAAGGACCGGGACGAAGTCCTCCGGCACGCCCTCGAAACGGAACCAGCCCACGGGCTCCGTGGCGTGAACAAACGTTTGCAGGCGGGCGCCGCCGCTCCAGTCCACCTCGCACAGGGCGTTCTGCAAATAGAGGCGCACTCCCGCCACCTTGCCCAGCTTCCCGACCGTCTGGAACTCCAGCGCCGCGCCGGGGAGCTTGGTCGGCGCGGGCTCGGCCTCGTAGGGCACGTCCATTTTCCGTTGCACCAGGCTATAGTCGCCGTGCTCCGCCTGCTCGCACACCCAGTCGAAGCGGTAGTTCGGTCCGCTCAGACTGTCCACCGGGCGCAGGTCCCAGAGGTCCGAGCGGTCGAACGACAGGCGCAGCGCCCCGTCGCGCTGCCAGACGAGCGCCCCCACCGTGGCGTTGCCCAGGGGGATGCCTTCGTCCCACGTCGGGGCCAGGTCGACATACTGCAAATCGCTACCGTGCGGGGTGGCAGCCATACGGCCGGTGGCCTGGCACGCCGACAGTAACGTCGCGGCCAGGCCCAGCAACAGGCCCGGTAAAGCCAACCGGGCACTCCTATTATATATGGAGTGTATGCACATAGGCTTCTGTATGTTATTGGTTCAACAATTGTTCCACGGCTGCGTTTCCTCCCGTCGCCGTCTGGGGCAGCGGCCCGGAGAATACGGCGTCGAGCTCGTAGGGCGCCACCCGCGCCGCCGGGGCAAAGCGGTCCGACGCCACATAGCGGCACACGGAATAGAGCAACTGGCGCGTGGCGGGTCGGACGGCGATGTCCTTGTCCAGGTCTACGCCCAGCACGAACAGCCTGCCGGGGCCTACCTGCGCCTCAAAGGCAATGCCCAGCTTGCGGTTCACCTCGTACGTGTCCACACTCTGGATGACGGGCGTCAGTCCGCGCAGGGCGGTCAGGTCCATAGCCTTGCCATAATTCAGCACGTCCCACCATTGCCAGTCCGCGTAGTAGGAGGTAGGGAAATCGGCCAGCGCGGGATGCCCCGAGTCGATGCACGTACCGACAATCATCGGGTCCCACTTGAACATAATGGGGTTCCAGAAGTGACTGGCGAAGTGGGTGTTCCGTCCGGGCACATCGCGCCCCGGCACGTAGACCACGCGCTCGCCTCTGGCCAGGCGCTCGCGGGCCGTAGCCCAGTCGCGCACCAGGCAGGTCGTGTCGGCCGCCTGCCGTTCGCGCGGCGGATAGACCCAGAGGTTCCACTCGTTGTGCAAGTCGCCCAGCGTCGCGTGGAGCGTCAGGCGCTGCGCGCGGCCCAGTCCTGTCAGGGGCACCGCTATGGCGCCGATGGAGTCCACCGTGGCCTGCGGCAGCGTACCGTGGCGCAGGCTGCCCTTCCACAGGGTCCGGCCCGACGCGTCCTCGATGCGCCACGACAGGCGGCCGCCCTTCAAATCCCGGGGGCCGAACTGGTAAATGCCCAACTTGGCCTTCAGCGTGTCGCCCTCGGTGAAGGCGCGGCCCGGCAGGCGGGCCAGCAGCACCATCGGGCCGCACGATTCGCGGAACTTTTCCGGCGTCACCAGCCCCTTGCTCTCCCAGAAGGCGTCCAGGATGCCCACGAAGGCGCTGCCCTGGCCCGGAAAGTCCTGCAGGCCCAGCAACTGGAAGCCTCCCGAACCGGCCGAACGCAGCAGGGCCTCGTTCACCTCCTTGTATTGCAGCACGGTGTGGGCCCCGGTGGCGCGGAAGAAGTCGTCGGCCTGTCCGAGCATCCCGTTTTGGGCCAGGCGCTTCTGAAAGACCATGAAGTTACGGGGCTCCAGCACGCCTTTATACTTCTTCATCTCCGCGAAGTTCGGATACATGCAGCGCTGACCCGTCTCGTGGGCGATGACCGGGACGTCTATCTCCGATTCCCGCGAGCAGTCCCAGTCGGTCGAGGGCCGGCCCTCGTAGACCGTTATCCAGCCTTTCTCCGTCACGTGCGAAGTGTAGAACTGATCCGAAGCGACGTGCGTGCGCGCCGTTGAGGCCGAGTAGAGGTGGCGCCCGTCGCGGGCACGGCCTTTCCGTATCAGGTCCTCCAGCACGCTAAAGTCACCTTCGTTCTCATTACCGTTACAGTAGAGCAGGAAGGAGGGGTGATGCCCGTAGGCCTCGAGTACGGCGTACATCTCCTTCTCGAAGAAATCACGGCGTGCCGGGTACTTTCCCACGTCCTTTATCCACATGGGCAGCTCCACCTGGAGGTAGAGGCCCACGGCGTCGGCCGCGGCAAAGGCCGCCTCGGGCGGACACCAGGAGTGGAAGCGCACGTGGTTGAAGCCGTAGTCCTTCACGGTGCGGAATATGCGTTCCCACGCGGGCACGTCGGTGGCCGGGTAGCCCGTCAGGGGAAACACCGCGCAGTCCAGGACGCCGCGCAAGTGGATGTCGCGGCCGTTCAGGCGGACGTGGTGCGCGCCCTGCTCCACCTTGCGCATGCCGAACGTGCGCCGTACCGTGTCGCAGCCCGCCGGCGAGGCGAGCACGGCCTCCAGGCGATAGAGCGCGGGTGAAAATTCGTCCCACAGCCGCATGTCCGTCCGTAACGGCAGGTCCAGGCGCAGGGCGGAGTCGGCTGCCGCTACGGGCACGTCGGCCTTGGCGGCCAGCCGTCCGTCCGTCAGGTCCGTGACGCGCACCGTCAGCCGCCCGTCGGCCGCATTGGGGGCAGCGGCAAAGCGCAACGCCACGTCGACGCTCCGCCGGTCAATGTCGGGACAGACGTCCACGCCGGACACGTGGCGCGCCGGACGCGCCACCAGCTCCATACGGCCCACCACGCCGTTCCAGTTCGTCTGCGTGTACTCCGTCGTGCCGTGCGTCCAGTGGTCCATCGGATACTTCAGCCGATTGTCCACGCAGAGCGTCAGCGTATGCTCGCCGGGCGTCAGATAGGGCGTCAGGCGAAAACGGTTAGGCGTGGAGAGGCGCTCGTCCTGTCCGACGAACGCGCCGTCCACGTAGACGGTCGTCGTCCAGTGACAACGCTCGAGGAAGAGCTCTATCTCTTTCCCCGCCCAGTCAGCGGGAATGGTCACTTCGCGTTGGTACCAGGCCATGCCTACGTACTCGAAACGGCGGCTCAGGCGGTCCACGTAGGCCGTCTCGTTGCACACGCCCGCCCCCGCCTCGTCTGTCGAGCCGGGCAAGGCGATGCTGCCCGCCAGCCGGGTGCGGTACAGCTCGGAACCGGCCGTCATGCCAAAGCCCGAGGGGTCCAGCTGAAAGCGCCAGAGCCCGTCGAGGGGAATGCGGTCGCCCGCCGCACCGGCCCAGGCCCAGGCACCGGCCCAAGCCATCCAGAACAAAACATGCCGGAGCCAGCCGCCCGACGCTGCATCCCGATGAAATCTACACATATTCGAAAATTTTTCAAGAAAAACATGCGGATAAAAAGAACGGGGCTCCGGACCGCGCAGCGTACGCAACGCTACACCCGAAGAAACCCTGCCGCAAAGGAAAGCGATTCTCTCCAAACTGGGAATAGCTGAAAACAATGAAACATGGACTATTTTACGAAAAAGCCTGTCCGCGCCGCCCGGGCGCAAGGTCCCGTCGCCCGCCGGCGCTTTGCCGACGGGCGGCCTACGGGAGGACCGGACGCAGCAGGAGGGAACGGCCCGACGGAGCGAAGGGAATTTTTTACGGGGCTAAGGGAAGAAAATACGGGCCTAAGGCTCGCCGCTACGGGGCTAAGGCCAGTTTTTACGGGAATAGGCCCCGTTCGTACGGGCCTTAGCCCCGTGTTTCCGGAAACTGGCGCCGTCCGCACGGCCACCGTCGGCGCTGTCCGGACCGAAAGCGGCAAAGGCGGCCGGCCCGCCCCTGGGGGCCGCGCGCCGCGGTGCGCCGTTCGGAAAAACGGCGCACCGCGGCAGAAGAAACGGGACAACCGGGGACGGCAATACGCGCCCGGTCGCCGGCACAGGCGTCAGTGACGTTCGTGCGCCTGGGCCTCGGCGTAGAGCCGCTCCACCAGGCGCGCGCCCTCGGCGGGCTCCACGTGGCTCGTGTTGATGGTGAGGTCGAAGTTGCGGGGGTCACCCCATCGCTGGCCCGTATAGTACTCGTAGTGCTCGGCCCGGGCGCGCCCCACCCGCCGCACTTCGGCGGCCGCGGTGGCCGGCGACACGCCGTACTCCTCCACGGCGCGGCGGCATTTGCTCTCGAAGTCGGCCAGGCAGAACACGCGGATGGTGTTCGGGCGCTGGCGCAGCACGTAGTCGGCCAGACGCCCCACGATGACGCAAGAGCCCTCCGAGGCCAGGCGCTGGACGATGCGGCTCTCGGCAACGAAGAGGGCGTCGTCGGGCGTGAGGCCGTCCTCGGGGCGGTTACCGTGGTTCAAGATGCTCTTGAGCAGGGACGAGGGGACAAATTGCTCGTTGGCCCGGACGTAGCTCTCGGGCAAGCCGCTCTCCTTCGCGGCGAGGCTGATAAACTGGCGGTCGTAGAGCGGCAGGCCCAGCTTTTCGGCCAAGAGCTGGCCCATCTGGCGGCCGCCGCTCCCGTACTCGCGGGCTATGGTGACAACGGGCGGATAACTCTGCGGCTCGGCAGCGGCCGCCGGGGCGGAGACGCCCAGCCAGCCGTCGAGCACGCGCAAAAGGGGCGTCAGGAAATGGATGATAGGCCCCACGACGATGGCGGCTATGACCGTGCCTTCCCGGACGCCGTCTATGCGCGAGAGGGCCAGCCACGACATGGTGCAGGCCAGGAGGACCAGCGTCACGTCGAAGCCGAGCTTCACATAACCAAAGTCGAAGCGGAAACGGCGCGAGAGGGCCTTGACAAGATACTCACCCGCCAACATGGCCACACTGGCCTTGACCTCGAGGGCAATACCGAGCGCCAGAATGACGCAACCCGCAGCGAGCGCGACCAGTTGCCCGGGATACGTCGTCGGTTGCACCCTGTCGAGCATCGCCATGGAACAATCGATGAACGTACCGAAACAGAGCGTCACGGGTATTTGGGAGAGATAGGCCCGCAGGTCCGCGCGAAGCTCGGCCCGGGTCATGAGCAGGAGGTCTATGAGCATGAAGAGCAGGTTGACGATGATGGTCCACTGGCCCATGGTCAGCGGCGTGAAGAAGCTAAGCACGTAGTTCACGCTCGTGATGGGCGACGTGCCGAGCTGGGCGCGTGTGATGGCGGCTATGCCGACGGTGTTGATGAATATGGATACCAGGAACAGGAGGTATCGGCGGAACAGGGGATTCTTTTTCATTTGAAGCGAAGCCTTAGTTTGTTTTGCCTGCAAAGTTCCGCAGTTTTTTACGGTTTAGACACATTTTTTTGCAAACAGCTTTCGTCCATTCCGAAACAGTTCGTATTTTTGATTTCCCTAATCGCTTTGCTTATGGACTTATTCCCCCCTTTGCCCTCCGCCGCCGGCGAACCGCGGGACGGCGCGCTGTCGTTCGGCACGGTGAGGCCGGCCGCCGGAACGGACGGGCCGCCGGTGCTGGAGCAGGCCTTCTTCCTCGCGGTGGTCACGGGCGGCGGAGCGCGTCTGGCCGAGGGCGGCGCCCCACGCGACCTGCGCCCGCACGACCTGCTGGTGCTGACGCCGAGCCTGCGGGCGGCGTTCACGGAGACTTCGCCCGACTTTGCCCTTGCGTATCTGCGCATCGCGCCGCCCTATTTCGACAGTCTGTCGGACGGCGAACCGCTCTACCACCAGTTGGCCGGCTTCGCCGCACACGGGCGGCTGCCGGTGGTCCACTTGGGCGGGGAGGACTTCAACCGGATGCGGACGGCGCTGGAGTTGTTCCGCTACGTCCCGGCCAGGCCCCGGGCGCACGAACGGGGCGTGAGGCGCCACTTGTGCAGCGCCTGCCTGCTCATGGCTACGGACCTCCTGGCCCAGGCGTCGCGCACGGCCTCGACCTGCGTACGCCGGCCCGACGAGCTCTATCGCCGCTTCCGCCGGCTCTTGGTGAGGCACTACCGGAAAGAGCATGCCATCGCCTTTTACGCCGACCGGCTTTGCATTTCCACTACGTACCTGTCGCGTATCGTTAAGCAGACGACGGGGCGGACTGTCCGCGAACACATGGCCCGACTGCTGACGGCCGAGGCAAGGCGCCTGCTGGACTGCACGGACTGGGAAGTGAAACAGATAGCCCATGAGCTGGGCTTCGCGGACGCTTCGGCGTTCGGCAAGTTCTTTCGGAAGGAGACGCACGCTTCGCCCCGGGCGTTTCGCCGTAAACACACCGCGCAGCCGGAGTAGGCGCCGCCGCGGCGGAACACGAAAAAGCCGCCGGCCCCGTCATGGGGTCGGCGGCTCGCGTATGTACACAACTCAGAAGCGTAAGGAAACGCCCCCGGTAAACGTGGCCTTGGGCATCGGGTAGCCGGCCAGCGTCTCGTAGCGCTGTGCCAGCAGGTTCTCGCCCTTGACGAAGAGCGTCACCTGGCGGCAGAGGCGGTAGTCGGCCTGGGCGTCCCACAAGACGAACGTTTCCCGTTGCGGCGCGCTGCCCACGGCGGTGTAGAGCCCTCGGACGTACTGCACGCCGGTCGAGGCGCGCCAGGCGCCGCGATGGTAGTCGGCGCCGGCGTATAACTTGTGCTCGGGCGCGCCCAGCACGGGCGTCTCCATGTGTACCCAACTGTAATTGGCGGAAAAGTTCCAGGAGCGCGATGGCGTATAGGCCACGTTGGCCTCCAGGCCGTAGTTCTCCACAGCCCCGGAGTTGAAGTAACGGCGGGCGGCGGGGTCGACCTCAATAATATTCTCGCCCTTGATGTAATAGAGATTGAGGCCATAGGTCAAGGCGCCGTCCAGCTGGCGCTGGGAGAAAGAGAGCTCGTAATTCATCAGGCGTTCGGGCCGCAAGTCGGGGTTCTGCGGGGGAAACATGTACATCTCCCGAATCGTAGGATTGCGGAAACCTTTGCTTACCATCGCCTTCAGCTCCACCTGGCGCGGCAGGTGGAAGGACAGGCCGCCTTGCGGGATGAACTCGGTGCCGGTGTGCGAATGGTGGTCCACGCGCAAGCCGGCGTCGAGCGTCAGCCAGCGGCCCAGGTGCTGCCGGTAGTCGGCATATCCGGCCAGCTCGTCCTGCTTTTTCTCCACGCCGGGCAAGCGTTCGCCCGTCGCCAGGACGCGGTTCCACGTTTCCCCGCCGAAGTGCTGGTAGTCGAAGCCCAGGGTCAGCCGGCCGCCCGCTACGGGCACGAAACTCTGGTAGAGGGAGACGCCCGCCATGTAGTCTTTCGAGTGAAAGAGCGACGTCTGCGGTTCCTCGCCGGCCTCGTATCCGTCGTTGATCTCGTGTCGGCCCCAGTTGTAGAACAGGCTCACGGCGCCCGAGGTGCGTTCGTAGTGGTTCTCGAGCATGGCCGACGCCATGCCGCGCGTAATGCGGGAATCGTTGTCATAGAGCGGCGCGTCGACGGGCCCGGGGTTCGAGGCGTTGAAATGGGTCACGTTGACATCGCCCCAAAGGCGCCAGCGCGGCGACCAGTCGTAGGCGAGCTTGGCATAACCGCCGTACTGCTCGAAAGCCATGTCGGGGCGATGGCCATCAGAGCGGCCGTAATTGGCCGTAACGACGCTGCTGAAGCGACCGTGCTTCACACGATTGGCCGCTTCGGCCTGCACCGTGCCATAGGAACCGCCGCTCACGGTCGCATCGGTCGAAACGCCGTCGTCAGGCATCCGGCGCGTGACGATATTGATGACGCCCGCCATGGCGTTGGAGCCGTAGAGCACGGAGGCAGGGCCGCGGAGCACCTCTACGCGGTCGGCCAACATGGTCTGGTAGGCGTCCGCGATGGGGTGTCCGAAGAGGCCCATGTACTGGGGGTGTCCGTCGATGAGTACGAGCATTTGCGCGCTCGACGAGAGGCCGCGCAGGCTCATGCCGCCCGCTGCGCCGGTCGATACGCCGTAGCCCATCACGCCGCGGCTGGTGACGAAGAGGCCCGGGACCTGCTGCGTCAACGTAGGCAGCAACGACGCGTTGTGACTGGCTTCGAGGCGACTGCGACCGACGACGCTCACCGTCATCGGCAGGTCGCGGGCGCTGACCGCATTGCGCGTGCCGGTGACCACAGCCTCGCCGATTTCATAGCTACTGCCCGTGCGCACGGTGTCGGTCTGGGCGTGGAGAAGGGCCGGCACCGCCGCGAGGGCGCCGCCCAGCAGAGCCAGGGCAAGCGGCCGGGCGGCAACGGGGCGCGGCACAGGATTCTTTTTCATACGGGGAAAATATGGGATGAAAGGGTTTCGTTACATTTCGGTAAGGGTTGAAAAAAATTGCCTACGACAGTCCACACGATTATCGTAGGCAAACGGGATGCGGCTACGGGGCCGCGGCGGCAGCGCTTAGCGCGAGGCCGACGTCGCCTGGCGGTACTGCTCGTCGTCCACGGGCTCGAGCCACGTGTTCTTGTTCGTTTGCGGGTGGCACTCGATGGCGAGGTGCGAGAACCAGCTGTCGGGAGCGGCCCCGTGCCAGTGTACCACGTTGGGCTTGATTTCTACCACGTCGCCCGGTTCCAGCCGGCGCGCGGGCTGGCCCTTCTCCTGGTAGTAACCGACGCCGCCGACAGCAATCAGGATTTGTCCGCCCGTATGACTGTGCCAGTTGTTGCGGCAACCCGGCTCGAAGGTCACGTTGTAGATGGGGCAGGCCATCTCCTTATCCGTGGCGAGCGGGGCCAGGTACGACTGACCGATGAAATACTGCGCGTTGGCCGGCGGATTAGGCCCGCCGATGGGGAACGGACTCAGATTTTCCGGCAGGCCGGTCTTCGTCGTGTCGGCCGCTTCGGGCGCAACGGCGTTGAGGCAGGCAATGGCGTTGAGCGTACGGGGATAGCCGATGTAGGGCAGGAGTTGTGTCGTCACGGCCAGGAGGCGCGCCTTGTCATTGCCCACATTCAAGTTGCCCTGAATATGCCCCTTCACCTGGGGCTCGCAGCCGCCGAGCGAAATCAAGACGGAGTAGGTCAGGAGCTCGCGCGCCTTCACGTCAAGCCCGGTGCGCGTGTAATAGTCGCCGAAGCAGTTGGCCGACAGATAGTCCTGGATGTGCTTCTGATTCTCGGGCGCGGTGCGACGCATCTCGTCGATGGACGGGCCGAAGATGCCCTTCTGCGTGGCCAAGCCCTTGTCGAAGCGGGTAGCGGGCGTCGTGGTGGACTGACTGGCCACGGGCAGCGAGGCCCCTTTCTCCTTCAGAAAGTCATTGGTCAGCGCGATAAAGTCCGTCACCCGCGCCAGGCCGGCATAGGGCACGCACTGATAGAGCACTTCCTTCAGCTCGACGGGCGTCACGCCGGCTTCCCAGGCCTGCTCCAGCGTGGAGCGGTAAATGGTCTGCGCCTGACAGGCTATGTTGGAAGCGAGCGTCACCAAGAGCCGCGTCTTCGTGTCCAGGTTGCCGTATTGCTGCACCTCGTCGAAGGCGAAATTGCGAATAACGGTCCCCAGGTCGGGATCGTTCCGGAACAAATCTTCGTTCATTTTCATACTTTGAGCTTTAAGAGTTGAGAGCATTCCCGACGCCAACAAGCCCAGCGCCGTAAGGAATGTGATAAGAATACGTTTCATGGATTTGGGGGATTTATGTGAACAGATGGCCGGACAGGCGGCCGGGCCGGAAAGCGTCTGCGCGCAACGTCCCGCACCGGTCTGCTGCCGACGATGCAAAATTAAGGCGTTCCGGCGGTAGACGAAAGAAACAGATTACGGGCTTTCCTACCTATTTTACGGATTCCGCCGGGCAGCCGGACGGTCGCCGTCCGGACGCGCCGCGGGCGCCCAGTCGCAGCGCCACACCTCGGGGGTGCGGATGCCGGGCTTCAGCTCCCCGTTTATCCAGAAGAAACGCCGGCCCCTACCCGCCAGGGCAGCGCCCGCACGGGCCGCCCGCTCCACCCGGTCGACGACCGTCCAGCGATTACGCGCCGCGTCGTAGGCCATTACGTTCCGGTTGAGCCGATAGGCCGCCGGAGGCTGAGTCATATAGCGCCGGGCAGCCGCCTTGTAGCGCGCCACAGCGGCCGTATCGCCGGCCCTCGCCGCCGCTGCCGCAGCCGCTTCGCGCCGTAGCGCCGCCAGGAACACCTCCGCGTCCACGCCGCCCAGGCAAAGGGCCGTCGAGTCGTCCACGGCATAGCCCGCGCCGCCGCCCAGGCTCACGGGACGCCCCGCGGCGTCGAGCGGCTCGGCCACTACGTCCCACCGCCGCGCCGAGGGCACGTAGCGGAGCGAGGAAGTGGACAGGCTGGCCGGTCGCCCCGGTCCGGCCGCCGCGAAACCGCCGAAGACGTAAAGGCACCACTCGTCGTGCCACCGCAGCCCGACAGCGACGGCCTGCGTCCGGGGCGCGCCGGGCATGGGCGGCTCGGCCTGCCAACCGGCCGCGGGCGCGTCGAGCGAAAGCGAGTAGACCGCGGCCGACGCCTGGCCGGACTGATTGCCGCCCGCCACGTAGACGCGACGGCCTACGAGCGCGCCGCACACGTTGTCCATCGGAACAGGCAGGGCGGGTAGCGTGTCGCACCGCAGGCCGGTGCCGCCGGGCGCGAGGCGTAGCCGCCAGACGGCGGTCACAGGCCCGGCCGCCGTCTGTCCGCCGAGGCACAGCAACCCGTCGGGTAGCGCGACGGCGGCGCCGTAGGCCGCGGCCCGGGGCAGGCGGCCCACGACGCGCCAGCCCTGGTCCGGGGTGCGCAGCGACAGGGTCAGCACCTCGTCATAAAATGCTTTCTTTCCCCCGTCCGCCGCCGGGACGTCCGGGAAATTACAGCCGCCGGCCCACCATGCCAGCGTGTCGCTCACGCCGGCATAGGAAGCCGACACGCCCCGGGCGAAGCGGGCGTCCAGGCCTGTCGGAGCGGCCGGGGCCGCTTGCCACGTCAGTCCGCCCTGTGCCCGGGCCGCGCCGGCGCAAAGGCCGGCGAGCAGCAGCATCGTCATCCATGTTTTCCGCATAGTTCTTGTCGTGTTTCAGTTGTTTTTCCTTTCCTCTTTTCCTCTCCCCGCCTCCGCTGCGCTTGGTGCCCGTCCGCCCCGGCTACTGACGGCAAACACGGGGCTAAGGCCAATTTTTACGGGAATAGGCCCAGTTTTTACGGGGCTAAGGCCCGTAGACGCGGCCCGCGGCCGGCGCCG
>OHIY01000191.1_pt1 | contig 37990 bp, 31 predicted proteins | sample 1568351 | NCBI WGS metagenome assembly OHIY01 (sample SAMEA3879547, study PRJEB24766) | human gut metagenome | biome: human-associated habitat; feature: feces | place: USA | collected 1985/1987 | reverse complement strand
GTCGCAAAGAAGATGCTTGCGGCCGGAATGCCGGAGGAGCAGATAATCGAGTTCACCGGGCTCAACGCCGAACAGCTCGCCGCTCTGAAGTAGTCTTTGGCCGGATCCGAGCCCTAGAGGACGGCTGACCATCCGGCAGACAGAAAATCCGGGCCGACCCGGGGAGGCTTTTCAAAAGCCCGCCCGCATAAGGTCAGTCCGGACTTCTTGGCAGGAATCTGTCTCCTGCCGCGAGGCTACTCTCCCAGCAGCTTTTCGCTGCGGGCGATGAAATCAGCCAGAGCCTTGCCCTTGAGCATGCCGTTCCCGAGCAGAGCCAGGTCGACGACCTGATGCAGCAGCTCGCTTCCGCCCGCGAAATCGGCCGCAGCGGTGTCGGCAGCCTCCTTCTTGCCGTCCCATATCCTTGCGACCAGAGGGTTCTGCATGTTCACGATGATGTTGTATGACTCAGGCATGGAACCGTAGAAGTTCATGCCCCCGCCTATGCTGCTCATCTCGCGATAACGGCGCATGAATTCGTTCTGGGTAATCAGCACCGGAGCATTGCTCTCGCCCAGGTTCCTGGCTTCAACGAAGTAGTCGTTGCCCTGGGGAAGCACGGCCTTGAACATCTCCTCCAGCACCTTCTTGTCGTCATCGCTCATCTCGGGCTTCACCTCGTCCTCCTTGGGAATCAGGTTGGCCGGGGAGTCGCTGTCCACGCGGGCGAAGCGGGTGTGCTCTATCTTGCTTTCGAGCAGATTGACGAAATGGCTGTCGAGTTCGCAGTCCATCAGCAGCACGTCATAGCCCATGTTCTTCGCCGCCTCGATGAAGCTGTACTGCTCCTCCGGCTTAGTCGCATAGAGGTAGACCACATTCTTGTCCTTGTCAGTCTGCGCAGGCTCTATTGCCTTGCGATAGTCGTCCAGGCTGAAATACTTGCCGTCAGTGTTCTTGAGCAGGGCGAACTTCATCGCGCGCTCGCAGAACTTCTCCTCACTGAGCATGCCGTACTCGATGAAGAGCTTGATGTTGTCCCATTTCTGCTCGTACTGCTCCCTCTGGTCCCTGAATATCTCCTCGAGGCGGTCGGCCACCTTCTTGGTGATGTAGGTGCTTATCTTCTTGACGTTGGCATCGCTCTGCAGATAGCTTCTGCTGACGTTCAGCGGGATGTCCGGGGAGTCGATGACTCCGTGCAGCAGAGTGAGGAAGTCAGGCACGATGTTGTCAACGTGGTCGGTCACGAACATCTGGTTGCAGTAGAGCTGTATCTTGTTCTTGTTGATGGCCATGCGCTCCTTTATCTTCGGGAAGTAGAGCACGCCCGTCAGCGTGAAGGGATAGTCGACGTTCAGATGTATCCAGAACATGGGCTCCTCCTCCATCGGATAGAGCTCGCGGTAGAACTTCAGGTAATCCTCATCCTTGAGCTCGGCGGGGGCCTTGGTCCAGATGGGTTCGATATTGTTGATTACGTTGTCCTCGTCAGTCTCCACGCTCTTGCCGTCCTTCCACTCGGTCTTCTTTCCGAACACTACGGGCACGGGCATGAACTTGCAGTACTTGCCCAGAAGCTGCTCAATCCTGCCCTTGGCGGCATACTCCTCGGAATCCTTGTCCAGATACAGGGTGATCACGGTCCCGCGGTCGCTCTTGTCACTCTCCTCCATGGAATACTCGGGCGAGCCGTCGCAGGTCCACCTTACGGCCTTGGCCCCGTCCTTCCAGCTCAGGGTGTCGATGGTCACCTTGGACGCCACCATGAAAGCCGAATAGAATCCCAGGCCGAAGTGGCCTATGATGGAGCCTATCTGGTCCTTGTATTTCTCGAGGAACTCTCCGGCCGAGGAGAAGGCTATCTGGTTGATGTACTTGTCCACTTCCTCCTCCGTCATTCCGATGCCCCGGTCGATGATGCGCAGGACCTTTTTCTTCTCGTCAATCTCCACGCCGACCTTGAGTTCGCCCAGCTCTCCCTTGAAATCGCCGCTGGAGGCCAGGGCCTTCATCTTCTGCGTGGCATCCACCGCATTTGCGACAAGCTCGCGCAGGAATATCTCGTGGTCGGAATAGAGGAACTGCTTGATCACCGGGAAGATGTTCTCGGTGGTCACGCCGATTTTGCCTTTCAATGATTTTGTTGCCATATCTTGATTCTTTTGCATGTCAAAAAAAGCCGGACAAAGCGTCCGGCTCCAGAAAAATCAAAATATGTTCCAGTGACAATTTGTCAATACTTCAGGAAGCAGGTGTCCAGGGCCGAATCCTCATAATAGGTCTCCATCGCGTACCTGCCGCTCTGACCCAGCTGCCACAGGGCGCCGGAAGCGTTGTACTCCCAACTGAAACGGATATCGCCGTCCGAGACAAGCACGGCCGTGAAGCCGTTGCCCTCGTCGTATGATGCGGAGAACGAGGAGCAGGTCCAGTCCGAGAGTTCGTTAGCGGGGTCGTCCATGCCGAGACGCAGGCTGAACTGCAGCCGGCCCTCGTCGCAGCTCATGCTCCAGCTGCCGTCGGCCACGCGCTCCACGCTGACCGTCATGCCGTCATCGAACGACATTGTCGTCGAGAAGCCTTCGGCATTCACGTCCGTATCGTTCATGGCTCCGTAGAACGACTTGACGCAGCGCACCGTGCTGCGACTGACGAGGTCCTCGCCGAAACACTCCAGACTCCAGGCGTTGTCGTGCGATGTCCTGTTGTCGACCACGCACGAACTGAGCAACGCCGCCATTGCAAATATCATCAGTATCTTCTTCATAATGCCGCCCTCCGTCAGAATCTGTAACCCACGCCGGCCCTGACGCCGCTGAAGAAAGTTCCGTAGCCGAGTTCGGCGAAACCGAACCAGCGCCGCCCTACCTCCACGCCTATCGGGGAGAACTGCGCGGCCGCCTCGAAGGTTCCGTCTTCGAAATGCACGCCGTAATCATCCCGCCAGCTGCCCTTGAGCCCGTCGTAGCCGAAATATTTCACCGCACCCACGCCCAGGTAGCCGTAGAGGCGCACCGCAGGGCGGTTCAGATAGTAGAATTTGGCCAGGGGCATCACGGTCAGCGAGACTCCTGTCCGCGAACCCTTCCGGGCGCCGCTCACCCCGTCATAGATGTCATGCCACAGGAAGTCGAGCCCGATGTCGGCTGAAACGGCGAACCACCTCGCAATGCGGTAGTCGGCCCCTATGCTCCACGAACCCGCGGTCATGGTGAGTCCATGGTAGTCCCCGTAGCATTCGGACAGCGACGGGTTTCCGTACCTGAAGGTGGAACAGTAGACGAAATTCTCAACGCTGACATCGGAGACCGTGCCGGCTCCAAACCTCAACGACCAACGCTCGTCCGGAATGTATCGGCGGCCCCTGCGGTCGTTGCGGTAATAATAGCTGTAGTCATCCCCTCTGACCGTGATGACTGTCCTCCGCCCCCTCTCCCCCGTCTCGGCAGAAGCCGGCATGCCGGTGGAAAGCAGCACAAGCGCAAGCATTGCTCCAAAAAACGTTCTCATGGCCTGACTATTTGTAGAGGAAGCGCTTTATGCTCATCTTGGGGGTCTTCTCGAACGGCACGAGAACGGCCTCCACCTTGGTTATCTGGCTGTAGCCGGGAAGTTGCCTGTTGGCTGCGAGGCGCACCTTCTCCGGAAGGTCGGAGACGGTCTCCTCGTCAAGCCCAGCCTTCTTTATCGCCTCCTGGTCGAAATAGACCAGGGCCACTATCTTGCCGGAACGGTCCACGACCACCGATTCGGACACGTAAGGCTGGTTGTTCACTATGGCCTCCAGCTCCTCGGGGTAGATGTTCTGTCCGTTGGCGGAGAGTATCATGTTCTTGGAGCGCCCCTTGATGAATATGTTGCCTTCCGCATCCATTATTCCAAGGTCGCCTGTGCGGAGGTAGCCGTCATCGGTGAAGGCGGCCGCAGTGGCCTCTTCGTTCTTGTAATAGCCCACCATTATGTTGTCGCCCTTGGCCTGGATTTCTCCGGCGATGTGCTGGGGATCCTCGGAGTCGATGCGCACGTCCACGCAGCTTATGCCCTTGCCGCAGGAACCGGGCACATAGCGTCTCCAGTCCTCATAGGCGAGCAGGGGTGCAGCCTCGGTCATTCCGTAGCCCACGGTATAGTGCAGGCCGATGCGCCTGAACCATTTCTCGACTTCGGGATTCAGCGCCGCGCCTCCCATTATGTAGTTGCGCACCTTGCCGCCGAAGGCGAGGTCGAGCTTCTCGCGCACCTTGTTGAAGATTATCCCGTTGATTCCGGGTATCGCGGTCAGCAGCTTCATCACGGGCTTGGACAGCACGGGCTTCAGCGACGACTTGTAGATTTTCTCCATCACGAGCGGCACGGTGCAGACCATGTACGGACGGACATCCTGCATCGCCTTGAGCAGCAGGGACGGGGCCGGGGTCTTGCCAAGATAGTAGACGGCGCACCCGCCCGACAGCGGATAGAGGAATTCGTATGCCATTCCGTAGACATGCGCCATAGGAAGCATGGACACTATGGTGTCACCGGGGAAGATCTTTATGTTGTCGTGGCCGAACTGTATCGAAGCGCTGAGGTTGCCGTAGGTCAGCATCACGCCCTTGGGGTCGCTGGTGGTGCCGGAGGTGTAGTTGATGACCGCTATGTCGTCGAGGTTGTCGAAGGACTTGAACGAGAAGGTTCCGGCCGTCAGCCCCGAAGGATACCGGTCGGCGAAAATCTCGTTGCGTTTGGCCATCAGCGTGGTGAAGCTGGCTGTCGCCGAATAGAGCACGGAGAAATCGTCTATGTTCACGGCAGCCTTCAGCCCGGGCATGGCGGACTTGTCGAGCTTGTCCCAGATCTCCTTGTCGGTGAACAGCAGGACACTGTCGGAATGGTCCACCAGATGGCTTATGCTGTCGGGATGGAAGTCGGCGAGGATGGGCACGATCACCGCCCCGTAGGCGTTCACCGCCAGGAAGGAGACGGCCCAACGGGCCACGTTCTTCGCGCAAAGGGCTATCTTGTCGCCCTTCCTGATGCCGAATTCAGAGAATACGATGTCGAATTTTACTATTTCAGCCGCCAGGGCCGCATTGGTGAAGACCTCTCCGCGGTAATTGCATAGCGCGGGCCTTTCCCAACCGGACTTCATGCTGTTTTCGAGAGTTGCGAGATAGTGCTTCATGGTTTTTCTTGTCAATTTCCTCAAATATACTTATACCTCTCAATTCTATCAAGTTGCAGGGCAAAGTTATCGCGAATATTTCCGATATTTGCCGCTGACGCGCCATTTATACTGTGGCGCCTCGGCAATGAAATCCGAACAAGTTCGATTTGCATTGCGCTCGGCTTCTGCGTATATTTGTGGCCGGAATGTCCATTTTGTGGTGAAATGCCGATGAGAAAGAAACCCATAGCCGCACTTATCTACGATTTCGACGGGACCCTCTCCCCCGGGAACATGCAGGAATTCGGATTCATACAGGCCGTCGGAAAGACAGCCGAGGAGTTCTGGACCATGAGCGACGACATAGCCAAGGGCCAGGACGCATCCAACGTACTCTCCTACATGAAGCTGATGTATGACGAGGCTAAGAACTCCGGCATCAGGCTCATGCGCGACAACTTCAAGAGCTTCGGCAAGGACGTCAGGCTCTTCGAGGGGGTCGAGCAGTGGTTCGGGCTCGTGAACGCCTACGGCAGGGCCAGGGGCGTGACTGTGGAGCACTACATCAACTCCTCAGGGCTCAAGGAGATCATCGAGGGCACGCCCATAGCCTCCGAATTCAAGCATATCTTCGCCGGTACCTTCATCTACGACGAGAACGGGGAAGCCGTGTGGCCGGGCATAGCCGTGGACTACACCGCCAAGACCCAGTTCATATTCAAGATCAGCAAGGGCATCTTCAGCGCAAGGGACAACAAGCTCGTGAACGCCTCCATGGCCGAGGACAGGAAGCGCATCCCCTTCACGAACATGATATATTTCGGAGACGGCGACACCGACGTCCCCTGCATGAAGATTGTCGGCATGTTCGGCGGGCACTCCATCGCGGTCTACAATCCGGACAACTCCCACAAGAAGGCAGCCGCGAGGAAGCTCAAGCGCCAGGGCCGCGTCAGCTTCGCCCTTCCGGCCACATACACCGCCGATTCCGAAGCCTACAGGGTGGTCTGCGCAATCATAGACAAGATAAAGGCGGACCACGAGCTGCAGCTTCTGTCGCTCTAGGTCCGCCTTCTCAAATCTCAAAGCCGTCCGCTATTCCCATTCTATGGTTGCGGGCGGTTTGGACGATATGTCGTAGACCACTCGGTTTATTCCGCGCACCTTGCGTATGATTTCATTGGAAACATCGGCAAGGAAGTCGTAGGGCAGATGCACCCAGTCGGCCGTCATGCCGTCGACCGAGGTCACGGCGCGCAGCGCCACGGTGCTCTCATAGGTGCGTTCGTCGCCCATCACTCCCACGCTCCTGACAGGCAGCAGTATGGTACCGGCCTGCCATATTGAGTCATAGAGCCCGTACTCGCGGAGCTTGTCCATATAGATGGCATCGGCCTCCTGGAGTATGCGCACCTTCTCCGGAGTCACTTCTCCGAGTATCCTTATGCCCAGACCGGGGCCTGGGAAGGGATGGCGTCCGAGGATGTCCGGATCGAGGCCCAGCGCCGCGCCCACACGGCGGACTTCATCCTTGAACAGCAGCCTGAGAGGCTCGACGACCTGCAGGTTCATCTCCTTGGGAAGCCCTCCCACGTTGTGATGGCTCTTTATGGTGGCCGAAGGCCCCTTCACCGAACTTGACTCGATGACATCGGGGTATATGGTACCCTGGGCCAGCCATCTTGCGTTCTCTATCTTCTTCGCCTCGGCATTGAACACCTCGACGAAGTCCCTGCCTATTATCTTGCGCTTCCGTTCAGGGTCGTCCACACCTTTCAGGTCCTCGAGGAAACGTCCGCCGGCCCTGACTCCGCGCACGTTGAGTCCCATGCCTTCGTAGGAACGGAGCACGTCCTCGAACTCATTCTTGCGAAGCAGTCCGGAATCCACGAATATGCAGTGAAGGTTACGGCCTATCGCCCTGTGGAGCAGCAGGGCCGCCACGCTGGAATCCACACCTCCGGAAAGTCCGAGTATGACCCGGTCATCGCCGAGCCGGCTCCTCAAGGAGGCGACCGTGGACTCTATGAAGTTCTCGGGAGTCCAGTCGCCGCTGCATCCGCAGATGCCGATGACGAAATTCTTCAGAATCAGCGAACCGTATTCGCTGTGATGCACTTCCGGATGGAACTGTATGCCCCAGGTCGGCTCCCCGTCCAGCCTGAATGCGGCGTTGTCGACCGTGTCGGTGGACGCCAGCACCCGCGCACGCGCCGGAAGCCGGGTAATCGTGTCGCCGTGCGACATCCAGACCGTCGACTGCTGCGGAACCCCTTCGAAGAGAGGGTCGGCGGCGTCAAGCACGCCGAGCGTTGCGCGGCCGTATTCACGGGTACCTGCAGGCTTCACCTCGCCGCCGCCGTCCTGCGCCAGCCATTGTGCCCCGTAGCATATTCCCAGCAGCGGAAGTTCTCCCCTGAGGCCGCCGAGATCCGGCCGGGGCGCGTCGTCCGCAGTCACGGAAGCGGGGCTTCCCGAGAGTATCACCCCCTTGAGTTCAGGGTCGCGGGCGGGTATTTTGTTGAACGGATGTATTTCGCAGTATACTCCCGCTTCGCGCACCTTGCGGGCTATGAGCTGGGTGTATTGCGAACCGAAATCGAGTATGAGTATCTTATTCACCTCTTGAATAGTTAGGGGTTTCCTTGGTGATGGTCACGTCGTGGGGATGGCTCTCGGCCATTCCGCTTGCGGTCACGCGGGTGAACCTGGCGTTCTTCAGGGCGTCGATGTCCTTCGCGCCGCAGTAGCCCATGCCCGAACGTATGCCGCCCACAAGCTGGTATACGGTTTCGGAGAGGGTCCCCTTGTAGGGCACGCGGCCCACGATCCCTTCGGGGACGAGTTTGTTGAGGTCGGTCTTGTCGTCCTGGAAATAGCGGTCCTTGGAGCCTGCGGCCATCGCGTCGATGGAGCCCATACCCCTGTAGGACTTGAACTTGCGCCCGTTGTAGATGATGGTCTCCCCGGGAGACTCCTCGGTGCCGGCGAACATGGAGCCGCACATCACGCAGTCTCCTCCGGCGGCAAGGGCCTTGACAATGTCGCCGGAATACCTGAGACCTCCGTCAGCTATCAGTGATGCTCCGCTGCCCTTGATGGCCTTGTATGCGTTGAAGATTGCTGTCAGCTGGGGCACTCCCACTCCGGCCACGATGCGCGTCGTGCAGATTGATCCGGGGCCTATGCCGACCTTCACTCCGTCGGCTCCGGCCTCGACGAGGGCCCTTGCGCCTTCCTCGGTGGCGACATTGCCGACCACCACGTCAAGGGAAGGATATGCGGCCTTCACCTTGCGCAGAAGGTCAATGACGCCCTTGCTGTGTCCGTGGGCGGAATCGAGCACCACCGCATCCACCCCTTCGGCGGCAAGTGCGGCCACGCGGTCAAGCGAATCCCGGGTTATTCCTATTCCGGCGGCGACGCGAAGCCTTCCCCTGGCGTCCTTGCAGGCATTCGGATGCAGGCGCTCCTTGAGAATGTCCTTGTAGGTGATGAGTCCGACAATATGTCCTTCGCTGTCCACGACCGGCAGTTTCTCGACCTTGTATTTCTGCAGCACCTGGCGGACATAGTCCCTGTTGGTGCGGGAGTCGGGGATGGTCACCAGGTTCTCGGATGTCATGATGTCCCTTACCAGCACTCCCATGTCGTCCTGGAACCGGACGTCGCGGTTGGTCACGATTCCCACCAGATGGCCTTCGCCGTCGGTGACCGGAATTCCTCCGATGTGGTTCTCCTTCATGAGCCTGAGGGCGTCTCCGACGGTCTGGTCCTGGTTGATGGTCACGGGGTCGTTGATCATTCCGTTCTCGGAGCGCTTGACCTTGCGCACTTCGGCAGCCTGGGCTTCGATGCCCATGTTCTTATGAATGACGCCGATTCCACCTTCTCTTGCGAGTGCAATGGCCATCGGCGCTTCGGTTACTGTGTCCATTGCGGCGGACACGATGGGGATGTTGAGGGTGATGTTCCGCGAAAAGCGGCAGCTCAGGTCGACTTCTTTCGGGAGGACTTCCGAGTATGACGGGATGAGGAGGACGTCATCGAAAGTAAGGCCTTCGAGAGCGATTCTTTCTTCTACAAATGACATTTGGCGCTAACTTTTATTAGCCTGCAAAGTTAGCAATTTTTTTTGTATTATTTTTTATTGTCGTTGCCTGGTTTCGGCTTGGTGTCAGCTGCGCGGACTGCCGCAATTGCGCCTCACAGGCGGGAAAAGCCTGTTCGGTCACAATCCGGCAGTTCCGCTGGCATCCAAATGCAGAATTAGCATAATTGGCGCGGCAGGCGGGAAAAGCTTGCCGCTGACGGAGCTCGGCCTCCGGCAGTAAGAACCACCGCACGACCCCATACTGCCGGAGGCCGACTCCACAGCGGCAGTTTTCTGTGTTCGGCATGATTTGCAATCCGCTGGATTGCAAATCATGCCGCAACGAGAGAATCAGCGGCGGGAGCCGTTCAGCCGGCCTCCGGTGAGGACGGCGAGCACGGACGGAGCGTCCGCAAGCCACACGACCGCCACTCACAACGCTAAAGCCGCCGGAATCAAAACTCCCCTGCGCATGTAGGCCCAGAGCGGAAGGTCGATTCTCCTGACGGCGAAAAAGCCGCCGAGCGAGAAGAACAGCAGGGCCGAGTTGGAGAAACCGCGCCAGCCGTTGCCTATCCCGAGCACGAACAGCAGCGCGAGCACGGGCAGAACGAGGGCCGGCACCCTCCTGACAGCCACGAAGACGAGCGGCGAAATCACGCACATCAGCATTAGGTCGCGCACATACCACAGCGGCACGTTCTCGGGATAGAAAAGCTGCAGGCTGAAACCCAACCAGTTCTCCGCGCCGGCATTGTAGGTTACGCTGTCCCAGAACCAGCCGAGCACCGGAAGCGCATCGGGATTGCGCGCAGGATTATCCACTCCGGCCAGCGGCGCCGCGATACACAGCATATTGAATATCAGATACGGTATCAGCAAGGTATGCACGCGGCTCCGCAGCTTCCTGCCGCAGGCCTTCCAGTCCCAGTCCTCCAGGCCCCGGAAAAAAAGGGAGCCCGACATCAGGAAAAAGCAGGGGACCGCCATGAATCCGAGCTGGGTGAGCGCGGTCACCGCCGGAGAGAACACGGGACCGGCATGCAGGGCTTCGGGATGCACATGCATCGCGAGAACCATGAGCACCAGCGGGAACCTGATGCCTGCCAGCGCCCGTGAACTCCTTTCCGAGAGCATGTCTACTTGCGCACCCTCTTGAGCCAATGTTCGGTAAGCCAGCGGCGGACAGGCTCGTCATAGAGCTTCAGCCATGCCCAGGCGGCGCCGACGGAGACGAGAACCACTCCCGCATTCAGCACGATGTGCATCCACAGCGGCGCATCGGGGTTGCGTTCCACCCATGCCATCTGCATATACATCACGGGATAGTGGGTGATATAGAGCGGATATGAGAGATTTCCGAGGAAATTGCAGACCTTGGTGCTCTTCGCATCGGTGGTGCGGCTGCCTGCGCCTGCAAGCACGATGAGAGGGAAAAGCAGCAGTATCGACACAGCCTGATACAGGCCGTCGGGCACTCCGGCCTTGCCTCCTATCTGCGGTACGGCGAAGATTACGATGAGCGCCAGCGAGCACCACCAGAATCCTCCCTTGAGACGTATCGGGCTTCCGCTCGGATTGGCGTCCGTCCTGTGGGAAGGCAGGATGCGGCTGATCAGAAGTCCGCAGAGGAAAGGATAGAGCAGGCGCGAGAAACCTATGTATATCTGGTCCGCCGTGAGGCTCCATCCGCCTATTACGTTGTATTTGGGTTCGGCGAAAAGGCCGAACACGTTCCATCCGAGTGTGAGGTCGAGAGTGAGGAAAGCGGCGCAGAGGCAGAGCAGCCCGAGCGCGAACTTGGGCAGCCTGCGGAAAATCAGGGCGTACAGGATGTTCCCCACATATTCGAAGGTCAGCGACCAGTTGGGGCCGTTGAACGAATTCATCTCGCCCCAGCCGCGGATGTCCATGCGCGGGCCGCAGGGAATCATCAGCAGGCCCATCAAGAAACAGAGCGCGAACATCCAGCCGCTGCATTCCATTATGAACGGGAAGCCTGCGCTCTGGCCGAAGAAGAACAGGCAGGCGCCCGTCACGGTTCCGGCAATCACCATCGGGTGCAGACGCACGAGGCGCCGCTTGAAGAAGCCCCAGGTGGTCATGCGGTTCCAGCGGTCATCGTAGGCATAGCCTATCACGAAGCCGCTGAGCACAAAGAAGAAGTCCACCGCGAGGTATCCGTGGTTGACAATCTGCGTGCCGATATAGGGGATGTAGGTCTCGAAACAGTGGAACACGATGACCATGAGAGCGGCCACGCCCCTGAGCCCGTCCAGAATCTCATAGCGCGGCTTTGATGCGAGATATACGTTGTCGTGTGTCATATCAGTGGTTTTCAGCACGCAAAGATAGTCCGAATCCTTGTCAGATATTTGTCTTTTCGTAATTTTTGCTTGTCGGATATTCGCAGGATGATATACGATTGCGTAAACTTGAGCCCTTCCGAACAGATAGGCCTGCACTCCCAGCCGGGCTGGGAGCTTTCCTATATACTGGAAGGCCGGGGCATCAGGACCGTCGGCGACACGGAATCGCCATTCGCGGAGGGAGACATGGTGCTCGTAATTCCCGAAATGCCGCACTGCTGGAGATTCGAGGAATCCCCCGGAAGCGGAATCAGGAACATCACCCTGACGTTCGGGCGTGACTTCCTCGACAGAGCCGCCGCGCTGCCAGGCTTCGGAGAGGTCGCGGAGAGGCTGAACGGCATGACGGAATCCGTGGAGATAACGGGCGGGACCAGGTCGGACATCGCAGGACTGCTGTTGCAGATGCAGGACGAAGACCGCGCCGGACGAACTGCAAGCGCCCTGCGCATCCTTTCGATGATTGGCAGCGGCAGGGACGGAACGGTGGCCGGGAGGTTCAGGAAATCCGCTGCTCGTTCTGGAAGCGGGAGACGGGAGAGACTTTCATGAGTTTCGTGACAAGGCACAGGCTTGAGACGGCCTGCCGGCTGCTGAAGGATCCGTCTCTTCAAGTCTCCGACGTCTGCTACGAATCGGGATTCAACGACATACCTCATTTCAACCGCAGTTTCCGACGCCGTTTCGGAGTCTCCCCTTCCGCATACCGGGCGCGGCTGAAAACGGAATAGACAGGTCATTTCCCCGCCTTGCGTGCTTCGTCCGCCTTGCGCTTGCGGTACATCTGCCAGGTGTTGTAGCAGTTGTGCCAGATGCTGTAGAAGCCGCCGGCGACCGAAACGACCGGAGTCAGGAAAGTGTAGCCCATCCAGATGCCGAACACGGTGTTCTTCTGGCCAAGGGCCTGGCCGGCGGTGACACGGCTGCCGTAACGGGCGCCTATGACCTTGCCGAGCCAGAACTGCAGGACGCAGCACAGCAGCGAAGCCACACCGACCTCCAGCAGCACGATGAGGCCGGAGTCGTTATGGACCAGCGAACGCGTGCTCATCAGAATAGCCAGCGAGAGCGACACAGCCCAGAGGTAGAACGACACGCCGGCATAGCGCAGCAGCCGGCGGTGGAAGGCAGGCAGCAGATAACGCACCAGCCATGCCGCGATGCAGGGCAACACGAGCATAGGGAAGACCTTCCCCAATATGGTCAGGAACGAACTGTGGAACGACATGCCGGCGGAAGGATGGACCATCGGCACCACTACCGGAACCACCAGCGCCACCGCGCAGTTGATCAGAACCGTGTAGGTGACGGCGCCGGCCATATTGCCTCCGAGCTTGCCTGTCACAACTGCGCAGGCCGTGGCGGTCGGGCAAATCATGCAAAGCATCGCGGCCTCGAAAGCGTCGCGGAGCGGCAGCTCGGGTACGAAAGCCAGCAGCAGCGCAAGCCCCGCGAATGAGCCGCACTGCACCAGCAGCAGCCAGAGCATCCATTTGTGCGGGCGCATCTGATGAGGCTCGATCTTGCAGAAGCTCAGGAACAGCATCACCATGATCAGCAGGGGCTGCACGAAGCCGACAATCTTCTCGAGCACCGGCCCGGCCGGATGCAGGGCCGGAATCTCCATGTACAGGAGATAGGCGAAGACGCCGGCCAGCATCGCGAAAATCAGCACCCAGTCCCTGATGAACTTGGCGAAAGTGTATCTGTATGTGGACATTGCCTGTCAGCGCCTTTCGCGCGCGAGGAAACAGTCGATGGTGTTCTCCATCAGCATCGCGATGGTCATGGGGCCGACTCCGCCGGGCACGGGGGTGATCCACGACGCCACGCGGGAGACAGACGCGAAATCCACGTCGCCCACCAGCTTGCCGGCGGCGTTGCGGTTCATGCCCACATCGATGACCACGGCTCCGGGCTTGACCATGTCGCCGGTCACGGTGTTCTCATGTCCGACCGCAACTACCAGGATGTCGGCCAGCCTGGTCACAGCCTTGAGGTCGGCGGTCCTGGAATGGGCTATGGTGACCGTCGCGTTCTCGTCGAGCAGCAGTTTGGCCACCGGCTTCCCCACTATGTTGCTGCGGCCCACGACGACGGCCATCTTGCCCCTGATGCCGGTTCCGGTGCTCTTGATGAGCTCGATGATTCCCTTGGGGGTGCAGGGCCTGATGCAGTCCGTGCCCACCCAGAGCGAACCGACATTGAGGATGTGGAAACCGTCCACGTCCTTCTCCTTCGCAATCGAATAGATGACCTTGGATTCGTCGATATGTTTCGGCAGAGGCAGCTGCACCAGGATTCCGTCGACCGCATCGTCTTCGTTAAGCTCCCGTATCCTGCCGAGCAGCTCCTGCTCGGAAATGGATGCGTCCAGCTCTATCAGGCGGGAATCCATGCCGGTATAGGCAGCCGCCTTGACCTTGTTGCGCACATAGACCTGGCTCGCAGGATTCTCGCCCACGATAATCACGGCGAGGCAGGGTTTGCGTCCATACTGCGCCTCAAGCTCGGGCACTCTCGCCTTCACCCTGTCCTTGACAGCGGCGGAAACCGCGTTGCCGTCTATTATGCGCGCGATGCCCATGTCGAGCGCACAGTGCCCTATGTCACCGCGATGGAAGAGATTGCCGCAATGCACGCGCCCCACGGCCTCGTATGCCTTGTCGTGCGCGACATGAAGGTCCACACCTTCGGCCACGACCATCATAACGCGGCCTCCTGCAGTCACCAGCTTCCCGTCCTTGAGAGCGGTGCCCATGTGGTAGAGCCTGACTCCCGACATGTCGCCGAGTTCAATAGGGCTGCCCTTCCCGTATTTGCCGGGATAGCCCTCCGAAGCCAGGACCACTCCGAGCGTCACCGCCTTCTCCCATTTGAGAGGCTCCGCCTCACGTGAGGAAGCCACAGCGTCGAATATGTCGCAGATGTCGCTCTTGAGCAACGGCAGCACGACCTCGGTCTCGGGGTCGCCGAAACGTGCGTTGAACTCTATGACCTTTATGCCCTCGGCGGTCTTCATCAGTCCGCCGTAAAGCACGCCCGAAAGAGGGCATCCCTCAGCAGCCATGGCCTCGGCTGTGCGGCACATTATGTTCCTGTAGGCGAAATCCCTGTCCTCGTCAGTGATGAATGGCAGCCCCGTGTAGGCTCCCATGCCTCCTGTGTTCGGCCCCTTGTCTCCGTCGAAGGCGCGCTTGTGGTCCTGGGAGAGCGGCATCGGGTAGACCTTTTTGCCGTCCACGAAGCACATGAACGAGAACTCGGGGCCTTCAAGATAATCCTCCACTACCACCTTGCCTTTGCCGAAGGCGCTGTCGAGCAGCATGTTCTTTAGGGCGGCCTCGGCCTCGACCAGGTCGGCGGCTATGACCACTCCCTTTCCGGCAGCAAGCCCGTCATATTTCAGGACGGCCGGGAAAGGACGCGAGCTGACATAGTCCAGAGCCTCCTCGTAGCGGGTGAAGCTGCGGTATCCGGCTGTAGGGATGCCGTATTTCTCCATGAGCTCCTTGGCGAACTCCTTGCTGCTTTCGATGCGGGTCGCGGCGAGGGTGTGGCCGAAGATCTTCAGTCCGGCGGAGCGGAACTCGTCGACGATTCCGGCTGCCAGAGCAGCCTCGGGCCCGACCACGGTCAGGTCAACGCCGTTCTCCAGGGCAAATCCCTTCAATGCTGCCACATCGGTGTCGGCAATCGGAACGCATTCCGCCTGCGCGGCGATTCCGGCGTTGCCCGGGGCGCACCATATCTTTTCCACCTGTTCCGAACGGCTCAGCGCATCGACTATCGCATGGCAACGTCCTCCGCCGCCCACTACTAGAACTTTTTTCTTCATATCCTGCTTTTATAGTTTCTTTATTTCAAATGTTCCGACGCCGGGCTGTGCTATCCCTCGGGAGGGGGCTGGCCACCCGCGGCCGATAGCGGGTGCCGCGTCAGCGGCGGGATGAGCGCGTAGCGCGAACCCCCGACGAGGGACAGCACAGCCCGGCCGCTCCAAAAACATTTCAATGCTTGAAATGCCTGACTCCGGTGAAGAGCATCGTGATGCCGAGCTCATCGGCCTTGGCGATGGCGTCGTTGTCGCGTATGCTGCCGCCGGGCTGGACTATGGCCGTCACGCCATATCGGGCCGCAAGTGCCACGGTATCATCGAAGGGCAGGAAGCCGTCGGAAGCCAGCACCAGACCCTCAGTGAAACCTGCGGCCTGCGCCTCCTTGAGGGCAATCTCGGCCGAACCGACACGGTTGGTCTGGCCTGCGCCCACGCCGATTGTATGACCGTCCTTAACCACGACTATCGCATTGGACTTCACGTGCTTGACTATCTTCCATCCGAAATTCAGGTCGGCCATCTGCGACCCGTCGGGCCTGGCCTTGGTCACGCACATCTCCGGAGTCACCTCCTCAACCGCCTTGTCCTGCTGCTGCACGAGCATTCCGCCTATTACTCCGACATACTGCATCTGCTCGGAGCTGTCGGGCGTCATGTCGACCTGCATCACCCTGAGGTTCTTCTTGTGGGAGAGAATCTCCAGGGCCTCGGGAGTATAGGAAGGGGCTATCACTATTTCCAGGAAGATGGGCTTCATGCCAAGGGCAACCTCGGCCGTCAGTTCGCGGTTCACCGCCACGATGCCTCCGTAGATGCTGACCTTGTCGGCCTCGTATGCGGCCTGCCATGCCTCCTCGATGGTCTTGCCCACCGCAGCGCCGCAGGGGTTCATGTGCTTGAGGGCCACGCAGAAGGGCTCGCTGAAGTCGCGGAGCACCGAAAGCGCCGCGTTGGCGTCCTGGATATTGTTGTAGGAGAGCTCCTTGCCCTGGATCTGACGGGCGAAAGGCAGGGCGTAGGAGCAAGGCTCGAGGGCTCCGTAGAACTTCGCGCTCTGGTGAGGGTTCTCGCCGTAGCGCAGATTCTGCACCAGGTCATACTCAAGGAAGAGCTTCTCGTTCAGCCCGGCCTTCTCCCTCATCCAGGAGGCGATGCACATATCGTACTCGGCGGTATGGGTGTACGCCTTGGCCGAGAGCTTCAGGCGCGTGTCGTCGGAAGTCCAGCCGTTCTCCCTGAGTTCGGAGAGCACCTTCCCATAGTCAGCCGGGTCGCAGACTATGGTCACGTCCCTCCAGTTCTTGGCTGCGCTGCGCACCATGGAAGGGCCGCCGATGTCGATGTTCTCGATGGCATCCTCCATGCTCACGCCCTCGCGGGAAATCGTCTGCCTGAAAGGATAGAGGTTCACGCACACGAGGTCGATGGTGCCGATTCCCTGCTCCTCGAGGGTCTTCATGTGTCCGGGGACGTCACGGCGCGCAAGGATGCCGCCATGCACCTTGGGATGCAGGGTCTTGACCCTTCCGTCGAGTATTTCGGGGAATCCGGTCACTTCCGAAATTCCTATGGTGGCAACCCCGCTGTCCTCAAGCAGCTTCTGTGTGCCGCCGGTTGCGATTATCTCCCATCCGAGGTCCTTGAGACCCCTGACGAAGTCGACCAGACCCGTCTTGTCGCTTACGCTGACCAGTGCTCTTCTCATTTCCTTAACAGTTTGTTTATCGTGTCAATATACAGTCGGTGTTCTATCTTCTGACCTATCCTGTGGATCTCCGCCGGGTCGTTCCCCTCATATTCGAAGGCCTTCTGGGCGATGATCTTCCCGCCGTCAAGCTCGGCGTTCACATAATGAATCGTGATTCCGTAGACCTTGACTCCGTACTCCACGGCCTGCTCTACCGCGTGCGCACCCCGGAAGGCGGGGAGCAGCGAAGGGTGGATGTTGATTATACGGCCTTCGTAGGCCTTCAGGAGCACGTCGGAAAGTATGCGCATATAGCCCGCCAGGCAGACCAGCTCCACTTTCTCGGCGTCCATGCGGCGCACGATCTCCTCTTCATATTCAGCCTTCGATGCGTAGCTCTTGGGCGAGAACACGAAGCTCTTTATCCCCATGCGCTCCGCCTTGCCCACCACGGGTGCGGCAGGCTTGTCGCAGACCATGAGCACCACCTCCGCGTCTATGGTACCGTCGGCGCAGGCGCGGGCTATGGCATCGAAATTGGTGCCTTCGCCGCTCGCGAATACTGCAAGCCTGTGCTTCATCGCATTATGATGTTTACGCCGGGCTCGGCGGTCACCTTGCCTATCACGGACGCCTTCTCTCCCCGGGACTCCAGTATGCCGATGGCCTTGCCGGCTTCGGCCTCATCAAGCACGAGGACCATTCCTATGCCCATGTTGAAGATGTTGAACATCTCCCTGTGGGGGACACCGCCCCATTTCTCGAGCACCCTGAACACTGGAAGAATCTCCCAGCTCCCCTCATGGATTTCGAGGCCCTGGCCTTCATGAAGCACGCGGGGGATGTTCTCGTCGAAACCGCCTCCGGTGATATGGGCGACTCCATGGACATCGCATTTGCGGATGACCTCCAGAACCTGCTTCACATATATGCGGGTCGGCGTCAGGAGCACGTCGCCGAGGCGCCTTCCCCCGAACTCCTCCACGGTGTCGTGATATGAGAGCCCCCTGTCTCCGACTATCTTGCGGACCAGGCTGAAACCGTTGGAATGCACGCCCGAAGAGGCTATTCCGACCAGGACGTCCCCGGCCTTGACCTTAGAGCCGTCAATCAGCTTCGATTTCTCCACCACGCCGGTGGTGTAGCCGGCTATGTCATATTCTCCGTCGGCATACATTCCGGGCATCTCGGCAGTCTCGCCGCCCACCAGTGCGCATCCGGCCTGGCGGCAGCCCTCTGCGACTCCGGCGACAATCGCCTCCACCTTCTCGGGCACGTTGTGGCCTATGGCCACGTAATCCAGGAAGATGAGAGGTTCCGCTCCCTGCGCGAGCACGTCGTTGACGCACATCGCCACGGCATCGATGCCCACGGTGTCGTGCCTGTCCATGGCGAAAGCTATCTTGAGCTTGGTTCCGACCCCGTCGGTCCCGCTTACCAGCACCGGCTCATGGATTCCCAGGGCGGAAAGGTCGAACATACCCCCGAACGAGCCTATGCCTCCCATGGAGCCGGGACGCACGGTCGATGCCACATGCTGCTTTATCCGGCGTACAACTTCATATCCGGCTTCCAGGTTCACACCTGCATTTTCGTAAGTCTTGGCCATATTATCTTAACTTTCCTTTGGTTTTCCTTCGTCTCCGTACACTGAAAGAAGCCTGTCGAGCACCTTCTGGTAGGATGCGACTATATATCCCAGGTCGTGGCGGAAACGGTCCTTGTCGAGCCTCTCGTCGGTCGCCGCGTCCCAGAAACGGCCCGTGTCGGGCCCTATTTCGTCGCAGACCATTATACGCCCTTCGGCATCGCGGCCGAACTCCAGCTTGAAATCGACCAGCTTCAGGCCGGCGGTCGCACAGAGCTCCGTCAGCAGCCCGTTGACCTTCCCCGCCACACCGTAGATGAACGAAAGGTCCTCGAAGCTGACGATTCCGAGGGCCACAGCCTCGCTGTCGTTGATCAGGGGGTCGCCCAGCTCGTCATCGTTGTAGTTGAGGTCATAGATTACGTTGGACGCCCTGGTCCCCTCCTCTATGCCCAGCCTTCCCGAAATGGAACCGGCGAAATAGTTGCGCACCCTGAGCTCCAGCGGGATGTTGCGGCTCTTGCGGCAAAGCTGCTCGTTGTCGGCCACCTCGGCCAGGAAATGCGTGTGCACCCCGTTCCTCTCCAGGTAGCTGAAAAGCAGGGACGAAATCCTGTTGCTCACCACCCCTTTCCCGGGGAATACGGCCTTCTTTATGTTGTTGTAGGCCGTGGCAACGTCCTTGAAGCGGAAAATCACCTTCTCGGGGTCTTCCGTCGCATAGACCTGCTTCTCGTTCCCGTCGAAAAGCAGCTCTCCCTTGACTATCTCGTTATCCGTCTGCGGCATGATGGCTAATGTTTGCGGAAATATCTCACTGCGTTGTCGAACAGCGGCTGCTCAAGCTCCTCGGGGATGTTCTTGAACAGATTGCGCTCGAAACGTTCGGTATGTCCCATCTTCCCGAGTATCTGTCCGTCGGGGCTGATGATTCCCTCAATGGCGAAACTTGAACCGTTGGGGTTGTACGGCGACTCCATGGTGGGCTGCCCGGTGACCGGATCCACATACTGGAAAGCCACCTGTCCAGCCTCGAAAAGCTCCCTGGCAAGTTTCTCGCTGACGGTGAACTTGCCTTCGCCATGGCTCACGGCTATGGTGTGGAGCTCTCCCGGCTTCATCGAAGACAGCCAGGGCGAAGCGTTGGAGACCACTCTGGTGGTGACCATCTGCGAGATGTGGCGGTTGATGTCGTTGCGGAACAGGGTGGGCGACTCCCGGGTCACTCCGCCCGGTTTTCCGTAGGGCAGAAGTCCGCTCTTGACCAGAGCCTGGAAGCCGTTGCAGATTCCGAGTATGAGCCCTCCCCTGTCGAGCAGGGCCTGTATCTGTTCCGCGACTTTGGCGTTCTCCAGCACGTTGGCTATGAACTTTCCGCTTCCGTCAGGCTCGTCTCCGGCGGAGAAGCCTCCCGCCAGTGACAATATGTCGCAGGCGGCGATATTCGCGGCCATTTCGTCTATGGACTCCAGCACGTCGCGGCCGTCGAGGTTGCGGAACACCCCGAAGCGCACCTCGGCCCCGGCCTTCCTGAACGCCTTGGCCGTATCGTAGTCGCAGTTGGTTCCGGGGAACACCGGAATGAACACGAGGGGATGCTCCTTTCCCTGCACGGGGCGGAGGGTTCCGGGCCGGGAGACGGCCTTGACTCCGGACATACGCTTCAGCGCCTTGACCGAATCGGCGGAAGGCGCGCTCACCGTGGGATATATGCGCGAATACCTCAGGCCGTTGGCTTCCATCAGCCTGTCGATGCCCAGGCTCTCGCCGTTCACGTGGAGCTTTCCGTCCTCTCCGTCCGTGACCTTTCCGAGCAGTATCGCAGAAGGGAAATCAAGTTCCGACTGCGATTCCACGACTATCGAACCGTAGCTCAGGTCGAAGAGACTGCGCTCGTCGATCCTGACATCTACTCCGAACTGGTTGCCGAAGGACATTTTCGCGAGGGCCTCGGCGACTCCTCCGAAGCCTACGGACCATGCGGAAACTATGTCGCCGGAAAGTATCCTGGAATGGACGAAGTCCCAGTTCTTCTTCAGGGCATCGAGGTCGGGCATGCGGTTGCCGAGGGGCGTGTGCTTGATCAGATAGAGCCTGTCGCCCTCCCATTTGAGCTCGGGGGAGATCACGTCGGACGCGTTCACGGTAGTGATTCCGAAGGCTATGAGCGTGGGAGGCACGTTGATGTGCTCGAAGGTGCCGCTCATCGAATCCTTTCCTCCGATTGAAGGCAGGCCGAGTCCGAGCTGCATCTTGAGCGCTCCGAGCAGGGCGCTCAGGGGTTTGCCCCAACTGTGGGGGTCATGTGTCATGCGCTCGAAATATTCCTGGTAGGAGAAACGCATGCGGGACCAGTCGCCGCCTGCCGCGACAACTTTCGCGCAGGCCTCCACCACGGAATATGCCGCGCCGTGGTAGGGACTCCACCCGGCCAGGTCGGGATTGTAGCCGAAGGCCATGACGCTGGCGGTGTCGGTATAGCCCGGCACCGGAAGCTTCTGCACGGAAACCTGGGTCTCCGTGCTCTGGGTCGCACCTCCGTAGGGCATGAGCACCGTGGAGCGGCCGACCGTCGAATCGAACATCTCCACAAGTCCCTTCTGGGAGGCCACGTTCGGCCCGGAGAGCAGATTCGCGAATTTCCCGGAGAGATTATCCCCTTCAGGTTCGCGGAGGAACGGATCCCTGTCCTCGACGGCGGATATGCAGGCCGTCGCGACGTGCCTGGCGCCCGCGCTGTCGATGAACTCACGGCTGATGTCCGCCACGAGCTCGTCGCCGTTGAACATGCGCATCCTGCCCCTGCCGGTCACATCGGCGACGTAGGTCACCTCCACGTTCTCGCTGCGGCAGTAGGATTCGAACTCCTCCCTGTCAGCAGCCCCGACCACTACCGCCATCCTCTCCTGGGACTCGCTGATGGCGAGTTCGGTGGAGTTCAGTCCGCTGTATTTCACGGGCACCCTGTCGAGACGGATATCCAGTCCGGGAGCGAGCTCGCCTATCGCGACGCTGACTCCTCCGGCGCCGAAATCGTTGGATTTCTTTATAAGCCTGGTGACCTCGGGGCGGCGGAACAGCCTCTGCAGCTTGCGTTCCTCGGGGGCGTTTCCCTTCTGCACCTCGCTTCCGCAGGTCTCGATCGAGCTTTCGGTATGCTCCTTGGACGAGCCTGTCGCCCCTCCTATTCCGTCACGGCCGGTCCTTCCGCCGAGCAGCAGAATCACATCGCCCGGAACCGGGCTTTCGCGGCGCACGTTCTCCGCCTTGACCGCTCCGACCACGGCGCCGGTCTCGAGCCTCTTGGCGACATAGCCGGGATGGTATATCTCGCGCACGCAGGTGGTTGCAAGACCTATCTGGTTGCCGTAGCTGGAATAGCCTGCGGCAGCCTTGCGGCTGATGACCCTCTGCGGGAGCTTTCCGGGCAGAGTCGCGCTAACGGGGGCGGTGATGTCGCCGGCTCCGGTGACCCGCATCGCCTGATAGATGTACGACCTGCCGGACAGCGGATCGCGTATCGCCCCGCCGAGACAGGTGGACGCACCTCCGAAAGGTTCTATCTCGGTGGGATGGTTATGGGTCTCGTTCTTGAACTGCAGCAGCCATTTCTCGGTGGCACCGTCCACATCCACGTCCACGTAGATGCTGCATGCGTTGTTCTCCTCGCTCTGCTCCAGGTCGTCAAGCAGGCCCTGCTTCCTGAGCCAGCGGGCGCCTATTGTCGCCAGCTCCATGAGGCACAGGCGCTTGCCGTCCCTGCCGAGCTCATGGCGTATATGCCTGAACTCCTCGAGCTCCGACTCTATCTCCGCACGAACGAACGAATCGTCCACGGCAATCTCCTGAAGCTCGGTCGTAAAGGTGGTATGGCGGCAGTGGTCGCTCCAATAGGTGTCCAGTATGCGCAGCTCTGTCTCGGTGGGATTGCGCTTCTCGCCCCGGAAATATTTCACGACTTCGGCAAGGTCTTCCGCGCTCATGGCGAGCCCCCACCTGCCGCAGAAGGCCGCGTATTCCTCCGGCTTCATGTCGATGAAGCCTTCGAGGGAGGCCAGAGGCTTAACGTCCACCTTGTCGTATGGCTTCAGCACCGACAGGTCCTTGGGCCGCGACTCGACGGCATTGATGAAATAGCGCCTTATCCTGGCGAGGTCTTCGTCGGAGAGGTCGTCATCGAAAATCAGCAGCCGCGAGCTGCGTATCTGGATATCCGCGCCCGGGTCTATCAGGTGCACGCAGTCGACCGCGGAAGACGCGCGCTGGTCGAACTGGCCGGGGATGTACTCCACCGCAAGATATTTCCTGCCCTCGAGGCTGCAGCTGTCGGACACCGTGTCGGTCACTATCTCGCCGAAGACGGTATAGCGGCATTTCTCCAGCAGCTCGTCGGAGAAGCCGAAGAGGTCGTAGACATTGAGCAGCCGCAGGCTGCGCAGCGACAATGAGAGATTTTCGTTGAACTCGCTCCTCAGGCTCTCGGCCTCCACCCGGAACTCCGGGTTCTTCTCGACATAGATCCTGTGAGCTTTCATCATATTTCCGTCCGAAGGACTTTCTCAGCCTGTGATTTCCTGAATTCCTCGAGTTTCGCCGCGAGCGAGGCATCGGAGAGAGCCAGTATCGAAACCGCGTAGAGCGCCGCGTTCTTGGCTCCGTTTATGGCCATCGTGGCCACGGGAATGCCGGACGGCATCTGCACTATCGACAGGAGGGAGTCCAGGCCTCCGAGGCCGGAAGTCCTGATGGGGACCCCTATCACCGGAAGCGTGGTCATCGCCGCGGCCATTCCGGGAAGATGGGCGGCTCCGCCGGCTCCGGCTATGACGACCTCCACTCCCCTCTCCCTCGCCGAGGACATGTACTCGCGGAAGAAATCGGGGGTGCGGTGCGCACTTATGACCTTCTTTTCGTATGGAACACCAAAACCGTCGAGAATTCCGCAAGCGGCGGACATTACGTCCCAGTCGCTTCCGGACCCCATAATAATACTGACTTTCATATACTATCTAAGATTATGAGCCAACCCGGCGCCTGTCTCTTACCAACGGCATCGCAAAGGTACAACATTCCTTCAGGCCCTGCAAATGTATTTATCCACATTTTTTGTTGAAAAATTTATTATTCTTTTAATCCGATTTTGACTACCTTTGTAAAAATGACGAACAATGAGAAATTTTAGACAGAATTCCTTCAGTCCTGCCTCCGTCAGGCACAATTTCCATTGTTCCGGCTCATATTCACCCTATTCCCAGGCAGCTTGGCAAGGCTGTCTGTTTTTTTACCTGTCCCGATATGAACAATGATATTCTCCTGAGGGGCGACGGCTCCGACATATTGCTGCGCGACGGCAGGATTTTCGGACGGGGCCGGGGCTTCGCGCTCCGCCCGGGCACGAGGACCGTCGACGTGCGCGGACTCCTGGTCACCCGAGGCTTCACCGACATCCACGTGCACCTGCGCGAACCCGGATTCTCCTCCAAGGAGACCATACTCACGGGAACCAAGGCGGCCGCGCACGGAGGATTCACCACGGTCTGCGCAATGCCGAACCTGAACCCTGTGCCGGACTGTCCGGAGAATCTCGAGAAGGAGCTTGAAATCATACGCCGCGACGCCGTCGTCGAGGTGCTTCCATACGCATCCATCACCAAAGGCCGCAAGGGCAGGGAGCTTGTGGACTTCGCGGCCCTTCAGGGACGCTGCGTGGCCTTCTCGGACGACGGAAGCGGGGTCCAGGACGGAGAAGTGATGCTGAGGGCGATGCGTGAAGCCGCCGCTCTCGGCTGCATCATCGCCGCCCACTGCGAAGACGACTCGCTGCTCGGCGGAGGCTACATCCACAAGGGGCGCTACTGCCTGGAGCACGGGCACCGGGGCATCTGCGCGGAAAGCGAATGGAAGCAGATAGAGCGGGACCTTGAGCTCTGCGCCAGGACGGGCTGCCGCTATCATGTGTGCCACATCTCCACGGCCAGGAGCGTTGAGCTCATACGCGAAGCCAAGGCCACGGGCGTCAGGGTGAGCTGCGAGACCGCCCCTCACTATCTCCTGCTCTGCGAGGACGACCTCATGGAGGACGGTAGATTCAAGATGAACCCGCCACTGCGCACATCCGACGACAGGGCCGCTCTCGTCGAGGGCCTGAAGGACGGCACCATAGATGCGGTCGCGACCGACCATGCGCCCCACACCGCAGCGGAGAAATCGCGCGGGCTGGAAGGCAGCGCGATGGGCATCACCGGACTCGAGACGGCCTTCCCCGTGCTCTACACGGGACTGGTGCTCAGCGGCAGAATCAGTCTGGAAAGGCTTCTGGAGGCCATGTGCGACGCCCCGAGGAAAATCTTCGGGCTCGACAACCCCCTGAGCGAGGACGAGGCCGCCGACCTCACGGTAATAGACCTCGGCGCCGAATACACGATAGACAGCCGGGACTTCCTGTCAATGGGGCATTCCACCCCCTTCGACGGGATGGCAGTCCACGGCCGCATACTCATGACCATAAAGGACGGGAACCCCGTCTGGGAGGATCCTGCGATATGAAGACAGTTTTCACCATAGAAGAGAACAGGGAGATTGCAAGGCAGACCTGGCTCATGAGGCTGGGCTGCGCAGCCATGCCCGAAATGCATTCCGGCCAGTTCGTGGACATCGCCCTCGACGGCTTCTTCCTGCGCAGGCCCATCTCGGTCTGCGACCTGCACGACGGCAGCCTGGTGCTGTGCTACAAGGCCGTCGGAGCCGGGACACGGCAGATGTCGCTCATGCTGCCCGGCGAAAGGCTTGAGCTGCTCACCGGACTCGGCAACGGCTTCGACCTTTCCAAGTGCAGCTCGTCGGCGCTTCTTGCCGGAGGCGGGCTCGGTGCCGCCCCGATGCTGCTGCTCTGCCGGGAGCTGCTCCAGGCTGGAAAGAAGGTCAGCGTGGTGCTGGGATTCAACACTGCCGATGAAATCATCCTCGAAGAGGAGTTCGGTTCCATGGGAGTACGGCCGGCCTTCGCCACCATGGACGGAAGCCGAGGCACGAAAGGCTTCGTGACCGACGCCATCCTGGAGCTCGCTCCGGAATACGACAGTTTCTTCTGCTGCGGCCCGATGCCCATGATGAAGGCGGTATGCGAGGCCCTTCCCGTCAGCGGACAGGCCAGCCTCGAGGAGAGGATGGGCTGCGGCGCGGGCTTCTGCTACGGATGCAGCAGAATGATGAAGAGCGGAGCGAAAAGGATATGCAAGGACGGCCCCGTATTCGACAAGGAGGAGATAATATGGTAAAAGACCTGACTGTAGAGCTTTGCGGCCTCAAGCTGCGCAATCCCATGATTCCGGCGAGCGGGACCTTCGGCTTCGGCACCGAACTGGCGGACATGTTCGACCTCAACGTCCTGGGCGGCATCAGCCTCAAGGGCACCACCGAGCAGGCCAGATTCGGCAACCCGTCGCCCAGAATCGCCGAATGCGCCGCCGGCATGATCAATTCCGTCGGGCTTCAGAACCCCGGGATAGACGTCCTCACGGGCGAGAAGGTGCCCGCCCTGAGAAAAATCTACTCCGGGACCGTCATAGCCAACATCAGCGGTTTCTCGGTCGGGGAATACGCCCGGAACTGCGCCAAGGCCGATGCCTGCGGAGGGATAGACATCATAGAGGTGAACGTGTCGTGCCCCAACGTGCATGACGGAGGCATGGCCTTCGGCACAAGCGCGAAGGCGGCGGCGGAAGTGACCGCTGCCGTGAAGGCCGTGACGCAGAAGCCGGTCTTCGTGAAGCTGAGCCCCAACGTCACCGACATCGTCGGCATAGCCAGGGCCTGCGAGGACGCCGGCGCCGACGGGCTGACCCTCGTGAACACCTTCCTCGGAATGAGAATCGACATCTGCCGGCGCCGCCCCGTGGTAGCGGCCGGGACGGGAGGCTTTTCAGGCAGGGCCATATTCCCCATAGCCCTGAGGATGGTATGGCAGGTGGCGCACGCCTGCGGTATCCCGGTGATGGGCTGCGGCGGCGTGGCGAGCGCGGAAGATGTGGTGGAGATGATGATGGCGGGCGCCTCGGCGGTGCAGGTGGGGGCGGAGAACATACGCAATCCCGAAGCCTGCCCCGAGATCATCGCAGCCCTGCCCGATGTGATGGAGCGCCTCGGCATCGGTTCGCTGCGCGAAATCATCGGAATAGTATGATACGGAGTTCGGCAGGCATAAGCCTTCAGAGGTTCCGCGCTGCGCGCTTCATCCCGCCGCTGCCGCGGCACCCACTCACGGCCGTGGGCGGCCAGCCTCTTCAGGCTCATCCTGCCGAACTCCGACAAGCTATCATTCCTACTTCTGTCGTCAGCAGCAGATGGCTGCAAGGCGGCATTGGCTCCCGAAAAGGGAGGGGACCCACGAAGTGGGGAGGACCGCCGGCAGCCAACTGACTGCTGACGGCAGAAAGAACAGAAATCAAGACTCAAAAAGATATGAACAAAAGAGACGTAATAATCGCCTGCGACTTCAGCAGCGCGGAAGATACGCTGGGCTTCCTCGACAAGTTCAGCGCGGAGGGGGTGCCTGAGAAACCCTTCGTCAAGATAGGCATGGAGCTGTTCTACAGCGAAGGCCCGGAAATAGTCAGGGAAATCAAGCGCCGCGGACATCCCATCTTCCTCGACCTCAAGCTCCACGACATCCCCAACACCGTAAGGAAGGCCATGCGCGCCCTTTCGCGCCTCGACATCGACATGTGCAACGTACACGCGGCCGGCACCATCGAAATGATGAAAGCTGCCCTCGAAGGCCTCACCAGGCCTGACGGGAGCCGTCCGCTGCTGATTGCCGTGACCCAGCTGACCTCCACGAGCGAAGAGAGGATGCAGAACGAGCTGCTGATCGGCGCCGGAATCAACGAGACCATAGTCAAGTACGCGCAGAACACGAAAGAGGCCGGACTTGACGGGGTCGTATGCTCGCCCCTCGAAGCCGCCATGGTCAAGAAGGCCTGCGGAACAGACTTCCTGACCGTAACGCCCGGCATACGTTTCGCCGACGCCGCAGCCGACGACCAGGTCCGCATCACCACTCCCGCCCGCGCCCGTGAGATCGGAAGCGACTACATAGTCGTCGGACGCCCTGTCACCGCAGCCGCCGACCCCGTGGCCGCCTACCGGAGATGCGTAAGTGAATTCCTCGGAAACTGAACCAGTATCAAGATATGCAACACACTGAAATCCAGAGAAGCATAGCAAAGGAGCTTCTTTCAATCGGGGCGGTGTTCCTGCGCCCCGAAGAGCCGTTCACCTGGGCAAGCGGCATCAAAAGCCCTATCTACTGCGACAACCGCCTCACGCTGTCGGCACCGGCAGTAAGGGAGAAAGTCGAGAACGGCCTCGCCTCCCTTGTGCGCGAGTACTGGCCCGAATGCGAGATGCTTATGGGCACCTCGACGGCCGGCATCGCACATGCCGCCATCACCGCGACCTTGCTCGGCCTGCCCATGGGCTACGTGCGTTCGGAGGCAAAGAGCCACGGACGCAACAACCGCATCGAGGGCAGGATGGAGAAGGGGGCGAAGGTGGTAGTGGTCGAGGACCTGATCTCCACGGCCGGCAGTGCGCTCGACGTGGTCGAAGCCCTCAGGGAGGAAGGGGCGCAGGTGCTGGGCATAGTCAGCATCTTCACCTACGGCATGAAGAAGGGCCTGGACAGGATGGCCGCAGCCGGAATCACGAACCACTCTCTCAGCAACCTTGACACCCTGGTGGAAGTGGCCGCCGAGGAAGGCTACATAGCCCCCGAATGGAAAGAGAAAATCATAGAATTCCGCAATTCATTATGAAACATCTGATTGACCCCACCGACCTGACCAAGCAGGAGACCGACGAGATAATCGCTCTCGCCGAGGACATCATCTCTCACCGGGAGAAATACCAGGACAGGATGGCGCACCGCAAGCTCGCCACGCTGTTCTATGAGCCCAGCACCCGCACCCGGCTCAGCTTCACCTCCGCCATGCTCGAACTGGGAGGCAGCGTGCTCGGATTCTCCGATGCCAAGAACTCCTCGGTAAGCAAGGGCGAGACGGTGCAGGACACCATACGCGTGGTGGGCTGCTTCGCGGACATCATTGCCATGAGGCACCCTATCGAAGGCGCACCCCTTGCCGCAAGCGAGGTAGCCAGAGTGCCGATAATCAACGCCGGGGACGGCAGCCACAGCCACCCAACCCAGACCCTGACCGATCTGCTCACCATCAAGCGCGAACTGGGACATATCGACAACATCACCATAGGATTCTGCGGCGACCTGCGTTTCGGCCGCACCGTGCATTCGCTTATAAAGGCCCTGTCGCGCTACAGCGGCATCAAGGTTGTGCTCATCGCCCCCGACGAGCTCCGTCTGCCCGACTACATCAAGCAGGACGTCTGCGACCGCATGGGCATAGCCTACCGGGAGACCGATGACCTGGACTCGGCGATTCCGGAACTGGACGTGCTCTACATGACCAGGGTGCAGAAGGAAAGGTTCCTCGACGAGGAGGAGTTCGAACGCGTGAAGGACAGCTTCGTGCTCGACTGCCGCAGAATGGCTCTCGGCAAGCCCGGGATGGCCGTGCTGCATCCCCTTCCCAGGGTCAATGAAATTCTCACTGAAGTCGATGACGACCCCCGCGCCGCATATTTCAGGCAGGTCGAGAACGGAAAGTTCGTTAGGATGGCGCTCATCTGCAAATTGCTGGAATGGAAGGACGATGACGCGCATCCCATGCCCGAGGCGGAATCCTGCGTGACCGACGACAGCCTCAGGTGCACCAATGTCAAGTGCATCTGCAACAACGAGAACGTAAAGCCGAAATTCAAGCTTTCTGCGGGCGGGGCAGTGCGCTGCCGCTACTGCGACAGCAAGGTGAAATAGCGCTATCCGTCTTTCCAGACCTTCAGATATTCCTGAAGGGCCCACATTTCGTCACGAAACTTCGCCGCATGGGCGAAATCCAGATCGGCCGCCGACTTCTTCATGCGTCGGCGGTCTTCTTCTATCATCTTCTCTATCTGGCTGCGCGACATCGAACGTATCACGGGATCCTGAAGCACCGCCGCGAGGTCGGCCGTCACATAGCCGTCGACGAAGGCATCCCCGTCCTTGCGCTGAGAAGCGTGGCCCAGTCCGACGGAGACGGAACCTCTGCCTAAATCCGAAGGATTGGGGATGTAGGTCGGATCGTCGTAGGAATTGGCCGCGCTGTAGCGCCCGGTAGTGCCGCCGACCGGCCCCCTGCCCTTCGAAGACTGCTGCGTAAGCTCGCTCGCCAGGATGTTCTGCTTCACCTCCACCTGCTTCGGGGTGATGCCGTGCAGTTTGTTCCAGGCTATCTGCTTGCTGCGCCGGCGGTTGGTCTCGCGGATGGTCTGCTCCATCGACGGGGTTACGGAGTCGGCATACATTATCACGAGTCCGTTGACGTTGCGCGCGGCCCTGCCCGCAGTCTGCGTAAGCGCCCTGCCCGTGCGCAGGAAACCCTCCTTGTCGGCGTCGAGTATCGCCACGAGGGAGACGGAGGGAATGTCCAGACCCTCCCTGAGCAGGTTGACCCCGACGAGCACGTCGAACATGCCCATCTTGAAATCCTCGATTATCTCCACGCGCTCGGCAGTGTCGACATCGGAATGGATGTAGCGCACGCGTATGCCTATCTTCCGGAGGTAGTCGTCGAGTTCCTCGGCCATGCGCTTGGTCAGCGTCGTGACCAGCACCCGCTCGTCCTTTTCGCTGCGCTTCCTGATTTCCTCCACGAGGTCGTCGACCTGGTTCTTTGTCGGCCTCACCTCTATCGGAGGATCAAGCAGGCCAGTGGGGCGCACGACCTGCTCCACCACGAGCCCGCCGGACTTCTCGAGCTCATAGTCAGCAGGCGTCGCGCTCACGTAGACCTTCTGTCCCGTAAGAGCCTCGAACTCCTCGAACTTGAGCGGACGGTTGTCGGCAGCGGCGGGCAGGCGGAAGCCGTAGTCTATGAGTATGGACTTGCGGGAATGGTCCCCGCCGTACATCGCATGTATCTGCGGCAGGGTCACATGGCTCTCGTCGATGAAGGTTATGAAGTCCTTGGGGAAATAGTCTATCAGGCAGAACGGCCGCTGACCCTCCTTGCGTCCGTCGAAATAGCGTGAGTAGTTCTCGATGCCCGGACAGTAGCCCATCTCCTTTATCATCTCCAGGTCGTATTCCACCCTCTGCTTCAGGCGTTTGGCTTCAAGCTCCTTGCCGCAGCCCTCGAAGTACTCCATCTGCCTGACGAGGTCATCCTGTATATGCGAGACTGCGGCTATGCTGCGCTCCTTGGTGGTCACGAAGTTGTTGGCGGGATAGATGCTGATTTCGTCTATATCCTCGACATGCGCGCCGGTCACCGGGTCTATGACGCTGAGCGCGTCGACCTCGTCGCCGAAGAACTCTATGCGCACCGCGTTGTCGGAGCCTGCGAGGAACACGTCCACGGTGTCGCCACGCACGCGAAAGGTGCCGCGCTTGAACTCGACTTCGGTGCGGTTGTAGAGCGCGTCCACGAGCTTGTAGAGCAGTCCCGTCAGGCTGCGGCGCTCTCCCCTGCGGACAATTACGGTCTGCTCGTGGAAGTCATCCGGGTTGCCTATGCCGTAGAGGCAGGAGACCGACGAGATGACGACCACGTCGCGCCTGCCGGAAAGCAGGGCGCTGGCGGCGCTGAGGCGCAGTTTCTCTATCTGGTCATTGATGCTCAGGTCCTTCTCGATGTAGGTGTCGCTCGAAGGGATGTAGGCTTCGGGCTGGTAGTAGTCGTAGTAGCTGACGAAGTACTCCACGGCGTTGGTCGGGAAGAAGGACTTGAATTCGCCGTAGAGCTGGGCCGCGAGGGTCTTGTTGTGGCTGAGTATGAGCGCGGGACGCTGGAGGCGCTCAATCACGTTGGCCATCGTGAAGGTCTTGCCCGAACCCGTCACGCCGAGCAGGGTGATGTCGCCCACGCCCTCGCTCAGGGCCGAGCAGAGCTGGTCTATCGCCTCGGGCTGGTCGCCCGACGGCTTGTAGTCGGATTCGAGCTTGAATTTCATCGGCATATCCGTTTTGTCAACCGTGCAGACTTCTAACCTACAACCTCGGAAATAATATCATTCAGCAGAAACGGGATGACGCCTATATACATCACGCCGTCCTCATCAGTCCATGGTTTGCCGCTGCCGTCCAGAACCACTATCTTGCGAAAGAAATCTCCTGTATTCCTCAACGAAAAAGTTTCCTGAAATTTTTTTTCCGGAGAATCTACATTCAATGCCGACTGAACATATACTTTGCTATTTCTCAAGTTGACGACAAAATCTATCTCATATTGCGATGCTTTGCGTTTACCGTCAATAGTACGGGTCTGTTCCACAACCCCGACATCAACAGAATAACCCCTTCGGACCAAGTCATTATAAATCATATTTTCCATCAGGTGAGACCGTTCTTGTTGACGGAAATTCAATCTGGCATTTCTCAATCCAAGATCTGTGGCGTAATATTTCTGGATACTGTCGAAATACCTGCGTCCTTTCACATCCCAACGCCTGGAACTCTGAAACAGATATGACTCCTCCAGGTAGTCCAGGTAAATTCTGATTGTATTATGGGAAACAGACTTCCCCATAATTGAACCTGCCGTATTTGCAAGCCTGTTCGGACTTGTCAACGATCCGACAGAGGAGGCAAGCGTATCTACCAAAGCGCTCAATATCGTTTCATCCTTAAGATTGTGCCGCTCCACGATATCTTTTATGTACACATTGGAGAATAGTCCCTGCAGATATCTTACCTTCTCTTTAATATCCGGTTCAATAACTGCCAGCGGCATACCGCCATAGGTCATATACTCCTCCAGCGCATCGGCTTTCTCCTGTCGAGCGACAGACATATATTCAGCAAATGACAAAGGAAATACTTTTATTTCCGAACCCCTGTCACGAAAATTCGTAACTATGTCTTTCGACAGCATCTTTGAATTCGAACCGGTCACGTAAATGTCAAGGTTCGGCCTGACCATCAGATCGTTCAGGACATCATAGAATGTAGTGTAGAGCAAGTCTCTATCCTCTTCCGGGACTGATGCATCGTCAACATCCTTGTTTTTCACCCTATATGACAATTGGATTTCATCGATGAATATGTAATAGTCTCTATTCGAATCCTTCGCATGCGCCATAACATAATCATAAAGAAGATTCGGATTACGATATGCCATGTCCGACTTTCTGTCAAGTGCTATTTCTATAAAAGCATCTCTTTCCACCCCTTCCTGAATCAGTCTTCTCTTATAAAGCGTAGAGAGGAGGAATGACTTTCCAGAGCGTCTCAACCCTGTAATAATCTTTATCTTCCCATTCCAACGCTTTGCCAGAAGTTGATCTACATATTCGTTCCTTTCTATAATCATGATAACGCGCAGCAAAAAATCATACTGACAAAATGCCCAACAAATTCATCATTTTTGTCAGTACAAAGATACTGTTTTCCAGCTGAAAGTCAAATAACGGAGAATCTGACATACTGACAGCGTGGACAATTCCCCGACGTGCAACCTGTCTTCTCCTTGAAGAAGTGCTGATTATTTTCTAATTTGCAAGAAAATTTGAAGCTATGCGCAAATCCGCCATCCTGGCAGCCGGTGCGCTCATCATCACCGCTGCGGCAAGTTATTCATGTTCATCGCCCGCTCCTGAAAGCGACAGCCTGTTCCCCCTGCCATGCATGGGCGGCGCAGGGTTCGGATCATATTACTATGTCGACGAAGAAGGCAAGGTTGCGGAGAAGCTCTCCCGCACACTTGATTCGCTGGGCTACAAAGGTTCCGAGTTCTTCTATCAGGGGCTGCTCCGCGTCCAGCACCGGGGAGCGCCGGTCTATGTCGACACTGAAGGCAACGTGATCCTCGATACACATGACATGTTCGGACCCTACGGAGGCAGCGGCACCTCATTCTCCGACGGAGTCGCATTCATACGCGACAGCCAGTCAGGCGAATGCAGGGCGATAGACAGGCATGGCGAAGTCCTGTTCAGCCTTGACGGATTCCCGGTGAGCGCATTCAGCGAAGGCAACGCCTACTATGTGTCCGTGGACGGGGAAAGAGCCGGTATAATCAACACTGAAGGCAAGACGGTAGTACAGCCTTCGGAGGAGATTTTCAGGGCACTCGGCTACAGTTATTCAAGATATCCGGCCGCTCTGGCGCCTCCCGTCGGCTCGATATACTCGAAAGCCGACAGCGACGGAATGATAGCCGCGTTCACGATTGACGGGAAACAGCTGACAGACTACATTTCCACCACCCCGCTCATCTTCGACCCCAACGGTTACGCAGTATTCACCGATGCGGACGGAAAGAAAGGACTCGTTGACAAGAAAGGTAACATTGTCGACGAGCCCTACTACTCGACACTCGTCTACGACGGCGGTCCCTACTATTTCGTAGAAGGCGGATTCACCGGATGGAAAGACAAGAACCAGAATCTACTATACGTGACAGAATCGGACGAAGCCGACCTGATAATGTTCGGCGGCTCCGACCTGGCAGTGCTCCAGGGCAGAATGGAGCACGAAGGAGAGACCAGGCGCTTCGCTGACTTCATCACCAGGAAAGGCGAGCGCATTGACGGCTGGTTCGACTTCTGGATGATGAGCCCCAAAATCGGGAATGTGATAGTGGGAACTGATTTCGACACCTGTATACTCATAGACCTCACCGACCCCGAAGATTCGGATTTTCTCAACGACAACACTTTCGCCTTCTACAACGGAACAACTGTAAACCGTGCCGCGGACGGAGCGAACAGGATAGCTCAATATCAGCTCTTCCCATGGAAGAAGTGGCAGGCGATGAACTGAACTGCGCCGCACACAGGCCCCCGTGCAGCAGTCCGGTCGGACTCCGCACGGGCCGTCCCCGTACGCCGGGCGCCGGCCGTCTGCCCCGGGTCGGAACAGACCAAGGTCTTTTTCTGTAAAATTGATACAAACTCGGAGGATATGTCTACCCTCCCCAATCTCCGGACTCCGTATCTTTGCAGAAAAACACCGGACATGCGAATTCCAACAATGCTTTTATTATGCCTGTTATGCACGTTCCATTCAACGGCACAGGTAAGATATACAGAAAAAGGCCAGGCCAGCCCTCAAGCCACACTGCATTTTGACAAGGAGGCCTTCGCGCCCGAGAATCATACAAGCATCCGCTGGTTGGGGAACGCGGGATTCCTGATCAACAGCAGGGGCACCTGTATCATGGTGGATCCTCTGCTGATCGGTTTTGACATGCCGCTTCTTATAGAGCCGCCAATTCTGCCGGACGCCGTCCCGGCCCTGGATACGATTCTGATAACCCACAGCGACAACGACCACTTCAGCGTAGAGACATGCAGACAATTGGCAACCGTCTGCAAAGAATATCATTCTACGTCTTATGTCGATTCGCTTATGAAGAATCTGCAGCTGCCGTCTTTCGGGCATGGCCTTACGGATAGTTTTCAAATCAAAGATATTGTTGTCCGCCTCACTCCGGCATGGCATACATGGCAAAATGAGTTCGGAGGTTTCAATCGTACATTCCAACGGGAGGATTATTGCGGCTTTCTTATCCAGACTGCCGACGGACTGATTTGGGCGCCCGGAGATTCCCGCTTCCTGCCGGAATTCCTTCAGCTGCCCGCGCCGGATGTCATTTTCTTCGATTTCTCGGATGACGGATGGCACATAGGCCTGGACAATGCGGTAAGAATCGCCAACGCCTATCCTGATGCGCATCTTCTGCTTTCGCACTGGGGAACGGTGGATGCTCCGGACATGAAACCCTTCAATGCAGATCCGAAAGACCTGGAAGGACGGATAGTGAATCCTGAGCGCATTCACATATTGGCTCCGGGAGAGGCGTTCGTGCTAACCCTAAATCAATCATTATGACAATCAACGAATTCAAAGACTATGTAAAGACCGGCCGGGGCCTCGACACTGAAGATATACACTTCTTTATGGACGAGATGAGCGATGCCGCGCGCCGCGTCACCTTCCGGCTGAATTCGGCTTACCGCACGCCGAAAGAAGTGCGTGCGCTTCTTTCGGAACTGTTCGGCTACGAGGTTCCTTCAACGCTGCGGGTTTTTCCGCCATTCTATACGGATTTCGGCAAGAACATCACCGTCGGGGAGAATGTATTCATCAATGCCTGCTGCCATTTTCAGGACCATGGCGGCGTTGTCATCGGTGACGGATGCCAGATTGGCCACAACGTCGTGTTCGCCACGCTGAACCACGGCTTGTCACCCGAAGACCGCAAGCACACTTACCCCGCACCGATAGTGCTGGGCAAGAACGTGTGGGTCGGTTCGAACTCGACTATCCTGCAAGGCGTGACCATCGGCGACAATGCGGTCGTCGCAGCAGGAGCGGTGGTGACTAAAGATGTGCCAGCCAATGTGGTGGCAGGAGGCGTTCCGGCAAGAACCATCAAGGAAATAACAAAGGAGACGGAGCAATCCCGCCAACCGGATCAATGAGTAAAATCCCCGACACATGAAAAAGATACTGTTTTTATTATTAATGGCAACAATGACCAATATTCAAGGAATTATGGCACAGGAAAAGATTACAGAGACGACCGCAGCGGACGGCAGGGAGGCATTCCAGAAGGAAATGATATTCCCCATCGGCGAACCGAACACCGCATACGCGCAGTATTTCATCGGCAACAGCTATCTGGCTCCGATATCCAAGGAACAGATACCGTTCAACAATGTCACCTTCGAGCCGGGATGCCGCAACAACTGGCACATTCACCACGCCACGAAAGGCGGCGGGCAGATGCTGGTCTGCGTAGCCGGCAGGGGCTGGTATCAGGAAGAAGGCAAGCCTGCCGTGCAGATGCTTCCGGGCGATGTCATCCACATCCCTGCGAATGTGAAGCACTGGCACGGAGCGGCGGCGGACAGCTGGTTCGCGCATCTCGCATTCGAGGTTCCCGGAGAAAACACGTCCAACGAATGGCTGGAGCCCGTAACCGACGAAGAATATAGCCGGCTGGGGAAATAATATAAAAAACGCCTGGGCGTCAGTTCCGCAGCTTCCGGCAGTATTCCGAAGGAGTGACGCCCTCCTGTTTCAATTACCGCGCGACAAGGTCATTCATCGCCTAAAGACGATTCCAGTTCTTCGATTGTCGGCATCGTGCCCTCTATCTTTTCGGGATAGAACCGTTCAAGGTCGTATTCTGAAATTCCGATAGGCTGGCTGCTCGACTCTAAAGCATATTGCGCCTGGATACGGTCTTTCTCCTTGCAGATAAGCAGTCCGATGGTCGGATTATCCCTCCCTTCTTTGCGCAATATATTGTTGCAAGCCACGACATAGCCGCCTAATTGCCCCACATCATCGAAGCTGAACTTTCCTATCTTTACCTCTATCACGACATAGCACGACAGGTTGAGGTTGTAGAAAAGCAGGTCGATGAAGTTTTCCGTTTCACCCACTTGCAGGCGGTATTCCTTGCCGACGTATGCGAAACCCGTACCCAATTCGGTGAGGAATCGGGTAATGTTGTTGAGCAGCGCATCTTTGAGGATACGCTCATTATATGGTTTGGTAATACCTGTGAATGCGAAGTTATATGGGTCTTTCGTCATTTCCTGGGCCAACTCACTGTCGGTATCAGGCAACGTGTGCTTGAAGTTGGTCAAAGCCTTTCCTTGCCGCTCGTACATGCCTGTACCAATAAAGTTGAGCAACATGGCTCGGCTCCAACCGTTTTCGATGGTCTGGCGGACATAAAAAGCAGCCTTGTCAAGATTGTCTTTACATTTATCAATCAGTATCTTATGGTGTCCCCATGGCACACTGAAAATATCCGATTGGAATCGTGCCACAGGTTGGGGCAATTTTTCTTCGGAAGATTTTGCCCCAGCTTGGGGCAAAGTTTCAAGTGCCGGGAAATATAGCAGATAAAATTGTTAACAATAGTAGATATTGCGTTGTGTCAGTCCTGATACGCCGGGCATGGCTTCGCGCAAATCGATGGAAAGACGGTTCATCACCTTGTCGCCCCAACGTTTCTCGGCGTGCAATTCTACAATATCCTTGCCCAATTCCCAATAGAATTTTAGCATTTCAGTGTTCACCTTCACCGCAGCCTTTATCTGGCTGTTCCTATACCGCAAGGCGAGGTCTTTCACCCATTCTTTATATTCTTTGTCGGCCTAGTCGACATTTGGGGTGATGGATTTGCGCCAAAATTATCCTAGTCGACA
>OHIY01000188.1_pt1 | contig 38504 bp, 32 predicted proteins | sample 1568351 | NCBI WGS metagenome assembly OHIY01 (sample SAMEA3879547, study PRJEB24766) | human gut metagenome | biome: human-associated habitat; feature: feces | place: USA | collected 1985/1987 | reverse complement strand
TGTTCCATTTTCTAATAATCTTAATTTATCTAAAAGTTCACTATAAGGATATGGTTCAATATTACGCATATATTGATCTAAACGACGTTTATCCTTACTAACTTCTTCAACTTTATTACGAATATTAGTTAATTCATTGGTGTGTTCTTCATCAATTATATAAATCTTTTTAAATCTAGTTATATTGTTATTAATCTTTACAAGTTCTTTATCATAATTTAAAAACTCATTAATGACAGGGTCTTTCTTTTCGTTAAATTCGATAAAAGCATCTTCTTCTTTTTTAAATTTTTCAAATAATTCATCAATTACTCGATTAATCTCTTCGGTTTCTTCTTTAATATGCGAAACAGCTAAATTTTTAATATTGCTTCTTTCAGTCTCAAGCGCTTCATCAATTTGACTTACAAGCACCTCAACTTGTAAATGAGTTAAAGGCTTACCTTCTTTCATAATACGTTCATATTCTTCGCTAAGTTTTTTAACTTTAGAAGGGATATTCTCATTTACTTCTTTAACAAGAGGTGGAATTTCATCAATTAATTTATCAAGTAAATTTAAAACTTTATCAACTTCTGGAATAATGCTTTTAGCATCATCATAGTTTGCATTTTCTACTAAATCATCAAAATCATTAAACTTACGGTCGATTTTAGCAAATACTTGTTGGAAGGAAGAGGCTACAAAGGTTAAATCGTTTTCATTAAAATTAAATTTAGATTTAACATCTCTTAATTTCTCTTTTTCATTTAAGCTCATTTGACGAGCTTCTTCTTCAGGTCGAATAACATTAACTAAATCATTATTTAAAGAGTTAACTGCATCTTCATATTGTTTTAAAATTGGCAAATTTTCTTTTAAATAGTACTTAAACTCACGAGTCTTATTTTCTTCAAGGTAGTTTTGAAGTTGAAAAAGAATATCTTGATACTTTTGATCAGTAGTATCTCTAATTTCTTTACTTCTTTTAAAGTAACTTGCATGTATATCACTATATAAAAGATTAGTACGACTAATAATTTCAAGTCTTTGAATATAAGAATTATCTTGTCCAGTAAGTAAGGCATGAAGATATTCATACTTGGATTGATAAATATCAAGTTGCTTTCGACATTTCTTTTTATTTAAATAAAACTTACTTAAAGCTAGATAACCAACAAGAATTAATAAAAATAAAGCAAAAACACAGGATACAACTACTCCAATAATAAGTTCTGTGCTTAAACCATCTAAAATATTTATATACATGACTTTCTTCCTCTCTAGTATTTTATACTAGAGAAGCCGTTTTTTCTATATAGAGAAGCGAATAATTTATGCTTGCAAGCCAGACTAATTTGTTATATGCTTTTAAAGCAATTGTGAGCATCATTAGCATCACTCGTCTAGTTGAACAAAGATCAAGTAGATTACGAAAGTAAGATTCGCTACATATCTGAAATCCCCATTTGTTCACCGTAGGAGTTGGGAGTTAATGACCTTAGCTTTACATTGTTAAAGAGAGGAGAAAAATTATGAGATACACAGGACCAAAATGGAGAAGAGCAAGAAGACTTGGCTTCTCATTACTCGGAACAGGTGAAGAATTCAACGGTCACACACTTAAAAAAGGTGACAAAAGAGATTATGCTCCAGGACAACATGGTGCAGAAAAGAAAAAACTTTCTGAATACGGAAAGCAATTAAATGAAAAACAAAAATTAAGAGATTTATACGGAGTCAATGAAAGACAATTTAGAAGATTATTCTTAATGGCTCGTAAATCAAAAGAAGTCACTGGTACTGCTTTTATGACAATCTTAGAGTCAAGACTTGATAACTTAGTTTATAGATTAGGTTTTGCTCCAACAAGAAGAGCTGCTAGACAACTCGTTAATCATAAACATATCGTTGTTAATGGTAAAACAATCGATATCCCATCTTATCTTTGCCACGTTAATGACGTTATCGCCGTTAAAGAAAATAGCAAAGATTTAGCAGTTATTAAAACTTCATTAGATAACACCGCTGTTACAGTCCCTTACGTTGAAGTTGATAAAGAAAAGAAATCTGGTAAATTCTTAAGACTTCCAGAAAGAAGCGAATTATCAAAAGAAATCAACGAAGCATTAATTGTTGAATACTATAACAGAATTATCTAGTTATAAAACTAAATGTAGCAAAATTCCCGGCCGCGAACCCCCTCCTGGCCGGGTTTTTTATTTCTATAAGTCTAAATATGTGCTAAATTATAGGGCTATGGAAAATTTAAATTTAAGTAAAAGTAAAACATTAGTTAACTTAGGGAATTCAATTCTTAATTATTTTGGAGTTACTCCATTTCATGAAACATTAAAAGAAGCAGATGAAATTATTAAAAAGAGTAATAAAAAGAAGATTGCTTTAGTTCTTTTTGATGGATTCGGTAAAGTTATTGCCGACTACTATAAAGAACACATTCCTTTTATCTATTCTCATAAGAAGTTTAAGTTTTTTAGTGTCTATCCACCTACCACAGTAGCTGCAACTACCGCTTTAACTACTGGTTTATATCCTTTAGAAAACGGACATATAGGGTGGAATCAATACTTTAAAAAACATAAAGCTGTCATTAATGTTTTCCCATCCAATGATAAGTTTGAACCATCAAAGTTTTACCCTAGTGTTCAACAAAATATCTTAAAACCAACTTATCTATGGGAGCTCATTAATAAAACTCAAAAATTTAACGCGGCTTCTATTTCAAGCTATGAAAAGAAGACTCCTCTTAAAGAAGATGATTTTGAATACTTCTTTATGCATGCTGATGAATTAATTAAAACTCATGATTTTGTTTATGTTTATTCCTCAATGCCAGATCATAAACTTCACGACTATGGTTGTTTTAATGACACCATTAAAGAGACATTACTCTACTTAGAAGCCAAACTTAAAAAACTCGTTAAAGACAATCCTGACACTTTATTTTTACTAGTCGCTGATCATGGTTTCCAAGATGTTGAAGAAATTTCTATTCGTGAACATCAAGACTTTTTCAAAACACTTTCTCGTCCATATTTTGTTTTTGAACCAGCTTTTGCAGGTTTTTTTGTTAAAGACAAAGAAACTTTTGAACAATTAGCTCATAAATATTATGGCGATAGATTCTATATTTTGACTAAAGAAGAACTTTTAAAAGAACATTTATTTGGCTATGGGAAAATGTGTAAATATCTTAATGAAACCTTACCTGATTATTTTTTAATTACAAAAGGTAGATATATCTTCTTTGATGGAGAAGAACCAATTGGCTTTAAAGGAGCTCACGCCGGAGGAACCAAAGAAGAAAAAGAGTTATATCTTTTTGTGTTTAACGATTAAAGATAGTACTAAATTTATTTTTCTTAAATGCTCAGCCACTATATCGGCTGAGCTTTTATTTAAAAAGTTTCTACTACACCTACAACTAAAAAAGCACGACTCTTGTCAAGAATGAAGGGGGATGTCTTGTCTAAAGTCGTGCTTTTTTAAATAAATAACTAATTAATTTATATTTCGATAGTATGAAGAATGTCTTTTTTATTTAAATACTTTTTAATCGCTCTAGCTTTTTCAAATGCACATTTATATGTAGCTTGAATCCAACGGATTGAGACATCCTCAACATTCATTTCTTTAACCTTATTACAAAAAGCTTGAAGTTTTGTATCTCTATCAAATTCATCAAAATCAAAATCTACTTCTTCATCATCATCAAAAATAAGACCATTATCGATTTCAAAATATTCTCTATCATCATCACTTTTAAAAAGGTCGGTAGCATCATCAACCAATTGATCGTTTCTTTTTTCCTGAATCATCTCTCTTCCTTTCTAAAAATAATAAACAATAATTAAATTAAAATAACTTAGATAAATTCCTGTAATAAAACCTAATTTTAAACAAATAAGTTCTAGTCAATGATCAATATTAGATTACATTTATGTTAATCGATATTGCTTTTTGATTAATTACTTCTTATCTATTTATAATTTTATCATTTTCTATCCTTTAATGATAAGAATATGCACAAAGTTGTATAAAAAGGTATATAGAGATTGGTGTAATATTGGATTTTTAAAGCTTATTTTTACTTAGTTTGTAGAGTGTAGAAACGTTATTTTAGTTAACCAACTCTTCTAAGAAGAATAGTTACACTAGTTTTAACTTTCTAAAAATATCATTATTAGTTTTGACTGCATTAAGACATGGTGTTAGTATAATGATGATGATGGTCTTAGGGATTCAGAAGTTAGTCTTCTGAATCTTTTTTTAGTTCTAACTAGTAATAATAAAACTACCAAAATAATAACAAGAACAACTAAGTAACCCATTCCACTCCAAGCAGTCAACACAGAGCCAATTTCGAGGAAAAAACTTAAGTCGTCTCCTTCTTTATATTTATATGATATTTACTATAAAAATTTTTCAGAATATTGAAGATTTGCAAAGTTTTCCTTAAAAATAGGTATTATAATCTCTATTTATTGTTATCAATATCTGTTTTCTCTTCGATATTAGAGACTTCTTCTTTGTCTTTCTTTTTTCTCATATAAATAACAAGTAAATATGCTAAAACAGTACAAACAATAAAAAGTGGTAGTCCTACTCCTAAATCTAATGCCATCTTTCCACCATCACTTGGCCAAATAGTTGTATAAACATTACTAACATCTTTGTTATAAAAAACCGAAATAACAGAGCCAAAAGTTAAGCCAGTAATTAAGAAATACATATTTGTATGATACTTCTTAAAGAAGAAAGACATTAATTTACTTAATCCAAAAAAGCCAACTGCAAAGCCAACCGCAAATAAAAAGAAGAATAATATCCATTGAGGTTGATCAAGCAAAACATTTAAATGCACTGCACCCATCATTGGCTTAAAAAAGCCTATCGACATTAATAAGACTGTGGCTGATAAGCCCGGAATAATTTGAGTTAAAGATATAACAGCTCCAATTAAAAATCCGACAACATGAATCCACCAAGGGAAAGCTTCAAAGGTTGAAGAAATATCAAGTTCAGGGATGTTAGCAAAGCTAGCACTTAAAACAATCGGAAAAGCTAGACCAATTAAAGCTAGAGTAATTCTAATAGGATTCACTTTTTCTTTTTTGATGACTTGATATATTTCTGGAGCGGCTCCTAACATCAAGCCGCCAAAAATACAGACAACAATAAAGGTGAAATCTTCAATGACTGATTGAACAACAAAAAAGCCAACTACAAAGCCAATTATGGCACCTATAATAATTGGTAAAAGAAATAAAAAACATCCTTTAAATCTTTTAAATATATTACTAACTGCATATAGGATTTTGTCATAAAGTTTAAATAAAATAGCAATTGTTGACCCGCTTATTCCTGGTAAAATTACTGCTAATCCAAGTAATAACCCTGTAAAAGCCGATTTAAACCAACTTTTTCCATTATACTTTTCTAGAGTTGCTTCTTCTTTTGGTTCATTTTCATTTAAGTTCACTTCTTTTTCTTCCATAGTTAAACTCCACTAAAAAAGTCTATATAAAAGACTTAGCTAATGAAACTATCATAGACAATTTTTAAAATTAAACAAGTCTAATATAGATATAAAATCTCTATAATCAATCTTCTCTTTTTTGATATAATAAAAAAGCGCCGGCTTAGCTTAGTTGGTAGAGCAACTCATTCGTAATGAGTAGGTCGGAGGTCCGAATCCTCTAGCCGGCACCACTTTTATAATATAAATATTTTGTGTCACTTCTTGGTGGCACTTTTTTAGTAAAATTTCCAATAATCTCTACTGAAAATTTTAATGCAAATGCACCGAAATTTTCAGTGAAAATAACTAAATTTGAGTAAAAATATTAAATGTAGTATAATTCTACTGAAAATATTAGTTCAAATGCACCGAAATTTTCAGTGGAGGTAATTATATGATTATAGAGAGAAATAAATATTTAAACCAGTTAATAATCAGAAAACATAACGGATTAATAAAAGTTATTACCGGAATTAGAAGATGCGGTAAATCTTTTTTATTGAACAATATTTTCTATAATTACTTAATTAATGAAGGAGTTGATTTTGATCATATTATTAAGTTTGCTTTTGACTCTTTCGAAGACTTAAATTTAATTAATGAAAAACTTGTTGATTTTAATGAAAGGAATTACAAAGTAAACCCTGAAAAATTCATTACATATATATCTTCACATATAAAAGACGACAAGATGTACTATCTTCTTTTAGATGAGGTTCAAAACATGGCAAATTTTGAAACGGTATTGAATGGTTTACTTCGAAAAAGCAATTTAGATATATACGTAACTGGAAGTAATTCGAAATTTTTATCAACTGATGTTATTACTGAATTTAGAGGACGAGGCGACGAAATACATATATGGCCACTTTCATTTAGTGAATTTTTTAATGCTTATAGAGGCGAAAAGAGGCTAGCACTTGATGAGTATTTTCTATATGGTGGTTTGCCAGCGCTTTCATTAATGACAACTGATGAGCAAAAAATTCAATATTTGGATTATCAAATGAAAAACGTCTATTTAAGAGATATCGTTACAAGATATCGACTTAAAGATGATAGTAATGTTATTGAACTTTTAAATGTTGTTGCTTCTGGAATTTCAACTTTAGTAAATCCTCTTAAATTAACCAATACTTTTAAAAGTCTTAAGCATACATCTTTATCAGTAAACACTGTTTCTAATTACATTTCATATTTTGAAGAAGCTTTTTTAATAAGTACTGCAAAAAGATACGATTTAAAAGGGAAGAAATATATTAATTCGCCTTTTAAGATTTATTTTGAGGATGTCGGTTTGCGAAATTCACTAATTGGCTTTAGACAAACTGAAGAATCACATCTTATGGAAAATATCATCTATAACGAATTAAGATATAGAGGCTTTAAAGTTGATGTTGGCTCAGTCGAATCGTATGAAACCAATAATGAAAACAAAAGAATCAAAAAACAATTTGAAATCGATTTTGTCGCCAGTCTAGGTAGTAAAAAATATTATATTCAATCTTCATATGATATTTATGATCAAGCAAAACTAATTCAAGAGACTAATTCCTTTGACAAAATTAATGATTCTTTCAAAAAAATTATAATTGTCTCTCAAAGCATTAAGCCAAGAAGAAATGAAAAAGGATATTTGATTTTAGATCTTCAAGAATTTCTTCTTAATGAAAATAGCCTTGAACTTTAGAGTTCACACCTCGAATTTTACATAATATCTTTGCAAAAGCAGCTTATTTTTGTAAATTTTACTATTTTAGTTAAATGATATTTTGTCTATTTATTCCTTACTATTTATAATCAAAGAAAATAACTTATTTAAATAATAAATAGCAGAATTATTGAAAGATAAGTATTACCTATTTATTCTAATCCACGATATCTTTTGATATGAGCTTCGGCTTTTTTGACTACATTACGATCGCTATCATAAGTTATTTTAAATAAAGCTTCTTCATAATCACACCATTCAAAAGAAGCCACTTCTTCATCATGGTCATCTTTTGGCGTTAATGAAGAGTCAACTGGAGTTGCTAAAAAGAAATAAACATCTTTTAACGATAATTCATTTGGTGAATAAGTAATTTTAGTTTTAAAACTTGTATCAAGCTTAACATCTAAACTTGTTTCTTCTTTGATTTCTCTAATAGCGGTTTCTTCATCGCTTTCACCTTCTTCTTGATGGCCTTTGCATAATGAAGTATGTCCATAATTCATTTTTAAAAGCAGGTAATAAACTTTTCCGTTTTCAACTTTATAAATTACAGCACCACAACTCTTTTCTTTAACAAGTCGAACAAAATAAAAACGATTAACAATATAAATAACGTTTAATATGATTAAAGCTAATATAGAAACAATAATTAATATAATAAAGAAATAGTATAAAAGATCGTAAAAACGAGAATCTTTCCCATAAATTACTAAGCAATAAAAGACATTAAAGTTCTCACTTTCAGCAATACAAGCATCTTCTGGAAAATCTCCTAGAGGAATGCCTAAAAAATAGGCAAACGATGTAATTGCAAAAGCTAAAACAGTTAAAATAAAAATTGTAATAACAATATAAAAAGCTAAATGAGAATAAAAACTTCTCCCAATAACATATTTATTTTTATACTTACTTGCTTTCTTCATCTTTTTCAACCTTCACATAATTATAGTAACTATATGTAGAATATTTCTCGGCTAATTCGCACATTCTTTTATAGCATTCATTTCTCATATAGTCTTTATTTTCATTTAATGATAACTCAGCTTTTGGATAAACTGGTTCACCAACATAGATAGTTGGCTTAGGTTTATCTGAAAAGCGTCTTTTAGTATAGCAAGTTACCACTGGAATTGCCGGTACATTAAGCTTTGCAGGATATTTAAATGAGGTAGCGATAAATGGTCTAATCTTAGTGTAATAAGGCCAAATATGAGCTTCTGGAAAAATAATTGTAAAGCGCTTTTTATCAGAATAATACTTTAAAGCTTCATCAAATTTACGATAATCACTAAGTGAAGAAGGAAGAGGTAAATAACCTAAACCATAAACTAAAAAGCGAACAAATCGAGGTAAGGTTAAAGCGTCGGTATAGCCAATAATATTACTTCTTCTAAAAGTTACAGTTATAACTTGGTTAACAACCGCATCCCAAAAAGATGTATGATTCATGTAAATATAGCCACATCCACATCTTTTTTTAACTTCTTTTATGTTTTTTCTACCTTTAACTCTAATTCCAGCAAAAAAGACAATTAGATGTAAAACAGGTTTAGCAACACACCAAAAAAGTAAAAAAGCATATATTCTAAAAAAGATATTTTTACGAATATATTTATAATCTTTTGGTAAATCAATTCTTTTTAAGGTTTTAGTCTTTTCAAAGTCGTCTGTTAATTCGTCTGTGTAATAAAAAGTGTGTCCTTTACTTTCTTTCGTCATTTTCACTCTCCAAAGCTTGCTCGTCTATAATATCACCTTTATGTTCAATTTTAACCCAATTTGTTCTTTTGCTTTTGTGGAATAACCCATCAAATAAAGCTAATAAGAAAGAAGAAAAGAAGGCTAAATAGGTCAAACAAATAACGATACATTGAGAAGTTGAGAATTTTAAGTTTTTATTATCTATTGCTAAAGTAAATGCACTAATAAAGATAAATATTAAATAAAGAATTGAAAACTGGAATAAGGCATGAGCAAATAGCCAGCCTGATTGTTCACTAGCATTAAAGAAACTAGCAATAAATAGACCAAGAGAAGCAATAAAAGTTAATAGACAAATTACTGAAAAGATAACAAAAGGATAAATTGAGGTGTTATATTCAAGTAAGGAGAAAAATCTTTTAACTTTACTTTTTTCTGGATAAACATGAGTTTGGACTTTAAATCTTTTTTTAGAAGCAAAGAAACCCCAAAGCCAGCGAACATGTTGACGATTTAAAGTTTTAAATTTATCAGGTTGTTCATCAAAATATTTAGCATAAGGATAATAATGCATTTTAATGTTATGGTAATAACAATAAGTAGTAAGTTCTACATCTTCCGTCATTCCATTCCAAATCCATCCACCTTCATTATCAACAATTTCTCTTGCTAAAAAGTAACCCGTTCCAGTTAGTGTTGCTTTTTCAAAAAAGAAACTTCTTCCTCTTGATGTAAATTGATTCATAAAAGAGAATAAAGTTGCACTACATCCACAAACCCAGTTTTTAGTAGCGTTAGTAAAACTACGATAACCTACACCAACTTGATAACCAGCTTGATAGACATCATTCATCAAAGTTAAATAGTCTGAATTCATGACATTATCTGCGTCAAATATCATAAAAGCGTCGTAAATCAGACCTCTTTTTTTAATTTCTTGATAGGCATCATCTAAAGCAAAGCCTTTGGTTTTACGATTTGTTAAATCGCCTCTTATTACAACATTAAAACCAAATTCTTTAACTATTTCATTGGTTGGATCTTTCTCATCTTCAATAATTACATAAATGTCAAAATATTCTCTTGGATAATCTAGTTTCTTACAAGCATTTAAAATATTACGAATAACATTCGATTCATTTCGAGCTGGAATTAATATTGCAAACTTAGTGTACTTTTTAGCTTTAGGAAGTATTCTAGGCTTTTTACAAGCAACAGCAAAATACAAAAAATAGTACCAAAGAAAGCACGAGAAAAAAAGAAAGGCTAATACCAGTGCGATATCAATCCATGTAACAATCAATTGGTAATCCATATATCTATAATTATAAAGATTTAAAAGTCTAAAGTAAAAAATTAGTGAACAATTTCGACTATTTTTGTGGTTTTTTGTCTAAATATACTTAATGAATGAATCTTAAAAATAGGCTATAATACTTTTAGCAGGTCGCTATGGCTAAAGTTAGAAGAACTAAAATTATCATTGAAGAAGTCATTGGTGAAGATGAAGGCTCCACCAAAGTTTTTGTTAATGGCGATCAATTTAAAGAAATAGATTTTACTGACGAGAAAAAAGATAACAAGGAAGAAAAGAAAAAGACTACTTCTACTAAAAAGGAAACAAGTAGCAATAAATCTTCTTCTACTTCAAGTAAGAAAAAAGCAACTTCTTCAACAAAGAAAACCACTTCTTCATCTAAGAAAAAGAGTACAAAATCTAAAACTAGTTCAAAAAAGAAAACAGCTTCTACTAGTAAGAAAAAAGATAAAAATAAAAAGGAAGTTCAAGAAGCTCAATCCACTGCTTCAGTAATTGAACTCCCTTTAAAAGAAGAGAAAAAAGAAGTTCAAATTGATGAACAAGCCCCTTCTAACACTACAAAATATTCAGGTTTTGCAGAGATTTCTGTTAAAAACGAAGACAAAATTATAGAAAATGCTGTTCCTACTACTATTGAAGAAAATGGAGTTTCTTTACTAAATCAAGAAGAAAACAATAAAGAAGTTATTGATAATCCTGAAGTAATAGATGGTGACATTAAAGCCACTAATGAAGTTGAAATAAAAGGTGAAAAACCAGAAACACTTGAAGCTGAAATCGTAGAAAAAGTAGAACAAGATGAAGAAAAATCAGCAACTGAAGAAAACGAAAAAGAATCAACTAAAAGCGAATCAGACACTTCTTTAGAAGAAAACAAATCGGAAGAAACACCTAAAGAAGAAAATATAGAAGAAAACAAAATTTCTGAGTCATCTGAAGATAAAGATGAAGATAATAAAGACATTAAAGAAGATGACGTTGATCGAATTCAAGAAACAAAAGATGAATCTAATGAAGATACTTCTAAAGAAACAAAAGAAGAGAACGTTTCAACCACTTATACAGTTGTAGAATCAAATGAAAACGATAACAAAAAAGAGCCCAATAAAGAAGAAGAAAGCAAAATATCTAAACTTTTATCAACCAAAGGTTTAATAGTTGGTGGAGTAATTCTAGTTGTACTTCTTGCAGTCTTAATTCCAGTATCTTTAAATCTATCAAATCAATCTTCTAATAGCCATCTTATAGAAATAAGCGAAGAAGATATAAATAAAAATAACTTTATTTCTTCTTCAACGTTTTTTAATAACTTAGAAAGTCTAGAATTAGAAATTTATGATATACGTTCTACAACAACTTCACTACAAACTTCTTTAGATTATTCTTTTGTTAATGAAATCTATTCTTTTGAGTTAACTAATGAAATCTATTACGTTAATGAAGAAACGACTGAATCATCTACTGATAAATTAATCTACAATCAAAATGAAGATAACTACACATTTACTGCTACCGTAAATGGAGAATGTCTTAATGTTAAAGATGGAAGTAAAACGTATACTAAAAACCAAGCAAAAGAAATGCTTCAAGAAGTAATTAATGATTTTTATTCAAACTATTTAAATTGTGATGGTTCTTCTATTAAAGCTTTAATAGATGATGTAACTACAAAAGAAGAAAGCACTTTAAAATACTATTATCATGATGAAGCTAATACTTACCAAATTCGAGACAGTAGTAATTCTTTATTAATAGTTTTTGATGAGTATGGAATTATACAAAATGCTGATTACAGTTATCCGGACTGGTGCTTACAAGAAACACCTTCTGAACCAGGAATTAAATATTATACTTTAAATTTATCGTATACATTAAAGACGAATTAGATTCTTAAAAACCCGGCCAACATGACCGGGTTTTAAATTCACTCAAACTAATTAAGGTACTGGTTAAACTGGATTGCCAATATATAGAACATAGTTTTTCATGATTGTAAATAAATTTAATGAATGCGAATTATCTGCTGTTGATCCATCACTTGTAAATAATCTGCCGACACCACTATTATAATAAGCAATAGCTTTTCCTGTAACAGCATCTATAATTGGATATATCAAGTCATTTCCAGGAGTTATACCGAGACAATTTTTAACGGCTTGTATAAATGTTAAATTTCCGTTTTCGTGTTCTACATCTTCTTCTCCATTACGGATATATGCTTTACCACTTGTGTTAGTTGCTAAATATTCACCAAGATATGTGTGCCCATTCCATAATAATGTTGAACTAGGGTCTCTTGATTGGCCATCATCGTCTTTACTAGGTAATTTATGTCTTACAAAGTCTGTACCAAATGTTGAATCAATTACTTCAGGATCCTTGTATTCAAATGTACCTGGATTCCCTTTAAATAGTTTAATAAAACTATTAGTGTGACGATTGATATACATATTTAAGGTATGTTTACTACTTATTCCTGAAGTATCTTTTTTAGAAACTAAGAGAATATCATAAATTCCTCGAGCGTTATAATCTCTTAATTTAAATCCAGAACGAGCAGTATCACCACTTCCAACAGGTCCAACGTTATCTATAAAGATTTCATCTCCACTTTGGAATTGGAATTTAATTAATTGACCGTTAATTTCATATGCTACATATTGAGGTGATCCATCAGTTACATCTTTAAAATTTGTTCTAACTTCTAATGCGTCCTTAATGTAATCATTTGAGAATCTAATTTGGAAATATAAATTGTTAACAAATCTAAAATCAGCATTTTGAATTACATAGATATAAGGATTATCAGAATCTAATCTATCATTTCCGGTAATTTCACCAAGTGTTAAGTCTTCCTTATTGAATTGTTCTAGACTTAATTCGTAAACTGAATCAGCCATAATAAAGTTTTCAGCATGCAATAATCCTTGATGGACGCTTTCATCAATTGCGTTCCAATCCTGGTTATTCGATGGTTTGCCATTTTCTTCTCTAATTGGAATGTCGGTAACCAATCTAAAGTTAGTGACCTTTTCAATTGTTAAACCAACAGGTCTAGCTTGAGCTCCAATATTATCGCCACCCTTAATATACTTAAAACCATCGTTGCCAGTTCCGACAAACATGCTCTCGCCATTATCATAAATAGACATTAAATGTTTGTCTTTAAGATCGTTACCGGCTTCAGAATCTTCTTTAGTAACATGATTAATGATTTTAGTTCCTGAAAACGGTGTTGAACCTTGATCGACGTTAGTAGCACGCCCACCAATAAACAAATAAATTGTATATAATCCAGCGCCATACCTATCAACAAAATCGTTAATGGCATCGCTGTTCAATTTATAAATTTCCGTCCAATTGTTACCCCATTCACCTGGACTCGCCGTCGTTGTGGCTCTAAAAACAATGCTTTCATATCTATTTTTTACTAATTCTACATTTTTAAGAATTGCATAATTTAAATTATACTCTGAACCATACTTATAAGTATTTCCGCTTCCGCCAGCATAAGTTAATTTTGTTTGATCAGGTAATAAACTATTGTTTATAGTTGGTGTCGCTCCTTCTTTATATTTAAATTCAGCTCTAATACCATCCGAACCACCGTTAGTAGGGTCACGAGATTCATAGTTTTTACCATTGCTAAATACTGGGTAAAGTCTAATAACATTGTTTTCAGCATATCTAGAAGGATTTTGCATAATATCGAAAATATTTGTTATATCTTTTGCCGTAAAGCCGCCTACTGCCGTTGTATATTCAGAAGTTGTATCGCTCTTTGTATATGTCCACACGTTACTTGTATAGTCGAACCAATAATGACTATCAAAAGTAGAGGCAGAAACTGAAGGAATAACCTTTGCCATATCATCTGGTGTTAAATTGCCATTAACAGTAATTTTAATTGGTAAATAACGGCTTGCAGTATTTTGAGGTCTAGTTTGTGATGAATTATTTGGATCATCCCAATCGTAAAATGAAGTCCAGAAGCCAAAACGATCATTACGATATTGAGTACGTCCATTTATTGGACTTGAAAATGGATCAAATGCAGAATTGCTTAAATCTATAGTACCACTTATATTTGCACCATTTGTTCCAGTAAAAGTAAGAGTTAATCTGTTTTTTGATAATTGGTATTGGAAAGTATCAAAGTGCCTTTTATCATCGCCCCACCAATGTTCTGCCTCTTCTAAATAAGTAAGCATTCCATTTCCGTTGCCATTTTGATCGGCCTCAAGTATCACTAATTTAGTATTATTATTAATGTTCCAAGTTCCAACAAAACGATTATTAAAATAGGTGTTGAAATCATAAACGCCAAAATCTGCAGAGAGGTAAGGATTATCATTTTTTACATAGAATAAAGAGTGGTTATTTGTGTTAATAGTATGATCTCGATAATCACCCCTATCAATATAGTTTAGCGTTCCGCTAATACTATTTTTTGATATCGGAACATTCGTTGTGTTTGAATAAAAATTATAGTAAATATCATAAATTTGTTTAGTACTATCATTCAATCTTAAATCTAGACTAAAATCACTACTATCTCCATATATAGGAGACAAAACTTCATTAGCCTTGCTTAATGAAACGCCACTATTTCCTTTGAATTTATATTTTACATTATTCCAGGTGCCATGGTTAGTTTGTTGAATGATATAATTATTGATATCTAAAGTGTCAATAAGAAACTTAGCGCCCTTGTTATTTAATTCATAAATATTGTTAATAGAAAAACTTGGCCCATTTACATAATAATCATCACCATCCAAGCTTTCACCAAAAGCAAAAGTTTGAGAATTTGTGTCGATGTAACGAGTATAATCACCTAAGGCCATACCGTTTGAGTATAAATAATAGGAACTATTGCCATTCAAACTTTTTACTAAATAATCATAATATGTTCTATATCCGTTAACTCCTTTAATCCCACTTTGATTAATTTCATAAGTTGGCTGCCCAACACTAGTTAAAACTGGATCACCACTATCATCTAATACAACTTCATTGTAACCAAAAACATTTTCTGGATTAGTATACCCCTTATCATATAACTCCATATATAAAGTAGATGGGAAGAAATAATATGTATATGTTTCATTCAAATTTTTATCAGCACCAAATTCATAGTTTTCTAAAATGTTGTCAGCTGAAATGTTGTTTTCCGTTTTCCCACTTTCAATTTTATTTTCAATCGTTTCATTATCATCTGCACTTCCGCCAAAATAAAAAGCAGCACTACCTCCTGCGATAGCGGTTACAATAACAACTGCAAATAATCCTAATAACCATTTAAATCTACGATACATATTTATCCTCTAGTTGAAGTAAAATTAGATGAAATCTCAACATTGAGTTTCCATTCTCCAAGAGTTGCAGCAACTTGCAAACCAAAATACTTTGTTTCATCTGTTGGCTTAACATCTGAAGAAGCATAACCAATAAGTCTAGCAAGTTGACAGGTATAAACGATATATGGTTTTTCGTCATTTAGATGAGATTCATCAATATTAAAGTTAAGAGAAGTTTGAGCATAAGTTTTATTTTCACTAATATTAAAATAACCTTCATCATCAACCATATTTTGATAACTATCAACTATCTTTAAATAATGATCCATTGCACCAAGTAGAACACTTATAGTAAATGTTTGATCATCATTGCGAGTTACAATCAATTCACAAGGAATGCCAGTAGTAGAAAATCCACCATAAACTCCATCTGGGAAATCAGAATCTCCGCCCCTATTTTCAATTAGTGTCATTTCTTTATAATTAATTCTTTGTGAAATATCACTTTCTCCTAAATCAAAAGCCAAAGCTAATCCATAAGATGATGAAGATGTAGTGCTTTTTGACAAAGTGAAACTAGTTAAAGAACCTGAAGGTTCTGAAGCAACTAAACTATTTCCTCCAGCTTCTTTAACACAATTAATACTAAAAGGATCGCTTGAGTCTAAAGTTAATTTCATTCTTGTGTTAAGTTTATAGCCTGTTTGGTCTTCATCAACCAAGAATTTATCATCATAGTCATATCTAAAAGAAAGAGTAGAGTCAGTAATTGTTATATCAGGTTCAATCGTTCCACTTTCAACAAAAGAGAACTTATCATTAATTGTTTCAGTTCCTCTTGCAAAATTTATCGAACCAATGTTGGCTCCTCCCTCAGAACCATTTTGACCAAGTGTGATGGTTATATCTATTGGATTTTGTTCCCCAAATTTTCCTTTCCAAGTGCCGAAGTATGATCCAACTTGTGCATCACTAGATTCTAATTCTCCACTAATAGTATAAGATAAATTTTGAGTATTTTTATCTTCTGTCCATGAATAATAAAGTTTTGCAGGAGAAATTGTATTATCATAGATTAAACTAACAGCATGAACAGATGATGTATCTAACAAACTAACATTAAATTCAATTCCTTGATTTATAACTTTATCTGAATAAAAGCTAATTCCATCAAATAAATCTAAAGGTCCTTGTGTTCCTTCTGAAAAAACCAAAACTGATGGACATTCTAAAATTCTGACTTTACCATTTGTAACTTCTGCTGTAATATTTACGTCATTTGTTATCGGATCAGCTATTACGGTTTCCTTAAGTCCAAAACTCCAGGTTGCAAACCCTGTTCCAATAATTGTGGCTGCGCCTAATGGGGCAAGTAATGTAACTAAAGTCTTACGGAGAGAAATCATATCATCTCCTTCACTTTTTTCATTTTCTTGTTACGTAAATCTAAAATATATTCTTTTCCATCAATCTTTTTAGCAATTTCTTGAGTACGTTTATCATAAGCGACTTCAATAAAATGTTCAGTTGATTGATATGTAATTAAGAACAAGAAAGCAGCCAAAATTGCGATTAAACCAATATTTGATTGTAAGTAAATTGTTGTGACACCAAGTCCGAAGTTCTGGAATCCATTATATACACATTCAATATCATCAAAAGTTAAAACAAGTTCAAATGATAGAGAATCAGAATTAGCGTCACCTCTAAATGTATAATAAGTAACATTAGTTTCAGGGTTTGTATAGATTCTAATAAGTCTATGTACAATTAAATTTCCTTCTGGAGTACGGTAACCATATATTTTATAAAGCTCCATTTGGTCTGGAGATGTTACTTTATCCACACCAATTAGTGAATATTGCATGATTCGATTTTCAGCACCTTCTAAACCTTGTTCTTTGATATATTCATTTTCGTCATTCACTGATTCCATTGAACCAGTGTAAATTGCAACAAAACCAGAGTTACCAAAATATAATTGTTGATTTGTAACTTTAAAAGCTATTGAAAATCCAAGCAAGATTAGAAGAAGAACATAAAAAATTCCAAAGAAAACATTGGAGACTACTCTCCATTTCTTTGATTTACGTTTCTCTTCAAATATTGCTTCTAAAACAGTTTTAGGTTCGAGTGGCTTTTCAACTTCTTTTTCACCAACAAGAGTAAATGTTTTGACATTTCTCATATTTTGAACCATAACATAATCTGGTTCATTTACTTTGTCTTTATCTACAATTGTTTTTGTTTTAAGTTCTTCTTCACTATTTCTTTCTATAATCTCTTTATATCTGTGACGTAAAGTTTTCTCTAATTGAGCATCTTCATGTCCGTAATTAATATGTTTGATTTTATAGTATCCATAAATAGCAAAAAGTATTGAAAACATGATTGCCATGCCAATAACAACTGCAATTGAAACATAAAAAGCAACATTACCTAGTATTTCTTGGCCATTCATCTATTTAATACCCTTTTGTTTTCTAAAAGTGTGGACTTATCCTAGAGGTAAGTCCACACGAAATGTTTGTTAATAAATTATTTAGTTGTATCGTCTTCAATGTAAGCAACGACCTTAAACTCAATTTTTGATGGATTATTAACATCATTGGTCAAATCTGTTTCCATTAATCCTGGCTCTTTTACAGCACCAGGTTTACCACCTTTATAAGCGCCATCAGAATAAACACGTTCAAGATATTTTAATAAAGCGTTTGAATAATCACCGTTTTCTTTCAATTGAGTATCTACTCCAAGTTCAAATTTCCAACTAGCTTGTGCTAAAGCACTGCCATTCACTTGTTTATCAGTAATGATATAATCAGCACTTCTTTTAGCGCCTGTACCGGTCAATGTTACAGATTTACCAGTTCCTGTCAAACCAGATGGAGTAACAGTAACTTCTGGAACTGAATCTTGGAAAGCAATATATTTTACTAAATCGCCTTTAATTTCAATACTCAAATTAATTCTAATTCTTAAACCAGCATCATAAAGTTCGCCAAGAGTAAGATCATTTCCTTCGCCAACTGTTCCATCATATTTGACGGTAAAATCCCATTTATTTCCACTAGTTACTGTAGTTTCGGTAGCACCTGTGTCTCCAAACATAATTCCTGAGTCAGGACTATCATTTTCAAAACCGCCTTGATCTAAGATTAAAATCTTATTTGTAATAGTTGAAGCTGTTGGATCTACACTAAGAGTGCCAGATGCATCTCTAATTTCATTAGTAACATCAACATTGACAGTTGTTGAACCAGAATCGCCTGTTGTAACTTCAGTGCCGAAATACCATGCGCCAAAACCACTACCAACGACAGTTGCACAACCTATGATAGGTAAAACTACTGCTAAAAATTTTCTTTTCATCATACTTAAATCCCTCTTTTAATTTGTTTAATTTGAAATAAAAATTTTTTATTTGTTCACAAAAATGATAACAACACGAATTCAAAATAAAAAAGTAAAAAACATAGTTTTTAAAATGGGCTTATTTAATTTTTATTTCAAAAAATTTTCAAGAAAAATAAAAAATATTAGATTTGCAAATTTTTTGGAAAATCTTCTTTCTTCAACAATTGTCATATTTGTCATATCAAAAATTTAGACAAATAAACGACATAATTACTGAAAACAACACCTGTTGATTTAAAAATTAACGCTTTTGCTTATTAGTAAATTTTCTCATTTAGATTGACTTTAGCATTCTTTAACATTTTTTAAATTAGTTCCATCTTTTTATGAACTATAAGGATAAATGGATTACAATTGTTTATATGAAAAATTTCTTTAAACATTTACGTGTCGTATTAAAACATAAAAACTTAGTATTAATTCATTCATATAAGTTAGGAATATTACATCTAGGTTTAGTTCATGATTTATCTAAGTTTTCAAGAAAAGAATTTCTTCCTAGTGTAAAATACTTTAGTGGAAACTATTCACCAATTGTAAATGAAAGACGTAATGAAGGTTTATATTCTTCTATTTTTACTCATCATACCAATCATAATAGACATCACTATGAATATTGGATTAGTGAATTTAAAGGTGACTTTATATTAACTAAAATTCCTTTTAAATACTCATTAGAGTATGTAGCTGATATGATTGCAGCAAGTAAAACATACCTCAAAGATAAACACAAAAAAGACGAACCACTTAAATTCTTTTTAGCGCGTTATGATCACTACTTAATGCATTCAATGAATAAAGAGTTTATCAAAACTCTTTTAACAATCTACTCTCAATCTGGATTTAAAAATCTCAAAAAGAAACAGACTAAAATAATATATGATGAACTATCAAAGAAATATCCATTCAATGAATATATTCATTGTTACTCTTTAAATAATTCATTTGTTAAAGAAGATATAACTCCTGAATTTGTTACTAAAACACTTAAATAAACATGATTGTTTAGTTGAGTTAAGCAAATACCTATTAATGTTATGAAAGAAATTGAAGTTTGTGCTGCAGTAATAATTAAAGATAAAAAGATTCTATTAACTCAAAGAGGTTATGGAGAATATAAAGATAAACGGGAATTTCCGGGTGGTAAAATCGAAAAAGCTGAAAGTAAAGAAGATGCCATTAAAAGAGAAATTAAAGAAGAATTAGATGCTTCAATAAAGGTTGATAACTTCCTTTGCAAAGTCGAATATGACTACACTACTTTCTATCTAAAGATGAATGTTTTTTGTGTCTCTTTAGAAGATGAACACATCATTTTTAAAGAACATGAATCATATAAATGGATTAGTTTTGATGATTTAGATGATGTTAAAAAGCTTGATCTACTTCCAGCTGATAATCTAGTAATTCAATACTTAAAAAAGTATATTGAAAAACTAACAATGTAACAAAGTTACATGTTACCTAAAATAACACGTAAAAATTAGCATTTATTTATATTTGTTTTGAAATGGATTTTTAACTTAGAATAATAAGTCAAGTTTCAACGTTTAAAAAACATCCATTTTTAACGCTGAATTACTAACAATGTAACGTAGTTACATGGTACTTTAAATTTAGCGATTAAAGATACAATTCTTTGGGTTGTTTCGGCAGTTATTTCCTCAACTAAACAAAGGAATAAATCTTTAGAGCTTAAAATAGATACTTTTAATATCAAAATACTAACAATGTAACGTAGTTACATGTTACTTTCAAAATAGTTAAAGCCTCTTCATCTATATTGTTTAACAATGGATTCTCCATAATAAGAAATGAATCAGGTTTTTTAGCCATTAAATATTAGTCGCTTTTAATATTGAATTTACTAACAATGTAACGTAGTTACATGTTACTTTACAAATAATTAAAATTGAGCGTTTACTTTTATTGTTCTGTACTTGCTTTTTTATTAAAAAAATAACAGCTAGAAACCTTTAACGCCTAATTCAGTTCCTCTTTAAAAATCTTCTACTAGAAGTTATAGATAATACACAATATTTATAAACCTTAGTAAGGTTATAAAACAACTAAAGTTATAAAAGCACTTTTATCTTCTCTGACTTCTATCGCACTAAAATTATTCTATTAAGTTAGTTTCTTAAATAATCAATTCTTAGCTTTCTTAAATCCGTTTTCTTCCATAATCTTGTTTAACTTTTTAATTAAAGTTGAACATCTTAAAAAATAAATAAAGCGACCAATAAGCCAAACAAAGATTAAAATCTCGCTTAATATAATTAAAAGGATTTTAATAAGAATATGGGTTTTTCTCCAAAATCCACTCTTTTTAGTAATTTCTCCACTCACTTCTTCTTCATTAATAAACTTATATTTATAAACATAGTCTCCATATATAAATGATTTAGAAAGAGTGAGTTCTCCTTCTTCTACTAAATTGTTTTTATCTTTATTAACTAAAATAAAGTCATTCTTTTCTTGATTAGCAATAGTGATATATGGAGAAAAAACCATGAATATAGATAAAACCATTACAAATATTCCTACTATTAAGCCAAATAAAGAGGATGAAACTTCAAAAGTATCACTATTAGTAAAAGAAAGAATAGCTGTTTCAGTTAAAACTAAAGCTTCAAGTGCTAAAACAAAATTAATAAGTTTGATGTTTCTAAAAGAGTGACCACGTCCTTTTAAGCGAATTAATCCACTTATAGCTACACCAATTTCAATAAAAGAAACTAAGGCAATAATTAAAGCAATTGGTGTTTCATAGCTACTCAAATTGAAATTACCTAAATAAACATTAAGCATGTAAATGAAATATTCTAAGCCACTAGCAAAAACTAAAATTGAAACAATTAAATTGCGCTTCTTAAAATCTATGTCACTATTTATTAAACCAATGTAACAAATAAGTTTTGCTAGCCCCATTAAAATATTTATAACACCACTTACAAAGAAAACAACTCCACTAAAAATAGCTAAGATCCATTTACCTAAACCAATTAATAAATTAATAGATAACGAGCAGATTGTAGTTATCTTAAATAGCTTATCTTCCTTTTTAAAATTAGAGTAAATTTCTTTAATTTTCATATAAATAGATTAACAAAATAATAATATAAAGATAAGAAAAAAACTTAGATATTCCTTGGAATTCATTTAAAAACCATGCAAATCTAAGTTAAAATCAAAAATTAATATCTACTTTTAAAATGATTTATTTAAAAATTAGAATACTTATCTAAAGCCTTTTTACGAAGAGTTTCATATTCTTCTTCGCTAATGTCTCCGTTATCTTTTAGCTTTTTAAGTTTAGTTAATTCTTTTTCTAAATCTTCTGTTTTGTCACTCTCTTGAGTTGTGCTTTCTGGAGTTTTACTTACCGTTTTAGAATAACCACATAAATCTTCTTCACTAGCACAAAGCATTAAAATACCAGCGATCAATCCACCAAAGATCAAAACGCAAATTGAAATTCCTAAAAGCTCTGATTTAGACGAACAATTATCTAACTTTTTAAGAGCAATAACATCTACAGTAATTGGAATTGCACAGAAACAGACAGAAAGCAAATAAATCAATGTTGCTGGCATTGCAATAAACGACATAATAAGCATTATTCCTGCACTAAGTCCAGAAAGAATAATACCTAAATAAAGAAATACTTTAATGGCAGTTTTCATATTTATAACCCCTTTTCTTTTATATTTAAAGTATTTATCAGTTTTGTTTATTCGTCAATAAAAAGTGTTAATTTTACTTAACAACTTTGTAGAACACGTTTAATTATCTAGAAAAAGAGTATCTTTTTATATAAAATAAATGAGCAAATCGCAATTGCCCCATAGACAAATGGTAAAGTCACATGTCTCTGAAACATGGTCCGTGTTGGTTCGAGTCCAACTGGGGCAGCCAATATTTATACGACAAGTCTAATACAAACTTAGAACTTCTAAAGCTGTACAGACTTTTTTTATCTGCTTCAGAACAACCTAGTTTTCTCCATTATGGTAAGAAGGAGATATGTATGCTGTGCTCTCCTCGGAATGAAATTCTATAACACATAAGCTTAAAATTGCTATTGTAATGAATTCTCCATAAAACAATGTGTTTATATTAATTGCTGCAAAGAAATTAAATAATTTTAAAGAGTATTTAGTTACTTTTTATATACTTAGTGGAGTGACATTTACCATAAATACTAACGGTGGTTGAAAAATGAATTTTGGAAATATAAGTTTCTAAAATATTTTTCTAGGTGAAAATAATCGTCTCAGAATTAAATATACTACCTTCAAACCTGCAATTCTGCCCCGAAATATTCAGAATAACGGGGCAAACTGCCCCGTTATTCTTAGTAAAAAGGGGCACTTTTACTTGCTGAAATTAGGAAAATTTCTTATACTTTTAATATGAAAAGAGAAATTGAAGCAAAAATAATTAAATGGCTTAAAGAAAGTAATCAAGCATTATTAATTAGTGGAGCTAGACAGGTAGGAAAAACTTATACAATTAGAAAAGTTTTAAACGAACAAAAGATCAACTTCTGTGAAATCAATTTTATTTTAAATCCTACACTGAAAGAAATCATAAGCAAAACTAACGATGTCAAAGAAATAATAAATATCTTTAAACGAAATAGTGCTAAACCATTAAAAGAAAAAGAAAGCGTTATTTTTTTAGACGAAATCCAAGCCTATCCAGACATGATTACAAAAATCAAATTTTTAGTGGATGAAGGTAGTTTCAAGTATATTTTAAGCGGTTCTTTGCTTGGTGTTGAACTTAATAATATTCGCTCTTTTCCAGTCGGTTATTTAAAAGAGTTAAAAATGTATCCAATGAATCTATTTGAATTTGCTAAAGCAAATAATATTAATGATGAAACATTAGTTTATTTAAATGAATGCTTTGATAGCAAAAAACCAGTAGATACTTTAACACACGATAAAATGATAAATGTTTTTTATGCATATCTTGCTACAGGAGGTCTGCCTGATGTTGTAAAGACATTTATCAAATCCGGCAATTTATTAGATGTACATGAAATCCAAAAAAATATTGTTAATCTATATAAAGGCGATTTTTCTCAGTATGAGCACAACGATAGAAAGCTTAAAATTATTGAAATCTACGATAGTATTCCATCTCAGTTAAATAAGCAAAATCTTAAATTTGTTTTCACATATCTCAATAAAGAACTTAAATTTGATCGTTATGAAAATTCTTTTTTATGGTTAAAAGATGCTGGTGTTGCTTACCCAATTTTTAATGTAAGTGAAGTAAAACCACCACTGCTTATTTCAAAAGAGAAAAATAGTTTTAAACTGTTTTCAAACGATGTTGGACTATTAAATAGCTTTTACTCACTAACGATTAAACAAGCCATTTTTGAAAAAAACACTGCAAATCTTATGAATTTAGGAGGATTATTCGAATCATTTGTTGCCTCAGAATTAAAAGCTAATGGATTCGAACCATTTTATTATCGAAGCAAAAATATTGGTGAAATCGACTTTTTAATCGAGAAAAACAATAAAATAATTCCTCTAGAAGTCAAAAGCGGAGGCGATTATAAAAAACACGCTTCATTAAATAAATTATTAGCATCAACTTATTCAAATAACTTAACTACACCTTATGTTTTAAGTACTAATAATCTGGAAGTTAAAAACGAAGTAACTTATTTACCAATCTATATGCTTGGATTCTTAAAGAAAGAAGATGAGTATAACTATATAGCTAAATTAGAAATGTAATTATCCATAAAAAAGAAAATCATAATTAACCTATTTTATTGTAGGCTAGAATGAAATAGGTTATAATGGAAACATGTTTATAGGTAGAGAAAGTGAATTAAAAAGAATAAATAGCACATTGCAATTGGACTCATTTAAAGCTGTATTAGTTTATGGTCGTAGAAGAGTCGGCAAAACAGAATTAATTAATCAAGCAATAAAAGAGTGTAAAAAACCTTGTTTATCTCTTTTAGCAAGAAAAACAACCTCGCGAATTAATCTAACTGATTTTAATAGTGAGGCGTCGAAATTCATGAATATAATTGGTTTCAAGGCTGAAAACTATTACGATTTTTTCTCATCATTATTTGAATATAGTAAAACTCATCCTTTCATTTTATTTATCGACGAGTACTCTTTTTTAAAACAAGGCGATGATCTCATCGACTCTTCTCTTCAAAAAGCTATCGAATTTCACTCAAAAGATGCTAAGTTAACTCTTATTTTATGTGGTTCTTATGTTGATATAATGAAGAGGATTGTAGATACAAAAGCTCCATTATATGGAAGATTTAACGAGATTATTTTGTTAAAAGAATTCAATTATTTTGATTCTTCTAGGTTTTATCCAACTTTGCCAACTATTGATAAAATCAAATACTATGCAACTTTTGGTGGTACTGCTTTTAATATATTAAATATGGATTATTCGGTGCCTTTTGAAGAAAATTTAATCTCGCGATTTTTAGAAAACGATTCTTTTTTTGAAAAAGAGGCCATAAATGTAATAACAAGTGAAATTCAAAAAGAAGAAAATGTAAACGCGATTTTAGAATTAATAGCAAATGGTAAGACTAAATTTAAAGAATTAAATGATTTACTTGGCGATAAATCGAAAGATAACATTTCTAGATATTTAGCCAAGCTAGAAGAAATGGATATTATTGGAAAATCCTATATGGTTAATGATAAGTTTAATAAGAAACCAATTTACTATATTAAAAACAACCTTTTAGATTTCTATTATAGTTTTGTCTTTAAACATCAAAGCACAAGGCAATTAATGAATTCACACTTATTTTACGAAAAAGTTGTAAAAGAAAAATTCTTAAAGCAATACTTACCTAGAAAGTTTGAAGAAATAATTAAAGAATATGTTATAAGAAAAAATTCAGTTGAATTACCACTATTTTTTAATGCGGGTCGTCTAATTTATAATGCAAAGCAAAGAAAAGAATATATCAATAGAGAATTTGATTTAGTTTTAGAAACTGATAAAGGTTTTATTCCTATTGAGTGTAAATTTTATAGTCGTCCATTAAATGAAAACGACATTAATGAAGAAATCAATCAATGGAAAGGTTTACCTTTTAATATCTATAAATACGGATTTGCTTCCTTAAATGGATTTGATGAAAAATTAAGAGAAAACAAAGATTTAATATTAATAAATTCTGATGATATTTATCGTTAAATTTTTATCTGGACACAAAATTTGTCCAGATAAATGTCCTGATAATTTGTCCAGATAAATTAATCTATAAAAAAAGAAACTAGTGATTACCACTAGTTCCGATGTTATAAATTAAAGAGTTTTGTTTTTAGCTTTAGCTTTTTCTTCAGCGGCTTTTTGTCTAGCTAACTCAGCTTTTTGGAAATTATAACCATCTCTACAAGCATCTTCGATGTTAAATTCACACTTAAATCCAAGTTCTTCTTCAGCTTTATCGGTTGCAGCAAAGTTAATTGGAACATCTCCATCTCTTCTAGGAGCAAATTTATATGGAATTTTAACTCCAGTTGCTTTTTCATAAGCTTTAATAATTTCTAAAACTGAAGTTCCTTTACCAGTTCCAAGATTATAAATTACAAGTCCTGGATTAGCTTCAAGTCTTCTTAAAGCAAGAACATGACCTCTAGCTAAATCACAAACGTGAATATAATCTCTAACACCTGTTCCATCGACTGTTTCATAATCATTCCCGTAAACGCTTAATTCTTTTAATACACCAACTGCAACTTTGTTGATATATGGAAGAAGATTATTTGGAATTCCATTAGGATCTTCACCAAGTAAACCTGATTTATGAGCGCCAATTGGATTAAAGTATCTTAAAATAGCAATATTCCAATCTTTATGAACAAAAGCCATATCTTCTAAAATTCTTTCAATCATAACTTTTGTTTCACCATATGGAGATGTAGCACTTTTTACTGGAGCATCTTCTGTTAATGGGACTCTATCTGGCAAACCATAAACAGTTGCACTAGATGAGAAAACAAAATTTCTGACATCGTATTTTTCCATAGCTCTAAACAAAGCAAAGCAAATATCAAGATTGTTTTGATAATACATTAATGGTTTTTTAACACTTTCACCAACTGCTTTATATCCGGCAAAATTAATAATAGCGTCAAATTTTTCTTCTTTAAAAAGCTTATCCATTGCTTCAACATCAGCACAATCTAATTTATAGAATTTTGGTCTAACATGAATTATTTTTTCAATTCCATCTAAAGCTTCCATTTTAGCGTTATAAAGGTTATCAACAATAACAACGTCATATCCATTTTCAATTAAAGATACAACCGTATGACTCCCAATAAAACCTAATCCACCTGTAACTAATACTTTCATAAAAACTTATCCTCCATTATCTCTTACTTAATATTTTAGCCTCATTATCAAGTATCTTTTTCTCTAATACTTTTTCTTTCTTATCATCCTTCATAGAAAGTGAAGGTAAAATTGAATCACTAATTAAACTCATAATATTATCAGCAACTAATTTTTCAGTGTTGCTTCTAACATAAAGTTTTAAAGCAGTATATGCTAAACGTAATGTGACCTGTTTTTGATCTTCCATCAAAGCTGCTTTTTTTGAAATCTCACTCGCTTCTTTAGCAACTTCTTTATCAGCACTTTCTTGTAAGTTACGGTAAAAGTTATAAAGATCATTTTTATCTTCGATATAGTCTTCATCAATTGCAATTAAAGAAGCAATATTTCTTAAAGATGAACAGTTTTTAAGTAAACTAATAAAAATGGTATAAGCTATTTGCTCTCTAGAATAAGTTTTATCTTTTGGAGAAGAGATAATTTTAGCTTTAACATAATTATTAATCATATAATTTGTAACACGATTCTCTCCCTTTGTATCAAAAGAAGATAAAACGCCGTTAATAAAATTGATGCTTTCTTCCATCTTAACTCCATCTGGTATTGATTCATAATCAGGGAGCTTATAAGCACTTAATTGACTAAGATATTTGACAAGTTCATCAAGTTTTTCGTTCATCGCTACTATTTTACACTACTGAACTTGAATTTTTGACTTTTTTTGATGTGAAATTACATTAAAAATAATGAAAAAAATATAAAATATAAATATTTAATTTAGTCGTTAAACTATGATTTCTTTATATCCGATAAGTCTTCTTTTTATATTTGTTAAAGTACGAATAAGGGATAAATCCCTCTTTTTGTAGTCTTCCTATAACAATTGATTGATCAACGTTATTTTGACGAGCAAAGAATAGAATTGAAGTTAAATTAAAACATTTTCTATTAACAAAACGGTTATATAAATCAGGGTCGATTAAAATGTCAGAAGCTAGCTTATCAACTTCCTCTTCCTCCTCATCATCTTTATTAATAGTAAAGTTTGTTTTTTTCTTACTTATTAAGATGTGACTTATTTCATGAAACAAAGTGAAATAAAATTTATCAAGCGCTTTTCCACAATCATTAATTGCAATTAAATAGCACTTTTCTTCTTTTAAATATTTGGTAAATCCTCTTAGCTTAGATTCTTTTAAATAAGGTAAAACAATAAACTTCACTCCACACTTATTTAGGGTTCTTTTTAAATTTTCAATTAAAGGGCCTCCTCTTACGTGAGAATATCTTTTTAGCAAATTAATTGAGTTTTTGAAGGCATTTTCGTTAAATTCAATACATTTTTGTTTTCTTGAAAGTTCAATAGCTAAAGCAATCCAAGCATTTCTTAAAATTATTTCTTTAATTCTAACATCGCCTCTATTTAGTCTTTTGCATTTAACAAATAGTCTTTCTTTTTTTAATTCTTTTAAAGATGAAATATTTAAAACATCTATTAGCTTCTTTTCAATTTCTTTTAGATTTAAACTCTCTTTATCAATGCCTAATATTTCTTTTAAAAAACCTTTATCAAAATAAGATACAATTTCTTTTATATTTACTTCTTCCAAATTAAAACTCCTTTCATAAATATAAAGGAGTTTATTAAAGAAAATGCTAAAAGATTATCAAGTAAAGGGCTATTAATCGGAATAGATAGAGACTTAGAAGCTTTATCAGCAGCAAAAGAAAATTTAAAAGAATTTTAATTGACTGCTTTTAAAACGTATTCTTTTAGTTTTTCAAAAAAGTCACTTTTAGAAAATGATATTTTGAGTTCATTATTTAATTTTGATGTATCTAAAGCATAACGAGCGTCATGACCTTTTCTATCTTTAACAAACTTAATTAAGTTTTCATCTTTATTTAAAATAGAAAGGATAAATTTAATAATTTCAAGATTAGAATATTCATTATGAGAAGAAACGTTATAAATTTCTCCTTCTTTCCCTTTTAAAACGATTTCATCTATAGCATAAACATGATCTTTAACATCAATCCAATCTCGGATATTTTTACCATCGCCATAAACAGGAATATATTCGTTATTCATCGCTTTTTTTATAACTAATGGGATTAGTTTTTCGTGATGTTGATATAAACCAAAGTTATTTGATGAGCGAGAAATTGTTACGTTTAATCCATAAGTTTTATAAAAAGATAAAACCAATAAATCACAACTAGCTTTTGAAACACTATATGGATTAGTTGGCAAGAGGTTATCACTTTCTTTAAAGCGATATGAAGAAGATAAACTAGTTGCACCATAGACTTCATCTGTTGAAACTTGATGAAATCTTTTCACTTTATACTTTAAAGAAAGCTTTAAAAGGTTCAGCGTTAAATCAATATTATTTTTAATAAAGAGGTTAGGTTTACTTATACTTCTATCAACATGACTTTCAGCAGCAAAGTTAATCACATAATCAAAATGAAACTTTTTAAATATTTGATTCACTTTATTATATTTTGTTAAATCTTCTTGAATGAAAATAATCTTTTTTCCATCACTCATACTTTTAATAACTTGATTAGAAGCATAGCTCATTTTGTCAACCACGACTAAAACATCGTCTTTATGAGTTTCTTGTTCAAGAAAATAAAGACAATAATTTGTGCCAATAAAGCCAGCTCCTCCGGTTATTAAATAAGTCATTTCGTTTCCTTTATTAAGTTTATTTTAAGTAGTTAAGTAACCTTCTTAAATTTAGTTTATTTTGAAAAATACTTGAGGTTTTGCAATGTTTTTGAAATTTTTTGATTGTTTTTTAGAATATATTTATTTTTATAAAAGTTATTTATTTAAGATGATTTCACTATCTTTTAAAGCTTCAGCAATAACATCATCCATATCGTAATATTTATATTTTCCAAGTCGACCACCAAAAATGATGTTATTTTCTTTTGCGGCTAATTCTTCATATTGCTTATATAAAGAATTATTTTTTTCATCATTAACTGGATAGAATTTTTCCATACCTTTTTTATAGTCAGATGGATATTCTTTAGTAATCCAAGTTACAGGTGATTGATCGTTTTCAAAATATTTATGTTCAATAATTCTTGTATAAGGAACTTCTCTTTCGGTGTAATTTATAACACAATTTTTTTGATAGAATTCTTTTTCGATGCGTTCAACTTCAAATTTAAGTGAACGATATTCAAGTTCACCAAATTTGTAATCATAGAATTCATCAATTGCACCAGTATAAATAATATTTTTAGCTTGTTTGTTCCAGTAATCCTTATTCTTTAAATAATCTTCATTTAATTTTACTTCGATATCACCAATGATATTTCCAACAAGCTTTGTATAACCGCCAATTGGTATACCTTGATATATATCATTAAAGTAATTGTTATTATATTCAAATCTTAAAGGTAATCTTTTAATAATAAAGGATGGTAAATCTTTACAGTCTCTTCCCCATTGTTTTTCCGTATAACCTTTAACTAGTCTTTCATAAATTGTTCGACCAACAAGGGAAATGGCTTGTTCTTCTAAATTAGTAATTTCTTTAATATTTTCTTTAGCCTTTTCTTCTTCGATTTTAGCTTTAGCTTCTTCGGCAGTATTGACACCCCAAATTTCATGGAATGTATTCATGTTAAAAGGCATATGGTAATATTCGCCCTTGTAGTAAGCTAATGGAGAATTAATAAAATCATTGAATTTTGCATACTTATTTACATAATTCCAGACTTTTTCATCACTTGTATGGAAAATATGAGCACCATAAACGTGAACGTTTATGTTGTCTCTTTTTTCTGTGTAAACATTGCCTGCAATATGGTTTCTTTTTTCAATTATCAAAACTTTATAGCCAGCATTTTTAAGTTCACGAGCAACTATTGCTCCATATAAACCACTACCAACAATTAAATAATCATACATAAGTTAAAAACTCCTTAAAAAGATTATATCAAATCTCGCTTTATTATTTTAAATCTTTGAGATTATATTAATTCTCTCTACTTTAAAGAAAATAAGATAATTATTTATATAAAAAGATAAAGTAAAATTCTGATTTAATCTTTTAATGAGCCAATTGGAACAACATAGACGCCATCTTTACGACGATAGGCATAATCACCTATTCCAGTTAAGACCATTAAAAATGATGGTTTATTCATTTTCTGCGTATCAATTTTGCCTTCAAGTAATTTAAGATTTTTTACGCCTTCTTCTATTAGTCTTTCTCCACCAAGCTTAATTTCTATCAGGCCATATTTACCATTTCTTAAATGTATAACCGCATCACATTCTAAACCTGATTTGTCTCTATAATGATACACATCACCATCTAAAGCATTAGCATAAACTCTTAAATCTCGAACGCATAATGTTTCAAATAAGAGCCCAAAAGTATTTAAGTCATTCATTAAATCATTAGGTCCTATTCCCAAAGCTGCTGCAGCTATAGAAGGATCACTATAATAGCGTGTATTTGATGTTCGAATAGCTGTTTTTGATCTTAAATTAGGATTCCGTGCTGTCATTTCCTCTATAACAAAAATTTTAGATAATGCTTCTAGATAAGATGTGATAGTTAAGCAAGAAACTGCTTTTTCCTCGTTTGGCAAACAATCACTAGCTAAAACTTCTTTTGAAGCTTGGCTCCCTTGATTTCTTGCATAGGATTTCATTAGCATTCTAACTTTATCAACATTCTTTTGAGAATTATCGGCTCGATTTATATCAGATCTAACAACCGCTTCATAGTAGTATTTACCTTGGTCAAGAGCTATCTCGTCTCGCATATCAATCGCTTGAGGCCAACCACCTCTACAGGTAATAAAAGCTAATCTTTCTAGTGAAACATTCGAAAACCCATAAATATTTTCTTTGCTATCAAATAGTTCTTTTAAACTAACATCTCCAGTTGATTCTCCAGATTCAAATAGTGACATAGTTCGCATTGTAAGAAAAGCAAATCTACCTACACCACTATGAGTTATATCTTTGGTTTCAAAAGGAACAGCAGATCCAGTGAGTATAAATTGTCCTAATTCACCACTATGATCGATTTCAAAACGAATTGAATCCCAAATTTTTGGCATGATTTGCCATTCATCTATTAATCTAGGCTTCGCGCCCCTTAAAATAATTTCTGGATTTAAATCGGCCATAGCTAAATTCTGAGCTTTTCTTCTAGGATCATCAGCATATAAAACACTTGAAGCGTGTTTTTCTGCCGTCGTGGTTTTTCCACACCATTTAGGTCCTTCAATCAAAATTGCTCCTTTTCCTTCTAACATCCTAGACAAAATACTATCAGCGATTCTTTTTTTATAAATCATGAAATCAAATCCTTCAATCTCTTTAATATAAGTATAATGTTTAGCTATTCAATTAACAATTAAATTTAACGATTTGGACCAAAATCATTATATAATTTGGACGCAAAGTATTATACGATTTGGCTTTCTTTTATTATACGATTTGGACACATTCTATTATAAATATTCTATTTAAATGGCTTATTTATTAATAAAATAAGTAAATAGAAATATCGATAAAAGATAACAAATTAGGAAAAAACTCCGCAAAAGCTCATTTTTTATTGCTATATAATAATTTACAAGCTTTCTTCCTAGTAGTTATCCGCTTTGGCTCTAGCAAACTTAATCAAGAAGATAGTTCTATAGATTTATAGGAGTCAAATTTATAGATATTTCTTCATTTAAACATAATATTGTGTTACTTAATCCGCATGTAAAATTGTTAATCTTTCTTTAACTAATTTTTCCATCTTTTTATTAAGCTTTTCAATCATCAAAGAAGTAGGAAGCAATGTTTTAAAGCCATAATCAATCTTAGCATTTAAAGACTTTATAAGTTTCATGCTTAACTCTTTTGATAGACCTATATTTTCACCAAATTTTATAAAATCATTTTTAGTTAATTTCTTTCTTTTGTCATTTAAAGATAAAGCAAACTCGTCTTGTCCAACTAGTAAATATGATGAGACAAGATCATAAAAAGGCGCTAAATGAAAGCCATTCCATCATCATAAAGAGAAAAATTCTTTAAATGCATATCAGTGTTTCCAACAACATATGAAAAATAAATTACGTTAAAAAAGCGAATTTTATCTAATTGTTTTCTCGAAGAATATTTTTCAATAATCTCCTTAACACATTTTTCATAAGAACCTTGGTATTTATATTCAGTAAGTTTTTTAGATAGTTGACAAAAATCTTCCATTGGTAACTTCTTTCCACTCACTCGATCAATTCTTTTTGTAATATATAAATATCCATTATTTTTAGTTTTAATAAGACCATTTTCTACAGTTTCGAGGCCTATATCATTTGCTAACTGCATTATAAAATGCTCATTTTCGGTAATAACTGGGATTTCTGTATCAGGCGTTTTGATAATAAATTCAGAATCTTCAGTATCAAAAAACAATTTTTTGGTTTTCTTATCTCTTTTAACGCTACAAGAAATTTTCTTTTGAACGCCTGTAATAGATAAATGATTTCTTAATTCATCAATAGCTAGATTTTCTAAATTATTCTCTAAAAATGAGGTGTCTGGAAAAGCACTAACATTAAAGAATTTTTTAATACAAAAAAGATGCTGATAATAACTATCTTCTAAACCACTGTTTAATCTTCTTCCGCAAAATAAACATCTATGATTATTCATTGTCTAGATCCTCTTTTAAGGAAACACATCCAATTGTATCAGCACAAGTTTTAAGCAAAACATCAAATCTATTTAACGGATTAATGTTATATATTTTTACTGCTAAGTTAAAAAGATAGCCTTCAGGAATAAGACCATCAAAAAAAGGAAAAAGTTCCATTGAATAATATGGTTCATCTTTAAGAGGTAAAGTTAAACTTATAGCTTTACTATTGCTCTTTTTTAAATACTCATCTATATAGTAAAAAGTGTAGCCGTCATCATTTTCAATTAAATAACCACATAAAATATCATTATAAAAGACTTTAGCTTTTTTCATGCTTTAATCCTTTTTTGTAGGCGATAATTCATAATCAAAAATAGATAAAACTTGATTTATCTTATCTAATTTAAGTGTTTCTTTTCCATTTTCTAATTGACTAATAAATTTCGTACTAACACCAGCATATAAAGCTAAATCTTCTTGTTTTAAATGATTTTCTTTTCTTTTTTCTTTAACAAATTGACCTATTTTATTCATTACATTACCTTTCATAAATATTTTCTCAATTAAGCAGGCAATAATCAAAAGAATCTGTACAATCGGTAATATTTTTATATAGATGTGATCAAATTAACCAAATTATGTGTTATCGGTTATATTTTTATAATTTATAAAAGCAAATTAACAAAAGTTTACTAATCTATAAAGCTTTTAATTTTCAGATATAACCTTATGAATGAAAGCATTTCTTTTATTAAATGCTTCTTTTGTTAAGTAAGAAGATTTGAAAGGAGGCACAAACTTAGTAAATATAGACTTTAAACTTGGATCACAATCATATTTCATATTACTAATTATGTCGACCATCGTCCTAATTTGTTCATCATTTATTTTCTTGTCCTTTAACTTTAAAATTTGTTTTTTGTCTTGTTTAGCTTAAAAAGATTGATATTACCATTTTTTGAAAGTAAATTATTTTCAAATGCATTTTAGTAAAAACGTTGCAAAAACCATTTTAAATGTAAAATGTTTAACCTTTAAAGAAGTAATTTCAGATTCTTATTCTTGTTAATAAATAATTTTGATCATAAAATCGTAAAGCAAACTTTAAGCACATTTTTGCTATTAACTTAGTCGCTCTTCTTTCATTAATTTAAACTTATATAAAAACTTATAATTTACCGATAAGCCGTAAAAAGTGTTATTTTTACACTTTATACGGCGTAAAAAATGTAAAATTGACAAAAAATACGGCTTATCGTCAAAGTTGTTTATGAAGGTAAATAATATGCTCTTTAGTTAAATATTTTATTTGGCAAGTTCTTGGTAAGCTTTTTTTATTCTCATCAAGATATTTATTTGAAATCTTTTCCACTTCCACGCTCGTTGCAGCCACGGCTCGCTCTTGACGAAGTCTAATATCAAAAGGAATCCTTTGTTCGCGGACGGCTTGTTGAGCAAAAATCGTGACGGCGGTGGTAAAGGACATGCCTAATTGATGAAAGAGATTATCTGCTTCTTTCTTCAATTCCTTATCAATACGTATGGTTATATTAATATTTGCCATTGATATAAGCCTCATTTATTTAAATTATATAATAAATTATTTAATTTTTAATTAAATTTAAGGATTTTTCAATAATTCCTCAATTATTTTCAAATATTTAGAAATACCTTTTATTTCACTAGCGATATACTGCGCAATTTCTCTGTTTTCGCAAAAATTGCGCAGTTTAAATCACTTAGCAGCTTATTCCCGTCTATATTTAATTGAATCTAACATATATTTCATCATCAAAAACCTATCCCTATTAGAGAATTTAATCTCTAACAAGAATGAGGCTGAATATAGTAAGCTTAAGTTAATTTTTAAATTTGTATTAGATATGTCGTACAAATATGAGAACTAGTAAATTTTGATACTTCCGGCACTATAAGGCAAGGATGACATAGCTCCAGCTAATCAGAAACTAGTATCAAAAACAGCTTAATTTATGGCTTCTTCACCATTCCAATATTTTATACCCCAATTATTAAAATCCCGCTTGCTATCATAAGTGTTACACTCATAATCTATGTAATAGATTAAATCATTGATAGAGTTAACAACAAAGTTAGTCGGATAATAATCAATATTAATATTTGAGTTGTATAAAATAGGTAAAAATTCTCTTAACTGATTAATATACTTAGAAATATCTTTCTTTTCCTTAATTAAGTCCGATATTACATCACCTTTTATGTATTCTTTAACGATAATTTCTTTATTAAGGTCACAATCAAACATCTTAGGAATTCTAATACCTATATTAAATAAAGTATTATAATCATTTAATTCAGATCATGGTTCATGATGAATTTTCTTAATTACTACTTTGGTTTTTCCATTAGTGGCTAAATACGAATAGCCGCCTTTTCCATAACCAATTAATTTAATAATTTTATAAGTAATATCATTAATCAATATTATATCGTCCTTATTGAATATGTTTACGCTTGCAGCCATTATTTTAGGACCTCCCAATAGCCGTTTTTATTCGCTCCAACTCTTTTGATATAACCTTTATTTTTTAATATTTTAATTATATTATCGATAGACGTTTTACCTAGATTGCACTTAACCATTAATTGCGGTTTGGTTATATTTGGATTATTCCTAATTTCTGCCAAAACCTTAATCTGAGAGAAATTAAGCCACGCTGAATTTAATTTATCACCCACTTTATCACCCACTTTATCACCCACTTTATCACTCACATCGTTAATTCTGTTAAATGGAATAGTAACTATAATGTTGTTTTCACTAACTTTAATTGATTCTTTACCATATTTATTGGTAATAGTAGGTATACCTCGACCGGTTTTTTCGCTGATATGCAACTGCATAAATAACTCAGATAATTTATCGTTTACAGGTACTGAATGTCCTTCATAAAAACCATTTAAAGTTTGTAATGGTGGTAGCGATCCTCTAGATAGAATTTCAATTCTATCAGAATAAAAAGTTATCATCGGTTCATTTAAATTAACCCATTCGTTATGTAAAAACGCATTGATAATCGCTTCTCTAAAACAATCAAAATCAAATAGCATCACTTCATTACGTTCCATTACTCTTCCCTCTTCATCAGCTTGAGGAATATTCATAACTTCACCATAATTTAAAACATCATTTAATGAGTATAGTAAACATTTATATCCAAATTCTTTAACCGAATACATTTTTGAAGCCTTAGTTTTGCCATCAAAAATTGCAACTCGAATTGGGACATGAGAATTATCTGATAAAAGTTGAGCCATAATGTTAAATTTACCATCTTTAGTTAAAAGATGAAGATTTTTAAGATAGCTAGAATTATATAAGGTTATATTTTTGGAGGCATAATATGTCTTCAATTGGTTAAATTCTAAGTCTTGATATTCGCTTTCTTTATTATTAATCGTAGGAATGCCAAAAGTTAAAGCAGAAAATAAATAAGCTTCTCTTTCGGGATATTTTTTTATTTTTTCTTTACTTGAACCTATTCTGATATATCTAATATCTTTATAAGCTGTTGGTACAATTTTAGCACTTGGAATAACTAACACCACAACTCTTTTGTTGCTCATTCTTGTCTCTAAAAAATAAAAGTTAATACTAGGATTTAAATTCCTTGCTAAATAATGCTTAAGAGGTTCATTATTAACCTCAATTTCATAATTTATTGTTGTGCCTACAATTCCATGACTTTCATTATTTATTCCCCATATTATATAAGCAAAGTCCCTTCCTAAAATGGCGGCACTATTAGAAAGCGAGGAGATATATTCTCCTATTTGATCTTTTTCAAACCAATTTTCTTTAAATTCAAACCATTCTCTTTCGTTTTCATACGATATACATTCTTCGATAATCTCTTTAATTTTCAACATTTTATCACCCACATATTTCTATTACTATTATTATAAAAAATGGGTGATATTTCAATAAAACACTTAGGGTAATATTTAATTTTTTAAAATAAAAATTCGCAAGTCAATTTGATGATTTTAACTTACTATTTTCTCTCGTGACTTCTAATCCAAACCAGAAGAGTGTTATAGTCAGAATTATTGGAAGCGAGATCTAGAAAAATCTGAATCAACTCTTCCTGCGTAAAATCAAGTTGAATATCATTTAATGCTAAAAAGACAAGCATAGCATGCGCACCAATTCTGTTGTTTCCGTCAAGAAAACAATGATTTGAAACTAGTCCGTATCCAAGACGTGCAGTCTTTTCTTCTAAAGTAGGATAAAATTCTTTCGATGAAAATGTTTGAAATGACGAAGCAATAGCAGATTCAAAAGATTTTCATTTCGAATTCCTCCTATGCCGCCAAATTCTTGTATAAGCTGTTAATGAAGGTAAATAATTTGCTCTTTAGTTAAATATTTCATTTGGCAAGTTCTTCGTAAGCTTTTTTATTCTCATCAAGATATTTATTTGAAATCTTTTCCACTTCCACGCTCGTT
>OHIY01000177.1_pt1 | contig 39847 bp, 33 predicted proteins | sample 1568351 | NCBI WGS metagenome assembly OHIY01 (sample SAMEA3879547, study PRJEB24766) | human gut metagenome | biome: human-associated habitat; feature: feces | place: USA | collected 1985/1987 | reverse complement strand
TTAATAATTTATTTTTTACAAAGAAAATTAAAAGCATTTAGCATTTAAAAAAATCGCCTTTTATCGGCGATTTTAATAATTTAATGATTTACAAAGTTTAATTATCTTTTAAGAAGTCAGGAATAATTAAATCATCTTCATTAGCTTCTTCTTTGTTTGTCACTTTATTTTCATCACTAGTTTTTGTATCACTTGCATTATTTTGTTGTACAACTCGATCAAAAATTGATGGTTTTTTAGGTGCAAACAAACTAGTAGCTAAATCTGGTTGTTGAGTTGGCTTTAAGTTGTTTCCAGAATTTGAGAATTGAACGTCTTGTGTAAAATGGCTAGCAATAATTGAAAGCATAATATCGTCAGAAAGTTCATCATTAATCGAAACACCAAACTTAAGATCAAGCTGTCCACCACTATCATTGATAATTTTATCAACTGTTTCTTGGCATTCATAAAGTGAAACTTTATTACCACATGTAATATGACAAATAGCTTTTCTTGCTCCACGAATAGATTGTTCAATTAATGGGCAATTTAATGCACTAACAGCTGCATCTTCACAACGATTTTCGCCTTTTCCACAGCCAAAACCAATTAAAGCAATTCCACTGTCTTTTAAAATATTTCTAACATCAGCAAAATCAAGGTTAATAACTGCTGGTCTTAAAATTAAATCGGTAATTGTTCTAACGGATTGAGATAATACTTTATCTGCTTCACTAAAAGCTTTTCCAATTGGTAAATTACCAGCATTTAATAAAAGTTTATCATTACTTACAACAATCATGCTGTCAACGTTGTTTTTAAGTTCATTTAAACCATCAATTGAGTATGCAGTTCTTTTTTGGCCCTCAAAAGTGAATGGTCTAGTAACAATTGCAATCGTTAAACAACCTTCTTCTTTAGCAAACTTTGATATTACCGGAGCAGCTCCAGTACCGGTTCCTCCGCCCATACCAGCAGCAATAAATACCATGTGTGCTCCACGAACTATTTCTTTAATTTCTTTTTCAGTAGCTTCAGCAGCTTCTTTTCCAACTGATGGCTCACCACCAGCTCCTAAACCATTTGTAATGCTTTCACCTAAAATAATTCTATGAGGTGCTTTAGATAAAGAAAGGGCTTGTTTATCGGTATTTGCAACATAAAAATCGACGTTTGAAATTTCATCGTCAATCATTCTATTAACAGCGTTGTTTCCTGCGCCGCCAACACCAATTACTACTATTTTAGCAACTGGTTCAAAGTTATCTAATTCATCCATCATAACTTAAGCCCTCATCTATAATTCGTCTTTTAATTCGTCGTATTTTTCTTTTCTTGGTGATTGTCTAGTTAAGCTTGAATTTGGTTCATCAACTCTATTAATTTGTCTAACTTGCTGCTTATTTTCGTCTTCCAAAGTTCCTCTATATGAACTGGCCATAAAAATAGCGCCTAAGCAATTAATATATTCAGCTTCTCGACAGCAAATAGTTGGTATTGATAAGAATTCAACAGGATTGGATTGCAAAACTTTTAAAATATATTCTTTCAATCCATTAAGTTTTGTTCCTTCACCAATAAAAGCTAATAAAATCTTTGAAGCAGAATCATCTTTTGGTGAAAAGTTAGAAAGAAGATTTTTTAAAGAACCATTAAAGTAATCAACCCAGGTCTTTAAAAATTCTAAAATAACCTTTACTAAATCTTCTTTAGTGTATTTTTTGTCGTTTCCTAAAGAATCTTTACCAAAGGCTATTGGTGGATTATAGCTAGTTTGACGATTGTCTAAGCCATAAATATTAACAAGCTCTTCTGCTTTTTCTTTTTCGATATGGAATTCGTTAGCAACTTTCATTACTAAATCATCAAATCCTAAAGAGAAGAAATTTGAAGCAAAAACTACGTTATCGCCGACAAAACTAAGTGAAGTCGTTTTATCTGAAAAATCTATTAAGACATAAGTTTTAGCTTTAAATTTACTCTCGTTCAATAAATAAGCAACGCCAACAGGTGCAATTACCTCTCTTTTAACTTTAATTTGAGCATTATTGCAGGCCTTCATTAAATCACCAACCATTTTCTTAGGTAAAGTATAAACATTGGCATCGATTGTAATGGTTTGAGAAACCTCGTTTAAAGGAGGTATTAGATATTCTTCGTTATTATCAATAATGAAACGATTTGGAATGATATCAACTAATTCATCATTAACATTTGAAAGTTTTTCTTTTTTTATTAAAGAAAGTGCATTATTTATATCGATTCTATCAATTTTTGAAACTGTACTTACTGTATTTGTAGATTTAATTGATTGATAAACTTGTAAGCCATAAGGAGGCAAAACCAAAACAACTTCATTAATATTAATATTCATCTTAACGTTTTTGGTCATTGCTTCAATATTTTTAATCTTTGATAAATCGTCTGATAATGATCCAATATCGAAAATGTCCCCATCTTTAAAAGGGACACTTAATGGTCGTTTAACTTTATACAAAATATCCACTTTGTTATCTAAAGTGTAACCGATGACTAATTTATAATAACGATTGGATATTTCTAAAGCCGCAATTTGCTTGACCATACAATAAAATTATAATCTCCTATAAAAAAAGATACAACTGAAAAAGTATTAGATAACTAGTAGTTTTTCAGTACTAAATTAGTAGATTTTCAGTATCTTTTTATGGTTTGTTAAAATTCTAATAGCTCGCTTTTATATAATTTTGCCTCTGCTGGTTGCTCGCCTTTGCTTTCAACATCTTTATTAATTTCATTAGCTCTGATACTAGCTGCAATTGAAACAGGCACTGCTACTAAAACTGATGCACCAACAAAAATTGAAAAACAAATACCTACTTTTTTAAAATAGAAATAAACTGCTTTGTGATGATATTTAACTAATTTATCTTTCATAATTGATACCCCCGATGATGTAGGTTTGTCATTTGACTTTTTCTAAAATTCTAAGTTTTGCACTTTTACTCCTATGATTTAGTTTTAATTCTTCTTCACTAGGAGTAATAACCTTTCTGTTAATTACCTGATAATCAGGTGTTTTTATATCTTTTGGATTGATATAGTCATTTAATCTATTCCCTTCAATGACGCTATATTTCCTAAAAATATTTTTAACAATTCGATCTTCTAAACTTTGGAATGTGATTACCACTATTCTTCCGTTTACTTTTAATCTTTTAATAGCTCCTATAAGAGCTTCTTCCAATGCATCTAATTCATCATTTACTTCAATTCTTAATGCTTGGAATATTTGTTTTGCTGGGTGACCGACTTTATCCAGCTCCTTTTTAGGTTTACTTGCCTTGATTATTTCAACTAACTCTAATGTGGTTTCTATTGGTTTGATTTCTCTTCTTTTGCAAATATTCTTTGCAATGTTATATGAGTATTTATCTTCTCCATATTCTTTAAAGACTCTTAGCAATTCTTCAAATGAGTATTCATTAACAATGTATTTTGCTGTTAACGAGGAGTTTTGATTCATTCTCATATCGAGAGGAGCATCATATCGATAAGAGAAACCACGGTAGTCTTCATCAAATTGAGGCGAGGAAACACCTAAATCGAATAATACTCCATCTACTTTTGAAATATTTATTTGATCTAGGTCTTTCTCAATATTTCTAAAATTATCATTAATAATTTGATAATTGCTATTTATTGATGAAAGCTTTTGTTTTGAGTAAGCGATCGCTTCCAGATCTTGATCGAAGCATATCAAGCATCCTTCATTATTTAATTTCTTCAATATTTCTGAAGAGTGTCCGGCTCTGCCTAATGTCATATCAACGTAGATACCGTCACTTTTGATGTTTAACCCAGCAATTGCTTCGTTTAACAAGACTGGAATATGTAAATCATTTTTCATCGCTTACTAGGAGGGATTCTGCATCTAATTCAAAATCTTTTTCGCATTTCTCTTTATAGGAGTTCCAGCAATTAAGATCCCAAATTTCAATATGGTCAAATTGACCTAAGATAAGGACCTTGGAGCCAATGGAAAATTCCTTAAGTGTTTTTGTAGGAATCAACATTCTTCCTTGGCGGTCGATACTTAGTTCTATAACTGAAGCAAGCACCATTCTTGAATAATTACGTGCTTTGCTAAGTTCATGTGGAAGAGCTTGGATACGATCAACATACTTTTTGAAGTCTTCTTCTTTGTAAAGCGATAAGCAATTTTCGAAACCTCTAATAAGATACAACTTCGAACCGACAGCTTCTCTCATTTTGGATGGGATAACTACACGACCTTTCTCATCTATGTTGTACTCATAACTTCCGAAAAACATATCTTCCACTTCGTTCCACTTTCTACCACTGATTATATTTTATAGTCATTGTTATTTATTAGCAACTATATTTTTTCATTTTTTTAAACTTTTTTTAAATGCGATAAAAACACGATAACTATCGATATTTTTTGCAATACTAACTACATAAATGACAAAAAGTGGCATATTGTGGTAGAAAAATGAATTTGAGAAGTTTTGAAAGGGCGAAATTTAGTCAAAATTAAGCAAATTTTAATTTTTGTGGTTCAAAGTGGAAGATAGTAGAAAGCGTTTAAAAATAAATGACAGATGATCATTATTCGTATCTTTCAGTGAAGAGAAAAAGCTTCATTAAAATTGCCAAACGAAAGTTTCAGCTAACAAAATAGAACTAAATTTCTAAGCTGTTTTTTCTCGTCAGTCAATGGAGTAAGATTAAGAGTTGCTATATTCCAATAGGTCGTTTGTAAATTATCTATTTGCTAGAAAATAGAATATACTGTGCTCATAGAACAGCAATTGCAATTGCTATTGGAAGTATTTAATATCGCATCGTATACTTAAGCCTTTTGTCTGTGCGATTATAAGTCCACATAAAGTATAAATTGTGTTTCTTTCAAACTACTTAAAAAACCATAAAAGTTAAAAATTAGTACTAATTATCTACTAACTTATACTACAATTTATAAATTTCTCATTATTTGTTGTTTATGAATATTTTTAGTTAAACTTTATAAAATAATAAAAAAATGCAGTTACTTTTTTTAAAATAACTGCATTAAATTCAAAAAGTTTTTATAATTATAAATCTAAATCTTTAAGCTTATCAAACGGAGAATAACCAGAACCATCATTATCGTCAATTTCATCTTCACTAATGACTCTAAAGTTTTCGCCCTTTGGATATTCTTCCCCATCTTTATGAAGAATTAAAGGAAGAGATGTAATTATAAGAGAATATATTTCTTGATCTAAATCAATATATCCTTCTTGAATATAAAATACATCTTCACTATCCATCTCTTTTTGATTGGTATAATATAATTCTTCGTTGATATCTAGAGGATATTCGAATTCCTCACCACTTAAGGTAGAAATAACAGTTAAAACAGCATGAATATCGTATTTTACAATAATTACTGAATCAGCTTTTTGAATTTCGATAGTTCCTTCTACACTTTTATAATTTTTAATTGTTGGTATATTTTTAGCAGAATTGTAAAAATTTAAATCACCAACATATTCAATTTTTTCTAAGGATTTAACTTTACTAAACTCTAGTTTCATTATTGTCTAAGCTCCGCATTTAATTTGTTTTTAATAACGTCTCTAACTTTATTATCAACTTCTGCAATTTCATTTTCTTTTAATGTATGATCCTCAGAATTTAATTTTATTTTAAGAGCGATACTTCTATGATTTTCAGCAATCTTGTCTCCTCTATAAATATCAAAAACTTCAAGATCTTTAATTAAATTTGAAACTTTCTTGATTTCTTTTTTAATTTCTAAATAGCTAATCTCATCTTTAATAATAAATGCGTAATCTCTACTTACTACAGGGTATTTTGAGATATACACAAATTTATTGTTTGGAGTACGTGTGTTGAATAATACTGTTAAATTAATTTCCATTACAGCAGTAAATGTTTTGTCCAAAGAAAACTCTTTTTTAACTAATGGGTGTAATTCGCCTAAAACAGCACATAATTTATTATCTACAAATATTTTTGCACTTCTATTAGGGTGGAATTCTTCTCCTTCATTAATTCTTTCAATTTTAATTCTTGAAGGAGAAATATTAAACATATTAGCAATTGAATCCCATAATCCTTTTACAAAGAAGTAATTAACTGGTACACCAAACATTTTATCTTGTTGATATAATTGACCAATAAAAGCTACTGCAAGATGAACTTCATTAACCTTTTTAGTTTGAATAGGAGAAATCTCGAAAATCTTAAAATTCTCATTTTGATGATTAATGTTATATTCTGCACATCTTAAAAGTGAAGTTAATAAATTCTTTCTAACGTATTTATGATCCTCAGTTAATGGATTTTTAATAACATATCCATCAGCTTTGTTAAAATAATTAAATTTACTATCATCCTTTTGATTTATCAAAACATAGGATAAGACTTCATCAAAACCATTGTTAAGTAAGAAATCCTCAATAATTCTTTCTTTTCTTTCACTGTCTTTAAGTCCGCCAACTGTTGTTTCCATGTCTGGTAAAGCACTTTTGACTGAATCAAACCCATTATATCTAACCACTTCTTCACTTAAATCAGCCTTACCATCAACATCAATACGATAAGCAGGTACAGTTACTTCAAACTCTTTATCACTAATTTCTTTAGGTTTAAAGTTTAAAGCAGATAATGTATCAATAATTACTTTTTTATCAAAGTCGCTTCCTAAGCGTTTATTAATATAATCATAAGAGCAATTAATTGTTTTTAATTCATGATTAATTGTGTCATAAACGATAACTTTACTGTTTTCTTTATAACCAGATAATTCTTTAATTAAGTGTGCTGCAAGATTAATAACATATTCGCTTTGATGAGGATTAATCTCTTTTATATAACGTTGTGAAGAATCACTCATCAAGCCTAATCTACTTGTTGTGTGTCTTATTGAAGCGTGATTAAAGTTAGCAACTTCAATAACAATATTTTTTGTGTTTTTGTCAACTTCAACAGCTTTTAGACCCATAACTCCACCAATACATGCTGGTTTATTATCACTTGAAACTATTAAATCACCTTTTATGACATGATATGTTTTATCATCTAGAGCAATAACATCTTCTTCAAAATCATCTTTAACAATCAATTCTTTTTTACTTAACTTATCATAATCATAAATATGCATTGGTTGACCAGTTAAAAGCATCACATAATTACCAATATCAACAATATTATCAATTGATCTAATACCTTGAGAACGTAATACTTCTTTTAACCATTTTGGAGAATCTTTTACTTCAATGCCTTTAATTACTTTAGCGTAAAAAGATGGACAATTAATAGTTTCACTTCCTACCTTAAAATCACTTACAAAAGTTCCTTCATCTTTATATTCTGGAAGTTTAACTTCTTTATGAAATAAAGCTCCAATTTCTTTTGCAACATTAAATAAAGCAAAACAATCGCTACGATTAGCTAATAAATTTAAATCTAAAATAACATCATCAAGTCCTAAATAAGATAAAACATCTCTTGAACCAACTGGAGCATCATTTGGAAGTTCTTCAATTCCATCAATTTGTTCTTGTCTTAAAAATTTAGGATCAACTCCAAGTTCATTTAAAGCACAAAGCATACCATTGCTTTCTTGCCCTCTAATCTCGCCTTTTTTTATTTCGCCTTTAGGAAGTTTTGCTCCAGGTAAAGCAACAATTACTTTAAGACCTTCTCTAACGTTTGGAGCTCCACAAACAATATCTAAAATCTCATCACCTACATTGACTTTGCAACAATGTAAATGATCACTATTTGGATGAGGAAGGCATGATAAAACTTCGCCAATTACAAGATTAGTGGCATCGCTCATCTTTTTGATTTGCTCAACTTCAATCCCACTAAAAGTAAGTCTTTGAGCAATTGTTTCGGGAGTTAAATCACTTATATCAACATATTTAGCAATTTCTTTTAAACTTACTAACATAAATTAATCCTCATCTTTCTTATTGAATTCTTCAATAAATCTAATGTCGCTTTGATAGAATCTTCTGATATCATCAATTCCATAACGAAGCATCGCAACTCTTTCAATACCAATTCCAAAAGCATATCCACTATAAATTTCTGGATCATATCCACTCATTTTCAAAACATTAGGATGAACCATTCCAGCTCCTAAGATTTCAATCCAGCCGCTTCCTTTACAAACAGAGCAACCTTTTCCTTTACAGTTAAAACAAGAAACATCAACTTCAACACTAGGTTCGGTAAATGGGAAATAAGAACTTCTAAATCTAATCTTTGAATCTTTAGAGAACATCTTTTTAGCAAAAAGTTCTAAAGTTGCTTTCAAATTCCCTAAATTGATATTTTTATCGATAACTAAGCCTTCTACTTGAGCAAATTGATGTGAGTGAGTCATATCATCATCGTCTCTTCTAAAGGTTTTTCCAGGACAAATAATTTTAATTGGCTTACCATTAGCATGCTCCATGACATGAGCTTGAACACTGGAAGTATGACTTCTTAAAAGTAAATTATCATCAATATAAAGAGTATCTTGCATGTCTCTAGCTGGGTGATCTTTAGGAATATTTAATAATTCAAAAACATATTTATCACTATCAACTTCTGGTCCGCTTTCAACGGTATAACCCATTCCAATAAATATATCTTCAATTTCTCTTTTTACTTTATAAAATGGGTTCATTACTCCGACGTTGTAATTTTTACCAGGTAAAGTAATATCAATTGATTCAGCCTTCAATTTTTCTTCAAGAGCCATCTTTTGAAATTCAGCTATTTTTTCACTTAAAGCTGTTTCAATTTTACGACGAGCAAAATTGTAAGCTTCACCAAAAGCTTTTTTATCGTCAGCTTCTTTAATTTTGTTCATTAAGACTGAAAATTCACCTTTTTTAGAAAGATATTTATTTCTGATATCGGTTAAGTCGTTCATAATTTTAGCTTGAATAATCAATAGTAAAATCTTCTTTTCAATCTCAGAGAATAAATTTTCATATTTATTTTCCATATCGCTCTCCTTTAAAAACAAAAAAGAATTAGGTTTAGGAACGCATTTAATCGTGGTACCATCCTAATTCTTTATAAATATAAAGCACTTAATTTTAGTTATATCGTCAACTTAAACGGATTCATCAAATCAGCTCCAAGGTGAATTCATTAATCATTATTAAGAGTGTTTTCACTTTATCACTCCTCCCTAATTAATAAGTGGATTAATTACTACTCCTCTTCAACGCAAGAAAATAATATCACTTTTAATCAATAACTTCATTAAGAATTAATTGTTTTAAATCAATGAGAATAGTCCTTAATTTAACTAATCTTTAATTAAAACTAACTATTCTAATGAACTAGTTAATGTAGAAATTGGGTTTGTTAATGTAAAGACTGCTATTGCAAGATAATCATCGCTTTCAGTATCTTCAGCATTACCTGCATAAATCGCATTATCTGAATTAGAAGAATCAACATTAACATAAAGTGTAACTGTTTTATTATCTAAAGTTCCATCTTCGTTATAGAAGTTAACTTTATAAATAATAAAGTTATATTTAGTAAGTGGATTGTTGTTATCTGGATCTGGAACAGATGGGGTAAAACCAACTGCAAATTCAAATCTTTTTAATTCAATCTTACCTTCTTCATTCATAAAGAAGAGATATTTATCACCATTTACCTTAGTAATATGTCGATAAGCATGGAAACTATCTTCACTAATATCATCTGGCCAAATATCAGAAAAATCTTCTTTATTTACTTTTACCATGCCTTGAGGAGTGAAAAGTTCAAAAGCGTTTTCATTAGTAGTTTCTTTAGTGCCTTTTCTCATCACAAATTTATATCTTTGACCTTCATAAGAATATCTACTACCTAAAACACCAAAAGAATAATCTGCAAGGTCGTTATAAGTTAAAGCATAGCTACTTCCATCTACTGAACTTAACCAACTTCCATTAACATTAAAGTAATATTTAGTTGGTTCTCCTTCTTGATTCTCACTTGAACCATCAGCTAAGTTATAACCAATTGTTCCAGTTTTTTCCCAAGCTCCTAAAGCATTTACAAAGACATAACCGGTATCATCGTCACCTTTAATTGTATTAGTGCTACCTTCAAGTAACTTTTCATCATCATTTAATTTAGCAAACGACTTGCCAGTATAAGCATAATTTGTACCATTTTCGCTAATAATATGTGATGAAGCATCATAACTCACTCCGCTTGTATAAATATCTCCACTTAATAAAGCAAAGTAATTATTTGAATCAACTTCTTTTAAAACATAATTATTATCATAACTTGTAACTTTTACCCAGTTATCATTATTCGAGTCATCTAACTCACTTCTAATGTATAAAACATTATCTTCACTGCCAACAAAGATTATTTGTTTCTTGGATGGAGGATTTATTAAAACATCACCAGGAATTAAAGATGAATCAGCGCTAGTTTTAATATATTTTGCTCCGCTATTATCAGAATAAATACCAAATTCATCTGCATGTGTAATTTTTTCCCATCTATTTGTCTCAGCGTTTAAAACAAAATCAGAAGTTTTATCACTACTTGTAAATGAATTAATAGTTTGATTTGTTGAAGCAATACTTGTTTCGTAATTATCTCTAATATCTTCTTTATCTATTTCAACATTATTAGCAACCCACTTTCCTTTATTAGTATAACTTGCAAGCACTTCAGTTGAGTCATTTCCATATAATGAGCCACTTGCAAAGTTATTTTCATATAAATAGTAGGAAGAAACTTGATTTTTAAAGAGTAATTTTTCAAAATCACTACGACTTTCGCCAAGAATAACTCTTAAATTTTTAACTGATGTCGTTAAAGTTTCATTCTCTAAAGAAGTAACTTCACTTACAGTATTTGAGTAACTAAGTTTTGACTTGTTTTCGCCTGAAACCAAGGAAGTAATGTTTCAAACGATGTTGTATCATTTGCCTTTACATCACCTAAAATCCAAGCATCATTTGTCGATTCATTAACATTAATTGAATTACGTACTATCAAGTTATCTGCAGCGCTAGAATAAATCTTACCACCATTATTTAATGTCAAATTAGAAATAGCTAGATTTCCACTTTCACATCTTAAATAAGTGTTTAAGCTAACCTCGTTTAAATCAACATTAAAATCCTCGTTAGAAAGGTTAAATCCATTGGTACTTGCCTTAAAGATTTCATTACTATCTTCTAAAGAACTACCTAAATCTTCAATCGTGAGTAAGCTTACATCATTAATCGATACTTTCGATCCACTTCCGGTAAGTCCACTAGAAGTTAATACAAGAGAACCACTTTCTAAGTTAAATAAACTATTTGAAGAATTGCCGATATATTCAAATTTATTCTCGTTAACATAAGTTTGAGAAGCATAATCAATATTAGCAAGCAATGAACTACCACTATTAAACGTTGTTTTAACCTTTAATGAGTTAAATTTATATGAATCAAATAAATTGGCTCCATTTTCAGCTCGATTTTGAATACTAGCAAAATCTTGATAATTAGTAATTGTTAAATTTGTAGTTAATTGACCACCACTTTCTACAACTACTTCGCCATTATTAGTTGAATCAAAAATTAAGCCATTTCCTTCTAAACTTCCGCCATTTTTAACGGTTAATTTATGACCATTTAAGTCAATAGCGCTAAATTGTCCAACAATATCACCACTACCAATTTTACTTCTACCAACTTGAGCTCCAACAATTAAAGACCCTTCAATTGTTAAATCTTGATTAAGTTTTAAAGTAATTGTTGCATCAGTAGAATTAACTTCATCGCTTAAATTTGTCGAATTCGAAGTTGTAACAACACTTCTTGCTTCACTGGTTGATAAAGAATATTCAAAATATGGTAAATATAATTTTTTGCCTTTAGCGATATTACTCACATCACTTGTAATAACAAATTTAGATTTTTCTTGATCAGTATTTAAAACCATTTGGTAGAAAGGATTTACTGTTTCATAAGTATTTAAAGCATCACTTAGCTTATCAAATTTAGTTGTATCACCTTCTCCATGATAAATTTTAATAGCTTCATTTCTAGCATCACTATCAGCAAAATTAATCGTTGAGTAAGGGAATGTTTGTATATTTAAATTGCTATAATCTTCAAAGTAAATATTTTGAATAGAGGTATTTCCAAAGGAAGTTGTAATATCAAGTTCAAGAGGATTTTCACTGCCTTCATCAAGAGTAATACTAGCATCACCAAAATCTACAGTTTCAAAACTGCTTTCAGTTTTTACACCACTAACCTCAGTGTATGTTTTAGGAATATAAATATTTTCAAGGTCAAGATTTGAAAAAGCATTAAATTGAATATCTTGAAGGGTTGAAGGTAAATAAACATTCTTTAAATTTGATTTACTTGCTCCTGATTCACTATCTCTTTCTCCATAAAAAGCATAGAAAGAAATAGTTTTAACACCTTCTCCAATTCTTATAGTTTCAACATCATATATTGAAGGCTCAAATTCAGCCGCACCAATTTCTGGAAGATAATGAGAAAGTAAAGTAGGAACAAATGAAATTGGACCAACTACAACTTCTCTTTCTGTATCAAAATCCGAATAATGCGTACCATCAATTGTGATTTCATTAGGCATATTTTGATCAAGAGGAATGCCAACTGAACGGCGATAAGTATTTTTTAAAGTTTGAGATAATCCAAGAAATTCATTAATATTTTGAATATCTTCTTGGTTCAAGAGTGAGTCAATAATTGAATATAAATCATTACGCAAAAAAGCTAAATCTTTACCTTTGAAATTTAAAATATCTCCAGTTAAGTCTTCAGCGCCATCAATTTGAAGAGAAAAATCACTGATATAGAAAAAATTAGGATCGTAAGCTTTAGCATTTGAGGTATCTTCAATTACGCCACCATCTTTTACCATGGAATATGTTTTGACTTCTTCTTTGCCAAAATTGTCTTCATGAAGAACAAAAGGTAAATTGTTCATTAATTCTTTGACATCAAAAACAGTGTTTCCACTTTCATCTTGTCTAATGTAATTTCCAAAAGTAAAACTATCTGGATTACCATCATCATTAGTATCGTTAAAAGTCATTGGAACATTTCCAAAATCAACAAAATATTTATTAGGATTTTCGCTAAAAGAGAAATTTGAAAAATTTAATTGACCAAGATATTCAACATCAGTCTCACTACGTACTAAAACCCCTTTAAATGTACTGATATCAAAATAAAAAAGACTATCTTTTTCTAAATCTTGGTTTTCTTCTTTGGCATAAAATGCTTTATAAGCTTCTAATGCTCTATCTTTCCATTCTTTGTTTGGATCTTTAGTGTATTGGCAACTCGATAAAAGAAGAGCTAAACCAACAGCACTTAATGATAAAATTCCTGCTTTTGTTCTCATCCTAATCCTTCTTTCTATAAGGTAAAATTTAGTTTATAAGTAATTAACTTTTTAACTAAACTTGTAATTAATAATTTCCCTAATTTTTTAAGATAAATTTAAACTTGAATATCTTAAGATATTCCCTCTTCCCTCACTACTTAAAATTATCACATAGATAAGAGTTTTTTTAAAGGTAATTTCATTAAATAGAGCGAGCAAAATGGCTAAAAATCGTGTTTGTTTTATATCAGAAATGATTTTTATTTTCTCGCTATTAAAAACTTTCTTTCTTAGTTTTAAAATGCTAATGTAAATTCAGATATGAAATTCAAAATTTTTTCGATAATATCACTACTTTTTTTGACTAGTTGTGCTTCATCAAATGTAGGATTTCCAACTAATTTTTCAGCAATTTTGTTACAAGATTCCTTAATAAATTTCAGTAACGAAGAAATTAATTTAAACATATTTAATACGGAAATATCGTTAAAACCTAATCAAGTAGCAAAAATTTCAATATGTCAAATGAATCCTTATAATGAAGAAGCAATAATTTTTGAAATTTATGAAAATGAAAACAATTATGATTATTCGCTTTACAAAATTGCATGGACATATTCTCAAAGTTTTATTGACATTTATATGAATTTTTACGAAAAAACAAACGAAGAAATCGATACTATTTTCTTTAAATTTGCTTTTGAAAACGAACTTAATGATTATCAAAATTGCTTTCCGTTAATTTTTGGATCAAACAATAATTTTACTTATTTTAATAACGAAAATGTTTATATTGATTCATTTCAAAAATAAAGAATATTTAGATTTTTAGTTAAAGATAATATGCCATAAACTTATACATTACTACTAGCAATATCAAAACCGGTAAAACTTATGAAAAAGAAAAAATTTTTATTACTAACTGCGTTAACATTAAGCCCAACTTCTTGCTTTAATGTTCCAAATTATAGCGCTAAATCTTTTGATGAAAATAAAGAACTTCTTTTTCATATTTTGGATGATCAGTTAAAAGTGAAAAAAGTGTATCAATGTGGAGTATTAGTTACCTACAACGATACAAATTTTCCATATTTTGGAGAGAATTTTATTACAATTGGAAACGAAGGAGCAATACTTAATTACATAGTTAAACGTGATAATGGAGAAACTAATATTATCTTTGCACCAGTTTCTGAAAATACAATTTATGAAGGATATGTCGTTATTGATTGGCCTTTTAAGCATGACTATTTAGATATTCTTGTTTTTGCAAAAGAAAATTTAGATAATTTTGACTACACTTCAAAACTTGAATTAAACTATCTAGAAAAATGTGATGTATTAAATGAAATCGTACCTGATAGTTTATTTGGATTTTCTGATTCAAGAGGAAACTTAATTTATGAAGAAAGCAGAGAATTAAAAGCAACAAATATATTATTTGATTAGCCTTGTTTGATACATAATAATTCCGCCAGCTACGCCAACATTTAAACTATCAATATCATTTATTTCGATTTTAATTTTTATGTCGCTTTTTTCTTGAATTTCCTTAGAAATTCCTTGCCCTTCATTACCTAAAATTACGACATATTTACTGTCTTTATTGAAGTTGATTTCAGATAAAAATTTCGAATCTTTATCTAGAGATGTACTAATTAATTCATATCCTCTATTTTTTAAAGAAAATAAAAAGTCCTTGTCATTAGAAACGACATTAAGCTTAAAAATGCTGCCTTGCGATGATTGGATAACTTTGAATGAATATTTAAATGCACAGCCTTTTGATAAAATTATATCCTTAAAGCCAAAAGCTAAAGCTGTTCTTAAAATTGTGCCAACATTTCCAGGATCTTGCACATCATCTAAATATAAAACTCTTGATGAGTTAATTTCTTTTTCATCAATATATTTTGAAACACCTATCACTTCTGTTATTGATTTATTTTGAGTTAGTTTATTCATCAACATTTCATTAATTACATAAACTTTGTTGTATAGACTTTTGTCTTTAAAGGATGGTAAGCATAATATGAAATCAATATGCTCTCTTCCCATTTCAACTAAGTGGTTTCCTTCAAGCAAAAAGCGCTTTTCTTCTTTTGAAAAGGCATTATTTTGAAGTTTTCTTACATATTTTATAATTTCGTTATCTTTACTTTTAATTTCACTAATCATTTAAACATTCTCTTTTTTATCTTAAATATCCTAAAATCATAATCTGGCATATATTCATACACAACATTATAAAAATCACTTGAATGGTTGAATACAAAATGGTGTGCCAATTCATGTACAATAATTGCATCAATTAATTCTTCTGAATAATGAATTAAGATGCTTGCAAAGGTTAAAGTATGCGTGCGTCTAGAATTAACACCATAATTAGAATTTTTTTGACGAACTTTTACTTTATAGGGTTCGTTAACATTCATAATCTTTTCATAGTATCTAACGCGCTCTTCTAAATACTTTTGGAGGATTGGTCTAACTTTTTCATAAAAGTTATTAAGATCAATAAATAAAAATGATTTATCTTTTACTTTTACAAAACCATCATTAAGTAATTGATATTCGCCAAAAATATAAATTCCTTTGCCATCATATTCTTTTGCTTTAGATAAATTTCTTCTAATTAAAGTTCTTGCATGCTTTTCTAACCCGGAAATAATAGATTGCTTAGAAGCATAGTTTGGAGAAGATATATAGAAAGCACCATCTTTAAAGCCATAAGATATACGATTGCTTCTCATGCCTTTATACTTGATGTAAACGTTATATCTTTTTCCATCTATTTCATAATAACAAAATAAACTATATTTCTGCATATCTACAATTATCGAACATGAGAGTTTAAAAGTGTATAAAAAGTTAATTTTTGTTGATGAAATTCAAATATTTAAATAGATTGATTAATCAATTAAAAGTATAATAGTAAAGTTGTTGAAAGGAGAACGTAGTTATGGAAACAATTATTGTCAGTGCTTGTCTATTAGGTGAAAACACCAAATATAATGGTGGTAATAACTATGATTCTCGAATCGAAAAACTAAAAGAAAAATATAACATAGTTCCAATTTGCCCTGAATCTTTTGGGGGATTAAAAATTCCAAGAGAACCAAGTGAAATTCAAGGTTCTTTTGTTGTTTCTAAAAGCGGAAAAGATGTTACCAATCAATTTAATGAAGGCGCTCATAAAGTTATTAATATCGTTAACTTTATGCATGTCAAAAAGGCAGTATTAATGGATCGTTCACCAAGTTGTGGTGTTAACAAAATCTATAATGGTAAATTTAACCACACTTTTATTGACGGACAAGGCTACACTGCTCGTCTTTTAAAAGAAAAAGGCATTGAACTATATACAATCGACGATATAGACAAATTATTATGAGATCAAAAACTAGTATTATTATTTTAAAAATTTCTTTTATTGCGCTTTTTAGTGCTCTTATATTTGTTTGTGGTGCATTTTTAGCCATACCTTATGCTGGAGGAGCAGGATACTTTAATTTTTCAGATATTTTAATTTTATTTTCATCAGCTTATTTATGTCCAGAAATAGGTTTAATATCTGGAATTATTGGAGCATCAATGAGTGATTTATATGCTGGTTTTGCAAGTTGCATACCTTTCACAATCGTGGCTAAAGGTTTAGAAGCAATTGCATTTTCACTAATTTTCTTCATTTTCAGAAAACACAAATATTTAAAGCATCTTTCTTTTATTATTGCTCCTTTATTTATGGTTGCTTCTTACATTCCTTATTATCTTTTATATGATGATGGAGCTGGTATTATGGCATTAATTTCATCATGCTATGATTTATTACAAGGAGCAATTTCTTCTGTTGCTGCAATTGTCTTATATCATCTATTCTTAAAAATAAAATTACCTTATAACTACTTTAACTTACTCAACTATCATAAATAGTTTTTACTGATTAATACTTATAAAAATAGATATCGTATTTTCCTTTTTGTTTAGTTTTCTCATACGATTTTGTATCGATTCCACCAATTTCAAAGCCACATGCTAAATAAAACAAACAAGCATCTAAGTTATTATCTTGAGCAATTGTAAATAAGCCAGGATAATTATGATCTAAAGCATATTTATATGAGTATTCAATAAGTTTTTTACCTACTCCTTTACCTCTCATAAGCTTATTAACCTTTAAATCATATAAAAAAAGACAAGAATTAAAATTTTCAGTCAAAATAGCAAGTCCAATACAGGTATTGTTTTCATATGCACCAACAAATACATAATTACTCATTTCATTAAAATCATATTTTTCATCAGGGAAAGTCATTTCCTTAATCTCATCATTTTTAAATAAGAGTTCTTTATGCGACCATACATTACCTTTAAACTCAACAATTAATTTCCCTCTTAATAAAAATGGTTCATTAGGAATGTTAATATCATTAGCGTGTTTTTTATCAATAAGTTTAATTTCCAAAAATTTACCTCGCAAATCTTAATTATTTTTTAAATTACTACGATTATATTTTAAAAGCAATTCTTTTAAAGATTTCTTAATAGGCTCGGTCAAATCATGCCACAAGAAACGATATGTCCAGTTATTTTCATTAACTGTACCAGGTTCATTCATACGACTATTTTTGCCTTGAAACAATATATCTTGCATTGTTAATGAAACGTGATTAGCTCTACTTGCTAAGGCAATTTCCATAATAAAACGCGTTTTTTCAAATAAAGATAAATTACCATTTACCTTTAAGCCAAGTTTTTTTGCTTCTTCTATTACACGTTTTTTTCCAATTTCAATTTGTTCCTGATTTAGCACTTCTAACAAGCCCTTTATTGGTAAATTATCATGGTTTTCAATATAAAAATAAGTATTTTCCGTAATATTCGAAGGCAAAAATTCTTCTCTATAAAACTTATCTTCAAAAAGATTAATCAAAAGAACACGTAAGCTTTCTAACCCACTTTTCTCGACAAATTCACTAACATCCTTAGAATAAGTTCCTAAATCGTTAGCTATTAAAGGATAATCAGATTTTATCTCATTGATAAATTCAAGCCCCGGCCCTTCAAAATATTTTCCTTTCCTGCCGTTTTTACTTTTGAAAGGAACAGCATAAACCACATAAAATCCTCTAAAATGATTTAATTTTATTCGATCATAAAACATAGCGGCTGTATCTAAACGATGCCTCCACCACTTATAATTGTTAATCTTCATATACTCCCAATCATAAAGAGGGTAGCCCCACTTTTGACCGTCTTTACGGAAATTATCTGGTGGAAAACCGACAACATAAGTTGGAATATTTCTTTTATCAATCATAAAAAGTTCAGGATTCATATACATTGAATCGCTGTTATAACTAACAAAATGAGGTATTTCTCCAATAATTTCTATCCCTTTTGAATTTGCGTATTGTTTTAACTTAAAGTATTGTTTGTGGAAAATATAAGTAATAAATATATAAAAATCGATTTCATCACTATATTTCTTAATATATTCTTCTTTTAATTCTTGATCAAAATATCTTTCCTCAAGTCTAAAGTCAAACCAAGCCGCATTATTGTTATGCTGACGTATTGTTTGAAAAAGAGCATAGTCAAATCTAAAACGGCTGTTTTTCATTTTTATAAATTCCGGATTAGATCGATCAAAACGTTTAAAAGCTACTTTTAATATTTCAAGCTTTAATGGTCGAATTAAAAGATAATCAACTTTGCGGGGATTAGATTCAAATACTTTTCCTGTTAAATCCCTGCTTGTTAATAAGCCGTCTTTAATTAATTCATCAAAATCAATAAAAAGATAATTTGTGCTATATGCACTTAATATATCAAAAGGTGAATTACCTTTTCCGATATCTTCTAGAGGCAATAATTCCCAATATTTAAAACCACATTCCTCTAAAAAATCAACAAACTTATAGGCGTCCTTACCAAAAGTGCCAATTCCAAATCTTCCTGGTAAAGAAGAAATATGTAATAAAACTCCCGCTTCTCTTTTGCTCATAGTAATATTTTATTCTTTTTTTCAAACAAAAACGAGGACATAAAGTCCTCGCAAACCATATAAATTAAGCCTTTATTTGATTCGCTTACAAAATAAGCAAATCAGTCGTCATAAGACTATGTTAATCTTATTTTTCAACCTTGAATAAAGGGGCAGAAATTACTTGACCAAATCCGTTATATAAAGATGAACTGTAGATCGTAAATACATCAGTAGGTCTAGCTTCTCTCCTTAATTTATATTTCATAAGAATTCTTCTAAAAATCATATTCAAGTAACCTCCTTACAGCTTAAATATTAATGACATTTTTAATTAATGCAATTAAAAAAGCTACGTTCGAAAGTTAATGAAAACGCTTTCTTACATTTCATTTTCATAAAAAATTACGATATTTATCGCATTTTTTTAAGATTTAATATTTTTTTATGAAAGTGTTTACATAAACTTGCTTGTTTTCAGAATAATAAACAACAAATAATAAAAGGTCGCCATTTCTGACGACCAATTTTAATTTATTCAATATTTAATAGAGATTAGTAAAGTCTAATATCAAACTTGCTTTCAAATAATCTACACTTTTTAAGATCAATACCTAAATGAATTGTTGAACCAACTTCAGGTTTTTGATCGCTTTCAATGTAAATAACATTATCCAAAGCATTAGCAACTATGAATTGATGTGCGCCATAGTTTAAATAGCCTTCAACTTTTGCTTCAATACCATAGTCTTGCATTGTATAAGCATCATGAGCAACTTCTAATCTGAATAATGAAGAAAATGTTTTAACACCTAAAGCTTGAATGATTTTGCTTTCAATGTCTTCGGAAACTTTAAGATAGTAACCGTTTAACATAATGTAACCTTGTCTTAAAGCGAAATTGTAAGCTGCGTTCTTTTCATCATAAATCTTTTCATCTTCGCTAACTGGGGTTGGCTTGACATTATTAATATCTTCTTTTCTAGCTTTAGCTTCAGAAATATTCTTCTTATCTTCAGCAACTCTAGCATGTTTTGCTTCAAGTCCGCTTTGCTTGACACTTTGCATTTCAGCTAATGTTGAAGCAATATCATTTTTGCTATCTTCAAGCATCCAATTATCATTTTTGCTTAGTCCTTCTTCAAACTTAACATGTAAGTTCTTTGCAAGATTGACTTTTGCTTCATATTTCTTTCTGATTTCATCTTCAGCAGCTTTATCTTTTGCTACTTGATCAGAACTACGTTTATTCAATTTTTCTACTTGGGCATTATAATCAGCTAATTTTGCTTCATATTGTTTCTTTTCTTCGGCTAAATCTTTTTGAAGTTGATCTTTAATCTTCTTCTTACCATCTTTGCCTAAGTCGCCCTTTTCAAGATTAAATGCAGCTTCAGCTTTAATTTTACCAATCTTTTCCTTATATTCTTCTTTCAAGATCTTTGGAATTGTAGGATCAATGGTAATACCATGCAATTCTTCTCTTTCAGCAGCTTCGACATCTTTAACATATTTATCAACAATTTCTTTGATATTACGTTTAAAGACTTTCTTACTTTCTCTAATTGATGCAGCACTTGTAAAACCAGTTGTATATTTATCAAATTCAGCAAGTGGTTTAACAACAACTTCTTCATCTTTTTCGAGAGAAATCTTTGTAAAATCAATAGAAATATTAACAATATCTCCAGCTTTATATTTCTCATCTTCTGTTGTTGTGAAGAAAATACGATTGTTAATTTCGAGATAAACTAATCTAGTGTCATTAATGAATTCGATATTAGAAATTTTTGCTTGAATATTGCCTTCACCAAGTTTAATTGCTTCTGATGGTATTAATAAACTTAAATCATCATAATCGTTAACTTTAATTGCTTCTGGTAATTTTATATTTAATCCAAGTAAACTTAAAGCTCCATCTTTTGTCGAAGCATCAAATAAGTTAAATTGAGGAATTCTAGGCATAATGCTATCTTCCGTTTTTGTGTCGAAGAAATGTAAATGTTTAACATCAAAAGCAGCATCAATAACATCACCTGGATGAATTCCTAAATAACCTTGAGTTGCTTTAATGATAACTCTAGTCGAGGATTCAACATAACCATCGCCTTGCATATTAAGATCGCCATAAATTAATGTTTCACTACCTAATTCTTCAAAGTGAGAAACTTTAATTTTGACAACGTTATCGCTCTTTTTAACAACTTCTGGATCGACAGAAATGTTTTCACATCTTAAACCAACATAAACCTTTTTCTTACCATTGAAATAAGCTGGTTGGACTTTAAGTAAATCATTGAAAGGTACTTTTAAAACATCGTCGCAATACTCAAATTTAATTTCGACTACATCTTTATTACGTTTTAAAGTTGCTTCAAAGAAATTCATTTGAGGAGTTCCGATAAATCCAGCGACAAATTTGTTTACTGGATAATTGTATAAATTCTTTGGTGTATCAATTTGTTGAACTCTTCCAAGTTTCATAACAACAATTCTTGTACCCATAGTCATTGCTTCAGTTTGATCGTGAGTAACATAAATGAATGTTGTACCAAGTTGATTGTGAAGCTTAGAGATTTCAGCTCTCATTTGAGTTCTTAATTTAGCATCAAGGTTTGATAATGGTTCATCGAGTAAGAAGACTTTAGGATTTCTTAAAATAGCTCTACCTAAAGCAACTCTTTGTCTTTGACCACCAGACATAGCTCTTGGTTTTCTATCAAGATACTCAGTAATACCTAAGATATTAGCAGCCCATAAAATTTTCTCATGAATTTCTGCGGCTGGAACATGTTTTAATTTTAAACCGAATGCCATGTTATCATAAACGGTCATATGTGGATAAAGAGCATAGTTTTGGAAAACCATTGCGATATCTCTATCTTTTGGTTCCATATTGTTAACTATTTTTCCACCAATGAATAATTCGCCTGCTGAAATATCTTCAAGACCAGCAATCATTCTAAGTGTTGTTGATTTACCACAACCAGATGGTCCAACAAAAACAATAAACTCTTTGTCCTTAATTTCCATATTGAAATCACTAACAGCTTTAGTGCCATTAGGATAAACTTTATAAATATGTCTTAAGCTTAAATCTGCCATATTTTTAACTCCTATTTATTTTCGCTAATTACCACAATTGATTGATTTGGTAATGTGAACTTATTTTCACTTACTTTAACATCGTTATCTTTGTCAACAACTAAAGTATGGTAACTATAATCAGAAAGGCCTAATGAAGATATATCTATTTCGCGAGAACCATCATCACCAGCTAATTCATCTTTTTTATTAAAGTTTATTAATAAATAAACTGATTCATCACCGTATGTTTTCTTAAGGATTTGTGTAGAGATGTCATCATCTTTCTTGATTTGTTCTACACTTCCTTTTCTAATGGCTTCATAGTTATTTCTAATATAATTAGCTTTTTTATAGTAATTTAGAATCGAATCTTCATCCTTTAATTGTTTGTCAACAGGATCATAAACCTTTTCTGTGATAGTGGTTCCTGAAGGATTTCTGCAAATACCAGTTTTGTTTTCATCACTCCAATACATAGCAGTTCTTACATTTTGATCAGGAGGATTTACACCAATCATGCCAATTTCGTCGCCATAATAAGTAAATGTCGTTCCTGTTAACATTTGAAGTAAACCTTGACCAAATTTAGTATTATCATCTGTTCCTTTAGAATTTAGAACGCCTACCGCTCTTGGATTATCATGATTTGTTATAAATGGAGCAGGCACTCCATCGCCAGCATTATCAATTAGGAAGTTCATTCTTTCGTAATAAGATTGACCATCTTCTCTAATCATAAATGAACTAAGCTTTTTTCCAAGTGCGTCTGGATCATATGCAAAGAAACCGTCAACACCACTACTGTAATATCTATTAATTTCACCAGAACCAGTCCAAGCTTCACCAACTAAATAACAATTAGGATTAATTGATTTAGCCGTGTCGTTAATCCAAGTAAGAAATTCAATATTTTTATCTTGATTACCGGTATAAAAACTTGTTACAGCATCTAATCTAAAGCCATCAACACCCATATCAAGATAATATTTCATGATATCTTTGATTTCATTTCTTACATTTTGACTGTCTAGATTTAAATCTGGCATATCATTTGAAAATTTAGCTTCGTAGTAAACTCCAGTAATATTATCTTTTACATTACATGTACTATTTTCTTCTAAAGAGAAATTGTAGTAATCAGAATATTCTCCACCACCATCTTTAAAAGTTTGAATTCCTTTAGTAAACCACTCATTTCTATTTGAAGTATGATTTACAACTAAATCAAGAATAACTGTAATGTCTCTAGAGTGAGCCTCAGTAATTAAATTTTCTAAATCATTCATAGTGCCTAAGGAGGTATCGATCTTCATATAGTCGATGACATCATATTTATGATAAGAACCCCCTTCAAAGATAGGCATTAACCAAAGTCCATTAAAGCCTAAATCCTCAATATAATCGAGCTTTTCAGTAATACCATTTATATCGCCAAAGCCGTTATCATCACTATCGTAATAACTACTAGCAAATATTTCATAATAAGTTCTATACTTATCTTTTAAATCTAAATGAGTATTACTTAATTCTGCTCCTGAATTGCTTGTACTATTACAACCAGTTACAGAAGTAAGAAGTAAAAGTAAAAATAGTCCCTTACGAATTTTCATAATTAGCCTTTAACAGCGCCTCCAGTAACTCCTTCAACATAGTATCTTTGTAAGAAGAAGAATAATACAACGATAGGAATAGAGGTAAATACTGCACCAGCACAGAATCTTGTAAAGTATTCGTTAATTGCTTGACCATTATTACCGGTTAGCCAGTATCTTAATCCTAAAGCAACTGTCCAGTTTTCAGAATTAGTACCTAAAAGATAACTAGACATCATGTAATCACCCCATGGGGAAGTAAAGCTAATTAAAATTGTATAAATAATAATTGGTTTGGATAAAGGTAAAATAATTTTCCAGAAAATTGTATTTCTTGTTGCGCCATCAATCATGGCAGCTTCATCAAGACTTCTAGAAACTGTATCAAAGAAACCTTTAACAATATAATAACCGCCTGCACTACCAGCAATATAAACCAAAATTAAACCTACTGGATTGCCAACCATATCAAATAAATTCAAAATTTGATAAATTGCAATCATAGAAAGGAAGGAAGGGAACATACCGACAATAAGAATAATTTTCATAATTCCTTGTCTACCCTTAAATCTCATTCTTGATAAACAATAAGCAGTCATTAAAGTTAATATAGTTTGGAAAACACAAGAAATAACCGCAATCATTAAAGTGTTAAGATACCACTTCATAAATGGATCAGTTCCGGTCATTTGGAATAATTGTATATAGTTATCAAATGTAAATTCTTGAGGTATCAAATAAGATACAGGATTAGTGCTTTCACCTCTTAAGGATTGTAAAACCAAATAAAAGAATGGGAAAATCCAAATAATAGAAATAACAATTAATAAAATATAAGCAAGTGTATTACCAACAGTTCTTTTTACTTTAACTGTATTAGAAACTTTATTGGTTAAATGATAATTCTTTCTAAACATTATTGGAAATCCTCCTCGTTCTTAACAGCTTTACTCTTTGAATAGAAAATTAAAGAGATAAGAGCAACGATAACGAAAACGACAATACCAATAACTGAAGCGAATTTATAATTGTTTTCATTAACTGTTAATTTATATAGCCAAGTGACAAGTAAATCAGTATCACCAGCTATAAATTTATCAGTATTAATAGGAACTCCTCCAGTAAGTAAGAATATGACATTGAAGTTGTTGATGTTGCCAACAAAACTAGAAATTAAACTTGGACCCATAACAAACATCATGTAAGGCAAAGTAATGTTTGTATACATTCTAAATGGACTTGCTCCATCAATTTTTGCTGATTCATATAAATCATTAGGAATGTTCATCAAAATACCAGTACATGACAAAACGGTATAAGGAACACCAACCCAAACGTTAATTAAGATAACAAAGATTCTAGCCCATAATGCATTATCTGCATATGTTAAAGGATTTTCGGCTGTAACAAGACCTAACGCCTCCAAAACACCGTTAAAGATACTATCTGATCCAAACATTTCTGAAATAAGCATCAAAGAAACAAACTGTGGAACAGCAATTGTTGTTACTAAAAAAGTTCTCCAAAGTTTTTTAAATTTAATTCCTTTTTTATTAATTAAAATTGCTACCAACATTCCAAGGAAATAGTTAGAGAATGTTGCAAAAACAGCCCAAACTAAAGTCCAAAGTAAGGCGTCAGAAAATGTGTATGCAAATTTAGCATTTTCAGCTAATCCGCCACCGCCTCCACCTAATAATGCATCAAAGTTCGCAAAGCCAACCCAATCGAATAACTTAGCAGGAGCTAAATGTTGCTTATCCCAGTTGGTAAAGGCAACAAAAATCATAAATATTAATGGAATTATTGTAAATACAACTAAACCAAGCATTGGGACGCTCATTAAAGTTTTATGATATTGTCTGTCAGCCAATGCTTTCAAATCATCTTTAAAGCCTTTGATTTTACCATTTACATTGTAAATTTGTTGTAAATTAAAGCATTGTTTCACACTACTATAGTAAGTGTAAACAAAGCCTAATATGACAATCAAACAGACAGTGCCATAAAGCAAAATTAAGGTAGAGTTATCTCCTTCAATAACAGTTGGAATCCCTGTAATTGGATCCATTATATCTTGTCTAGCTGTATCTCCCAAACTACCAAATAGTGAAAGATACTTCCGCCCCCACAAAGCAAAAAATAAAGCAAAAATTATTTCAAAAGCAAAATAGAGTAAGCCCTTTATTATTTGTTTGTGTGCGACCATTCCAAAACCCATAAATAAAAATGATAATCGAGTTTTCCAATCGCCATAAACAAGAGCATCATAAAGAGTAACAAAGGGCTCAGCTATTTTTCTTCTAAAAGATGCGGTTTTTGCAGGCAAATTTTTGAAAAAGTTCTTTGTTCTTTTTGGTATGCCAAAAAACCATTCTTTTGTTTTATATGCCATACGACGAGGACGAGACATGCCTAAATAAGCAAAATTATCCATTTTATCCCTCCTTATTCAAAAGAAACAAGCGTTCTAAAAAGAACGCTTGTTTCTTTTTTTATTCGCCAGAACTTAAGGTTGTAATATCTTCAACCATTTTATCAAGTTCGGATTGTAATTGAGCATCAGTCATACCAGTTTTATTTTGATAACCAACAGCAACTCCGAAATTTTGAACTGCAGACCAGAAAGTACTTGGAACATTAATTTGAGCATCGCCAGCCATTCCGACTTGTTCTGCTAAACCTGATAATGCTTTATTAGCTTTAACATCTTCTTCCTCTAATGCGTGTAAGTTAGAAGGTCCCATACCAAGTTCTTCAAATCTTTGCATTTGACATTCATAGCTGCTGATATAATCTGCAAAGTAGTAAGCTAATGTTCTGTTTTTACTGAAACTATTAACACCAATCATTTTTCCACCAATGAATGATCTCATTCTGCTTGTAGAATCATTGCCATCCATTAATGGTAAATATGAACATCTAACGTTTTCTTCGCCCCAAGCTTTAGCAACATCTGAATAAAGCCAAGTTCCACCGACAAAAGCACCTAAATTTTTACAATTGTTTGCAATATATGTATTTAAAACAACACTCTTATCACCACATGCACCGCCATCTAAGTATTGGAAGTTTTGGCTTTGTCTAGCTAAACTATCAACAAATTTAGCAGCTTTCATACCATTTGGACCATCATAATCACATGTAATAGCGGTTTCTTTACCAGTTTTATCATAAGTAACTTCGTATTTTGCTCCAAAGCCTGAGAAAATACCATACCCATACCATGCATCACCGACAGTTACACTTAATTTCTTATTGGCGGCTTTACATTGATCTAATAAATCTTGGAAACTTGTTGATTCATCGTAATCAGAAACAACACTTGCATCATAATATAAGAAATAACCATTATCTGAAGAAATTGGCCAAGCATATAATTTATCGCCTTGTTTAGCAGCGTTGACAATACCTACAGAGTTTTGACTTTCAATATTTTGTTTGAAAAGTACACCAACTTCTGATAAACCACCAACATTAATTAAATTGAACAATTGGTCATTAGCAAATGTGAACACATCTGCTGCATCTTCAGGAGCCTTTGAAACATTAGTATAAGCATCAGCTTCTGAACAAACACCTAAATTAATTGTGCAATCTGAGTATTCTTCATCGGAAGCAAGGAAATCTTTAATAAATTTTTTGTATAATTCTTGATGCTCTTGTGGTGCCCAAACTGTAATAGAGCCACTAACGTCTGGAACTGGAATTGGCTCTGGTTCTGGAATTTCTTCATCACCATCATCAGGTTTGTTTGGATCATCAGGATTATTTGGGTTGTCTGTCGGATCATCAGGAATTGGATCTTCACCACCTCCACATGAAGTGACAACGCCTGCAGTAAGCAAAAATGCTGCTGCTAAAGTCAAAAGTTTAATTTTTTTCATTAAAATTTATCCTCCTATTAAACTTCTTAATTTATTATTAACTCAATACGAGATTAATAAACTTAGTTTCTGTGGTAATTATCTACCCATCTAACAAGTAAATCCGATTTCTCTTTTCTTGTTTTTATAAATTCTTCTTCTTCCATTCTCCATGACCAGTTATCGTCAGATAATGTTGAAGGGAAATTAAGACGTGAATCTTTGCCTTTAGCATATAAATCCATCATTGGAATAATTGCGCATCTTGCTTTTGAGGCAAAATTTAATTCACATAAAGCATATGTTAATTTTGTATTATCCATTTTTCTTGTAAATGGAACATCGAATTTATCACATTCTTCACTCATTACAGTAAGGAAAATTTCTTTTTCTTTTTCGTTTAAATCATCAAGAAATTGCTTGGTGGTTTTAGAATCATGTGTTGCTGTATATGAGAAGAAATTATAAGTATAGTTACTAGGTCTCCAAATATTGTCTTTATCTAAAGTATCAAATCCTTGGTCAACAATTTTCATTCCTGGATAACCAGTTTTATTCATTAATTCTAAGAATTTATCATCAATCATACCTAAATCTTCAGCAACAATTGGATAATCTAGTTTGTCTTTAAATAAATCAATGCCAGGACCATCTACCCAAACACCATTTCTAGCTGTAGTATCGCCATAAGGAATAGCAAAATATCTACTGAAACCCCTAAAGTGGTCAATTCTAATTAAGTCAAAGTAAGAAAGTGCGTTATTAATTCTTTCATTCCACCACTTATAATTAGTTTTTTTATGATAAGACCAATTATATAAAGGGTTGCCCCAAAGTTGGCCATCTTCACTAAAGCAATCTGGTGGTACACCGGCAACTTTAGTTGGTTTTTTATCTTGATCTAAATCAAAAAGATACGGATACTTCCAAACTTCAACAGAGTCATAAGCAACATAAATTGGTAAATCTCCCATTATCTTTATGTTTTTAGAATTTGCGTATTTCTTTAAAGCAAAATATTGCTTATCAAATATATATTGAGTCCACATGTAGAAAAGATATCTATCGTAATATTTAGTTTTAATTTCTTTTTCTAATGTAGCTGAAAAAACACGATATTTATCGTCCCATTTATACCATGGTTTTAAAGAGTGTAATTCTTTAATGACCATAAAAACACTAAAATCGCTGAAATTTACATTATTTTCAACGAATTTTATAAAATCAGTATTATTCTTATCAAAACGATCGAAGGCAATTTTTAAGAAATTAAGTTTATTGTTAAAAATTGCACCATAATCAACTCTAGTCTTTAGCTCCCCCCAATTTACTTTTTCTAATTCTTCTTTCTTTAAAAGACCTTGTTCAACTAAAGTATCAAAATCAATCAAATTGTAATTTAAAGCGTAATTGGATGGAGATTGATATGGGGAATTACCAAAACTAGTAACATTTAAAGGTAAAATCTGCCAAATACTTAACTCTGAATCATGTAAAAAATCGACAAAATCATAAGCTGATTTGCCTAGTGTACCGATTCCATATTCTCCCCAAAGTGAGAAGATTGGCATTAAAATTCCTGCTGATTTCTCCATAAATAAAAGCCCTTCGAAATTTTGTAAGCGCTTACATTATAAATAGTAGATTTTTCTGTGTCAAATTTAAAAATAGTGATAATAATCGACATCTTTTGTTATATCGAACAAAATCTCAAAATATTTTCTGAATTTTTGCTCAAAATTTACATATTCGAAAAATTTATTCGATTGTTATCGCTATTTTTAGCAATTAATTCAAATTCAAAATTTAATCGGTAAAATCGATTTTTTTTGAAATACTTATTCGAAAATCTAAATTTTGCATTTATTGCCATTTTTCTACAAAACGCAAAAAATATTTTTATTTTTTTGATTGATAAATCTATCTAATTGATTTTAAAAATTCATTTCATTACTATATAAAATATGAAAAATTATTTAAAAAATTCAATTATTTATCAGGTTTACACAAGAAATTTTACTAAAGAAGGAACATTTAAAGCTGTTACTTCTAAACTTGATTACATTAAGGATTTAGGAGTCGATGTCGTTTACGTTTTACCAGTTTCACCTATTGGAGAAATTAATCGAAAAGGGGTTTTAGGTTCTCCATATTCAATAAAGGATTATTTTAAAATAAATCCTGAACTAGGTAACATAGATGACTTCAAAGAACTCATAGATCAAACTCATAAGAGAAATATGAAGTTTATGATTGACTTGGTTTTCAATCACACTTCTAGAGATTCGTGGATAAAAGAAAATCATCCTGAGTGGATGTTCCACGATAAAGGTGGAAATATTTCAAACAAAGTGGCAGACTGGAGCGACGTTTTTGATTTAAATACTGATAATAAAGATTTAATCAATTACTTAGTTTCCGTTGTTGATTATTATGCTACTTTAGGTGTTGATGGATTCAGATTTGATGTAGCAAGTTTAGTTAGTAAAGAATTTTTCATTCAAATGAAAGAAATGCTCAATAAAAAACATCCAGAAACAATTTTGCTAGCTGAAAGTGTACATCCTGGATTTGTAAACTCTTTAAGAAGTCAAAACTATCATTGTTTAAGCGATGAAGAACTTTTCGAAGTTGGTTTTGATCTTTTATATCCATACGATTCTTACGAAAATTTAAGAAATTATCTTCAAACCGGTGAAATTCGTTGGTTGGATTATTTTAAATTTTCATTATTACTTGAAGATAGTATGACTAATTCCGCTACTTTAAGAATCCGTTGCATGGAAAATCACGACCAAAAAAGATTATTTGAATTTACAAAAGATAAAACTTTATTAAGAAATTTAGTTGCTTTATACCCTTTCATGAATGGCCCAATGTTCATTTATAACGGATTAGAAACTAAAGCCGACCATCTTGAATCACTTTTTGACAAGGATGAAATGAGCTGGGAATTCGATGAAGAATGGTTAAATTTTGTTAAAAAATTAATTGCTTACAAGAAAGACCCAAAAAATATCAATTTAAACAATACTTCAGTGTTTTTAACTAAAGGGGAAAATTTAGCTTTAAGAAATAACTTTAAAGATGGTTCATTCACATATGGTTTATTTTCTTTAACCGGTAAAGAAACTATTATTAATGATAATGAATTAATTGATGGTGTTTATAAAGACATTTTAAGTGGTAACTCATACGAAATTAAAAACCACGAGATTGCCGTTAAAGAACCATTATATTTAATAAAGGCGTAGTCATGAGACTTTGGATTTTTAGACTTTCTAGTCTAATTATTTACATAATTTCTTTTATTGTTTCGATTGTTTTATTAACTTTTTCAATCATCTTCAACAATGATACTTTTGTATTAGCGCCTGTTGGCTGTGGTCTAGGTTGCCTTATATGTTTGCTACTCTTAGTCTTAAGTATTAAGAATCTTAAAAAAGATACCTGCATGTTAGTCGATTTAGCATTTGAAAAAAATATGGAGGTCAATAGAGTCGCATTAATTGGTTCTGCTATCATTTTGTTAATTGGAATTGGAATGTTAATTAGTGGAATTGTTTTAATTGCTATAACCACTCTTTACCCCTTAGCATTTGCTTTATTAGCTTTTTCAAATTTTATTATCTTTAATATTGTAGTTTACTACATATATATGTATGTAGAAGTTCATTACTGATAATAGTTTTTATGAAAAATATCGAGCAATCTAATTGATTGCTCTTTTTTTATTTTTAATGAAGTTTTGCAGACTTTTTATCTAAAAACTCAGTTTATATACTTAATAATTTTTGCTGGATTTCCTACTACTATTGCATTATCTGGAACATCTTTTGTAACAACACTTCCTGCTCCTACCACTGCATTTTCACCAATTGTAATTCCAGGCAAAATAACACTTTTTGAACCAATCCAGGCATAATCTTTAATAACTATCTTTTTAGGAATTAAATCATATCTTTCTTCTTTTTTAAGTCCGTGATTTAAAGAAGCAAATATACATTCATGACCTATATTTACATAGTTACCAATTTCAATTCCTCCTTGATCTTGAAAGGCGCATCCAGCATTAATAAAAACATGTTTTCCTATTTTTAAGTTCTTTCCAAAATCAATATAAATTGGAGGAAATAAAGAAAAGTTTTCATCTAACTTTTGATCAATAATTTCTTCCATAAGCTTAATTTGCTCTTTTTCATCATGATATTTAGTATTTATTTCAAAAGTTAATTTACGTGTTTCACTACTCACTTTATGCATTAATGCTTTATATTCATTACCTTGTTTTAATGTTTTACCTTCATTTAAATAATCCAATAATTCTTTTAAACTTACTTCTTTTTCCATTTTTAATCTATCCTTTCTTTTATTACATCATCTTCTTTTATTTCTCCAATTAGTAATGATGAATCATCACTATGATTACTATAATTACTTTTAACTTCTTCTTCATTAAAGTTAGCATAACAATATTTACAAAGTGATAAGCAAGAGTTATAAGCTCCTATATCCACTGTTTGAACACAATTACAATTCTCATTTTCTCGATGTGTCCTTCTTTTAAATTTAGCTGATTTGTTTAACTCATTCATTAATGAAGAAGCAAATTCTCTTGTTAAGCAACTACCTTTAGAAAAACCATATTCAGTTAAGTCTTCTTTTTCTCCACAAGTAAATATATTTAGCTTATTTTCTTTAGCAATTTTATAAAATTCTTCTCCAATTAACTTATAGTCTTCCTTTAAAAAGCCTTCTAAATGATATATTTTTCATTATTTTTTAAAACATTCTTATATAAATCTATAAAAGAGATAACCACATTATCAGCGCTTCCTTTTATTTCGCTAGCTAGTTTTTTAAAAGCTTTAATATGATAAGTTATTGGATATTCTTTGCTCTTTAAGATTGGATCAAATCGAATAAAAATACGATCTTTACCATATCTACTAGCTAAGTATTTAACAGCTTTTATAATTTCCTTTTTCTCTTTAGCAATTTTTGGCTCGATATCTTCTTTATAAGGTGTAATTGTTATATGAAATATTAATGGTACGTTTTTTAATAGTTCATCTAACTCATCTAAATATGGTAAAAAAGGGATTGGATTTTTAGTGCAAAACATAATGATATCAGCCATATCAAAATAGATCCTTGATACAAGTTTTGGATTATATGGATTTCTTGTATCAACAAAACCTTCTTTTACACGGTTTATAAACCATTTTGGATAATAGGTTAAAATATCAGTTCTTCCACTTACAAATAAAACCATAATTTGTATTTTAAAAGTTTCTTTTGTAATGATAAAGAATTAAACCTATTTAATTTACTATTTTTGAGTAAATTATGAATTTAACTAGGAGATAATTTCTTTTGAAGTTACATAAAAAGCTAAATAATAAGGAATTGTCTTTTTATTGTCTACTTGTCCAATATTTTGAGCAGTAAATTTTATTAAGCCTTTAACTTTGTAATTAGGATTTGCAAGGACCGTTTTAGAAGCTTTGGCATTCCCACTTCGTGCTTTAACTTCAATAAGATATAATCCATCCAAAAAAGGTTCTATAAAATCAATTTCTAATCCGCTAGTTTTTGCAAAATAAAATAACTTTATTCATAAAAACATATTTTTCAATCGCGTTATTAAACTACTTTACATATTTTTATAGCGAGTTTTTTTAACATTTACATATTTTTCAAGCGAGTTTTATGTTAATTGCTTCATCTTTTGCAGACAGAAATTAAGGTTTTAAACAACCTAGCGGTACTACATAAACACCATCTTCTCTCTTATAAGCATATTTCTCTTTCGTAATAACCATTAAATAAATTGGTTTTTCAATTAAATCGTCTCTAATCTTTTTTAAGTTGTTAGCAGCTTCTTCGATATCATCATCAACACCAAGTTTTATCTCTACTAATCCAAATTCGCCATCACGATAGACAATAACTGCATCACATTCTCTATTTAAGCTGTCACGGTAATGATAAACTGAAGCGTCAATAGTTGAAGCATAAATTTTTAAATCTCTAATCGCTAAAGATTCAAAAAGAAAGTCAAATAGCTTCATATCCTTAAATAAAGATTGAGGTGTAAGCCCTAGTGAAGCAGCTGCAATTGAAGGATCAACAAAATATCTGGTATTCTTTGTTCTAATAGCAGTTTTGCTTCTTAAGTTAGTGTTCCAAGCTAAAACCTCATCGACTACAAACAATCTTTGAAGTGCGGAAAAATACTTTTCAAATGTTCTAAAATCAATGCTTGCATCATTAATAATTACAGAATCTGGGCATTGAGTACCAACATTTCTAGCGTATGAGCGCATAATTTTTTGTGATGTTAAAATGTTTTTTCTGATTCCTAAATCTTTAAAAGTAAAAATGTCATCTTGATATAATATCTCAAAATAATAATATGCTTGTGCCAAAGCGACTTTTTCACTTTTTCCAATCGCTAGTGGCCAGCCACCTCTACAAATATAAAAAGCATAATCGAAAATGTTTTTATCACAAATTCCTAATTCGAAATCGCCATTTTTTAATGAAGAAAGAGAAACCAATCCATTGCTTTCGTTACTTTCATAAAGCGATAGTGTTCTCATCATTTTTCGGCATATTCGACCATTTCCTGTATGCTCATTTAGAATATCTTCTTCATTACCATTTGAGTATGACAACTTGTTAGTAACACTTCCTGTTAAAATATATCCACCAAAAATAGAATTTTTATCAACTTGAATTTTAATTTCATTCCAGATAAATGGTATAAATTGCCATTCATCAATTAAAATTGGCTTCTCTCCTTGATTTAAAAATACATCAGGAGCATTTTTAGCAAACTCTATAATTTGTTGTCTTGTTTTTAACGGCAAAAGTTCTACTATTGTTTTAGCATGTCTCGCACAAGTTGTTGTTTTGCCACACCACTTTGGTCCAACTACTAATACTGCGCCTTTGCTTTCTAAAGAAAATTGCAGTATTTCATCAAATAATCTTGGAATATAAGTATTTTTCATATTATTAATTTATCATGTTAAAAATAAATATACAATTGAAAATCCAAAATTTGTGAGTAAAATAATCCAATAAATATGAGTAAAATAATCCCAACTTTAAAAAGTTTCAATATATACAAATCTTATTTAAATAAGCGCTTCTTAATTATTGAGAGCCAAGATTTAAAAGAAGTCTAAAATACCAAGTTTATTAAAAGCACTTGCTTAACTATTTAAGTTATTAACTTTTATATTTAAGTAAAAACTATGCAAATCTTAAATTATTTTATTGCTTTTCAATATTTTCTTGTTTCTCAATTTCTTTAGCTCTTTTATTAATTACTCTAGGGAAAGTAATAAAAATGACTACTCCAGTAATTACTCCTGCAACTAAATCTGCAATACCTTCAGACATGTAAACGCCTTGAAAACCAACTGTATAAGTTAATAAAAAGCATAAAGGAATTAAGATAATTACTTTCCTTAAAGTTGCTAAGAAAACAGCCGTTTTCCCTTGACCTAAAGCCACATTTATATTTTGTAAAGTCATTTGAATAACAAACATAATCGTTCCCATTAAAAATAATGGGGTATAAGTTTTAATTAAAGACATTACTTCTTCATCAGCGCTAAAAACATAGCCATAAATTTGTGGAGCTGACATTGAAATAGTATAAATAATCACATCAAAAACTAATCCGATAATAAAGGTATAAATAATCCCTTTCTTTAATCGATTAGCATCACCTTTTCCATAGTTATAACTAACAAAAGGAGCTATTCCATAACCTAGTCCATTTAAGGGCAAAGAAATTAATTGAAGCGCACTAAGCATAATTGTAAGAGCGGCTGTATAAGCACTACTTGTTCCACCCGTTGCAATCTTTAAACAAACATTAAAGACTATCTGAATAATACTTTCAGTCAAAGTCATAATAAATGGTGATAAACCTAAAAAGAGAATAGATCCAATTATTACTAAATCAAACTTCATTTCTTTGATTTTAAAACTAAAAGTTGATCCTTTCATAAAGAAAAGGATAATTATCCAAACAAAGGAAGCAAATTGAGAAAGAATAGTCGCAAGTGCTGCTCCTTCTACTCCCATATTAAAAGTAAAGATAAAAAGAGGATCAAGTGCGACGTTTAATAAAGCACCTAAAAGAGTAGTTCCCATTGCTAAAATCGAGTGCCCTTGAGCGCTAACAAATGGATTTAAGCCTTGAACTAAAATTATAAATACGCTCCCTAAAGCATAAATTTTTAAATAGTTAGTTGCATAAACAATTGAATTATCTGGACAGCCAAATAAAACAATAATTGGCTCAGCAAAGAAAAACAAAATTAAAGTAAGAATTACTCCAATAATTACAAGTAAAAGTGTCGATATATTAAAAATTCGATTAGCTTTATCTTTGTTTCCTTCTCCTAAAGACATACTTGCTCTTGGTGAAGCACCTAAACCAATTAAATTAGCAAAAGCTTGTACAATTAAAGTGATTGGTAATACTATTCCTAAAGCCGCTAAAGCCTCAGTTTTAATATCTTGAATATTAGCTACATACATTCTATCAACAAGGTTATATAAAAAGGTAATAAGCTGTGCGATAACTGCCGGAATAGTTAATTTAAAAACTAAAGGCAATATCTTTCCTTTTCCAAACTCACCAGTAATATCTTTCATTTTGTTGCCTCACAAACCTTAGTGATTATAGATTATTTTGAGTGTTTATATCAAGGCTATCTAAAGTTAGATTACAATCCTCTATTTTAAAAAGAGCGAGACCCTTGTCATAAAGATTGCAAGTTCGAACGTATTTATAAGTACTGTTTAAAAGAAGATAATTGTTAAATAAAAAGAATTAATATTTTAATGTCTCAGGCATAATCTACAAATAATGTCTTTGTGCCATCGCTTTAATACAAAGTTATGTCTCTAGTAGAAAAATGGCCCTCTTCCTTTATTAAAAAAAATTATTAGTTTTATAAATTAATCTTCATATAATGATGCAATAATTCTCTTAATAATTACGTAATTTCTAAAGTGTGGCTTTATTTTCCTCGGACTTTTTAAAATTTGTCTTAAAATTCTATAACCGCTTAAAATAAATAAGGACTATCAAGTGTAATATAACTTGCTAAATAATAAGGAAGATAGATTATTTCCTTATCATAATCAAAATTTATATTTTTATCATAAAACTTTATCGCTTTAATTTTATTTGAACCATACATTTCTTTATTATTCATTAAAGTTGATAATGATTTAGATTTAGAGTTAGTAGCCTTCACTTCAATTATATAAGGTAAACCATTAATATTTGTTACAAAATCTACTTCTAAACGATTAAGTTTTGAATAATAATACAGATTAAAACCATTCGCTTTTAATAAGGAAAGAATAATATTTTCATAGAGTGCTCCTTTATAAACGCCACTATTCCCGCTCAAAACCTCATTTTGAATACCATAATCATACATGCTTAAAAGTAAACCAACATCGCTAAAATAAAGTTTAAATGATTCATCAAGAGTATAGCTTATTAATGGTGTTTCTACTTGAGACAAATTATTAACCCTATAAACTAGGCCAGAATCATTTAACCGATCTATAGATTTTTGATATTCTCTCATTCTTGCATTGTGGTTAATTTTTGATAACTGAAATTTTTTATTTTCTTTTGCAAGTTGATAAGGTATTGAATGGTATACTTCAAGTATTTTATTAAACAAATCACCATCTTTTAAAACCAAATTTTTTTCATTAATATATCTACCAAAATCCATTTCAAAAGAGGTTAGTAAACTTTTTTGTACTTCAAAAACATTATAAAGATTTTTTGTTTTAATATAAGTTTTGATCGCTTGAGGCATTCCTCCTACAACCAAATATTGTCTAAACAATTGAAGGGCTAATTCGTGAAAAACACTGCTAATCTCTATTTTTTTCTCAAAAAAGCTCTTCAAAGCATTGTTTAGCTCGCCATAATTTAAAGCAAGTAAAAATTCTTCAAAATCCATTGGAAACATATCAATAAAATATTCGAATCCAACTGAGACTGACTTTTCAAAATCAAGATTATAGTTTTTAATGCCAAGCAAAGAACCAGTTGCAATAACATCAAATCTCTTATCTAAAGAAAAATATTTTAAAGATGCTCTAGCTCTTGCACATTCTTGCAATTCATCAAAAATAATTACCGTTTTATAAGGTGCGAAATTAAAACTAGGATTGATTGTTTTTAATCGCAATATAATCCTTTCGACTATTAAATCTTCATCAAATACACTTTTATAAATAGTATCCGATCTAAAATCTATATAAATAATATTTTCGTAATTACTTTTTGCAAATTCCAAAACTGTAGTTGTTTTTCCAACCTGTCTTAGGCCTTTAATAATTAACGGAACGTGATCTTCGTTATCTTTCCGCCTTTTTAACGCTTCATTAATTTTCCTATAAAACATATCTATATTATATAGATAATACATCTTTAAAACAATGAGTTTCACGTTTATACGGCGTATTTTCGTGAATATTTCACGTTTTTTTGTTATTTTTCGTGAATAAATCACGTTTATACGGCGTATTTTCGTGTAATATAATTAATTAGCTGCACCTTTTCCAATTTTTAGTGCTCGTTTTAGCATCCCATCATAAGCAAGAATGCATCCCAATGTTCCTGAGAGAAATATCTAGAATTTGCATTACTATCTAAATCGCCTTTTAGTTTATTAAAGGATTTAATAAATTTATCGATAAAATCCATATGGCCCTAGCAAATTATAATTTTTTTGTAAGTCAGACCAACAAAAAAGACTATAAAAGATATGATTTATTTAAGCAAATGAGTGCCAAAATTTTTGCTGAACTTGTCGAAAAAATTATTGTTTTTAAAGACAAAACCGTTACTTTAGTACTCAAAATAGATAAGGATTTAAATTCATATTTTGATAAAAAATCAATCGATTTAAGCAATTTTACGCTGATTTTACCGCCGAAATCGTTAAAATTCGAAGAAAGTAAAAGAAAAATAAAAATCTCTCCTAACGAAGAAAATTCAGGGAGAGATTCAATAGAAACTTCCAACAATCATCGAATGTATCGACTTACAAAGTGGCCTCCTAGGCAGGAGTCGAACCCGCAACCTTTTGGTTCGTAGCCAAACACTCTATCCAGTTGAGCTACTAGGAGTTAAATGCCATTCAACAATTTTTGAAAGCGAAAATAATTATATAACAAGTGAATCATTTTGAAAACAATTTTATAAAGCTACTTAAGCTAAATTGCCGTTAGTATTTCACTTATCTTTAAAATTTTCTTTTCTTTAATTCTCCAAAGGAAACATATAAATCAGTGTTATAATAATTCCAGAGGATCTTTATGAAAAAACTTATTTATATTATTTTACTTGTAATCTTTTTAATCTTAGATGTTGTAATAATTGAAACTTGTTCTAATTCAACAATGTGGATTTTTTATGCTTTTATCATTGCTGAAGTTGCAATATATTCCACTTGCATAATTTTTGAAATCATCACATTACAAAAGAAATTAAAAGACAAAAATAGTGATGAAGAAAGTGATGATTAATTAAAAATAATTGATTTTTGCAAGTTTTTTAGTTGAATTTCAAGTTTTTTAAATTTTGCTTAGTTATTTATATCAGCCTTAAAATATTTAACTAAATACTTACTCATAATAATATATCCTTCTTTATTTGGATGGATATTATCACTCATAATTAACCTAAATTTAGCTTTTCTCATCTCTTCATTCTCATAAAAATCAATAATAGAAAATCCACAATTTTCTTTAATCTTTTTTAATGTTTCAATCATATTCTCATACTTTTTATTTTGTTTAGTAAAGCAAGTATAAAATATAATTTTGGCTTCAGTATTTTCTTTTATATATTTAATAATTTCAATGAT
>OHIY01000173.1_pt1 | contig 40174 bp, 31 predicted proteins | sample 1568351 | NCBI WGS metagenome assembly OHIY01 (sample SAMEA3879547, study PRJEB24766) | human gut metagenome | biome: human-associated habitat; feature: feces | place: USA | collected 1985/1987 | reverse complement strand
CAGTCGCTATTGCTATATATAAAGATTTGATACCTGTAGTTTACCGAATGCTTACCCTGTATTATTGGCTTTGAGGCCTGGCAGCTACGGGGCTAAGGCCAGTTTTTACGGGCCTTAGGGGAATTTTTACGGGGTTACTTCCCGTTGCCGCACCGCGTAGCGGAGCTGCCGGCGAGGCTGGCGGCGCGGATGCGAAAAGAGGGTGCAGCCCGCGAAGCCCTGAGGCCGTGGCTGCACCCTCGTGGAGTGTTCGTGGTTATTGAATGAAAAGACTTAGAGGTCGTTGCGGACGACGCGGCCCATTTGCATGACGAACGTCAGTTGCTGTTCCGCGTTGAACATGATGATGTCCGCGTCCTTGCCCTTCTCGAGCGAGCCCTTGCGGTCGTAGATGCCCATGATGCGGGCCGGGGTCTCGCTGGCCATGCGGCAGGCGTCGGCCATGGGGATGTGGGCCTGCTGCACGCAGGTGCGGACCAGGCGGTCCATCGTGGCGATGCTGCCGGCCAGGGCGCTGCGGTCTGCCAGTTTGCATACGCCGTCCTCGAGGATGACGCGGGGGTCGAAAGCCGTAGTGTCGTTGCTGGCGGAGCAGGCTAGGGCGTCGGTGATGAGCGCCGTTTTCTCCACGCCTTTGATTTGGTAGATCATGCGGAGCATGACGGGCGGAACGTGGATGCCGTCGGCAATCATCTCTACCGTCATGTTCTCTTCCGCGAAGATGCTTTCCACGGTGCCCGGCACCTTGAACTCGCGGTTCTTGTAGACTACGGGCATGGCGTTGTAGAAGTGGGTGGCGTGCGTCATGCCGGCTTCGTTGGCGGCGTGTACGTCCTCATACTTGGCGCGGGTATGGGCGATGGCCGGGAGAACGCCGTGCTTGCAGCAGCTCTTGATGAAGGGGATGGAGCCTTCGAGCTCGGGGGCTTCGTCCCAGCGCTTGAGGCAGGCGGAATGTTCGAGGATGGGCTCGTATTCTTCGGGAACGGGCGCCTTAATCCATTCGGGAATCTGGGCACCGGCCTGTTTGGGATTGAAATACGGTCCCTCGAGATGCAGACCCATGATGGGGGTATTTTCCTCCTTCATGAGGCGGTCGCAAGTCTCAACGGCTTTTTCTATCATAGGCACCGTCGACGACGAAAGGGTGGGGAAGATGGCCGTCGTACCGTGTTGCAGGTGGGCGTCTACGGCTACGCGGAAGGCTTCCTCGCATCCTTCCATGAAGTCGCGGCCGCCGCCGCCGTGAACGTGCATTTCGATGCCGCCCGGGACGATGTCGCAGCCCTGGGCGTTGATGATGTCTGCCCCGACAACGGGAAGTTCATTGTTGGCGACAGCTTCTATCTTGTTGTCGTTGATGATGACGGAGCCGCCCGTGAGCCAGCCGCCCGGGGTGAGGATTCGTCCATTGATGATTTGTTTTAGCATAGCTTTGTTGATTTGTAGTTTTTCGATACTGCAAATGTAGGGTTTTATTTCGAGTTGTAGAGGCTCTGGCGATTACTTTTCTGCTTCTTTTCTTCGGCTTTTGCCTTGTCCGGCCCGACGGACGGTCCGGATGCGATACACGCCGCTCTGCTGGTGCGGAGCGGCGTGTATCGCAAGTTTACCGGGAGGAAGGGAGCGGCTATGCTGGAGCGGAACCGGAGCGTTGCCGGTAAGCGTCGAAAGCCTGTACCACGTGGCGCAAATCTTCCGGCGTGTAGCTGCCTACCTTTTCCTTCTGCGCCTGACGGGACAGGCGTTCGGCCGTGGCGGCTTCGTCGAGTTTCCCGGGGTGAAGGCCTTCTTCTTCATATTCGGTCAGCACGTCCAGGAAATAGAAAAGCGTGTCTTCGTCCCATTGTTCAGACAAGGCCTGGGGCAGTCGGGCCGAGATAAAGGCGATGGCCTGGTAGTCGTTTTCCGCGTCGAGCAAAAGCTGTTCGTCTTCCATGCGGGCTTAGAGCATTTTGTTGATTTTCTCTACAAACGTAACGCGCGGAGCAGCTCCGACGTGCTTGTCTACGAGTTCGCCGTTCTTGAGGAAGAGCACGGTGGGCACATTGCGGATGCCGTAGCGGGACGTCAGTTCGTCGCATTCGTCCACGTCGCACTTGTAGATGTTCACCTTACCTTCGTATTCAGTGGCCAGCTCATCAATGATGGGGGCTATCTTCTGGCAGGGGCCGCACCAGGTGGCGGAGAAGTCGATGACTACGGGAAGGTCGCCTTTAAGCAACTCTTCAAAATTCTGATCTGTAATCGCTTTCATGATGATTGTCAGTATTGGTTGAATAAATATGGGCGCAAATGTAATCAATTAATCTCATACTCGAGGGCGTCGCAGGTTTCGATGTAATCGATTAAGGGCTTTTTAACGCTTATGCGAAATTCCTTGGAAACGAGCGATACGTACGAGTGGTCCAGGTCGTAGACCTTGAACTGTACGGACGTGGGGCCCGGGGAAGAGGTGAGGAAGGCCGTCAGGTCATTGACCACGGCGTCGTTCAGGCGGTCCAGGCGCACGGAGATAGTGAGGTCGTTCAACTTCCGCTCCTTGACGTCGGTGAGGAACTCGATGTTGCCGATGCGCAACTCGTAGGAGTCGCCCTTCCACTTGTGCGGTTCCACGCGCCCCGAGATGAAGAGGAAGCTCCCGGCATACATGTAACCGCTCCACCGGGCCCAATCCTCGCCGAACAGGGGGATTTCGCCCGTGCCGCTGTAGTCTTCAATCTTGACAATGCCGTAGGGCTTCCCGGTGCGGGTCTGTCCCTGACGGACACTGGAGACGATGCCGCCGAGCGTGATGTCCTGGCCGTTGAACGGCTTCAGGTCCTCCAGATCCTTCATTTGGACTGAGCAGACTTTGTGGAGGATGATGGCGTAGTCGTCCAGCGGATGCCCGGAAATATAGATGCCGATAAGTTCCCGCTCGTTGTTGAGGCGCTCCAGGTCGCTCCAGGGCGTGTACTGCGCCACGGGGGCCGGCTTCGTAATGATGGTGTTGGCCTCGCTGCCGAACAGCGATGCGGAGGCTACGGCTTTGTCCTGCTGGAAACGCTGGCCGTAGCGCACCAGCGTATCGACGAAGTTTTCACCCGTATTCTCGTCAATGGCGACGAACTGTTCCCGGGCGACGGATTTGAAGCTGTCGAAGGCGCCGGCTAAGGCCAGGTTGATAATGACTTTCTTGTTGCACGCATTGAGATTGATGCGTTCCACGAAGTCGTAGACAGAGGTGTAGGGGCCATGCTTCTCGCGCTCTTCGATAATCGCCATCACTGCGTTCTCGCCGACGCCTTTGATGGCGCCCATGCCGAAACGGATGTCGCCCAGGGTGTTGACGCTGAACTTGAGGCGGCTCTCGTTGATGTCCGGTCCCAGTGTGCGGATGCTCATGGATTTGCACTCGTCCATGAGTTTGGTGATGGTCTTGATGTCGTCCCGGCTTCGGCTCATGACGGCTGCCATGTACTGCGCCGGGTAGTTGGCCTTCAGGAATGCCGTCTGGTAGGCCACCCACGAGTAGCACGTGGCGTGGCTCTTATTGAAGGCGTAGGAGGCAAAGGCTCTCCAGTCCTCCCATATCTTCTCGAGGACCTTCGGGTCGTACCCGTTTTTCTTTCCCCCCTCGATGAATTTGGGATACATATGGTTCAGCTTCTCGATGAGTTTCTTACCCATCGCTTTTCGTAGCGCGTCGCTTTCGCCGCGGGTGAAGTTGGCGATGACGCGAGACAGAAGCATCACTTGCTCTTGGTAAACCGTGATGCCGTACGTATCTTTCAGGTATTTCTCCATGCACGGGAGGTCGTAGGTGATGGGCTCTTCCCCGTGCTTGCGTTTGATGAACTGCGGGATGTACTGCATGGGCCCCGGGCGGTAAAGCGCGTTCATCGCGATGAGGTCCTCGAACGTGGAGGGCTGGAGTTCGCGGAGGTACTTTTGCATGCCGGCCGACTCGAACTGGAACGTGCCGACCGTGTTACCGTCGCAGTAAAGTTGGTAAGTAGCCGGGTCCTCAATGCTGATTTTGTCAATGTCCAGCTCGATTTTCAGGCTGTCTTTGATGTTCTCGATGGCTTCCTTGATAATAGAGAGGGTCTTCAGGCCCAGAAAGTCCATCTTGATGAGGCCGGTCTCTTCGATGACGCGGCCCTCGTATTGCGTGCAGTGCACCTTTTGTCCTGTCTCCTTGTCGTCGGCTGTGGAGATGGGTACCCAGTCGGAGATGTTGTCCTTACAGATGATGAAACCGCAGGCATGTACCCCCGTGTTGCGGACGTTGCCCTCCAGCATTTTCGCATAGCGGATGGTGTCGTGCAGCAAAGGGTCTGGCGAGGCTTCGGCTTCCCTCAGTTCCGGAATCGCTATGATAGCGTTGGTCAGGTTCATCTTGGGAACTTTCCCGTCAGGGCCTTCCGGCAGCTTGTCCGGGATGGCCTTGCAAAGCCGTTCGCTGATGTCGCGGGGAAGTTTCTGCACGCGTGCCACGTCCTTGATGGCGAGCTTCGTCGCCATGGTGCCGTAGGTGATGATGTGGGCCACGTTGTCCTCCCCGTATTTCTGCGTGACCCAGTTGAGCACGCGGTTGCGCCCGTCGTCGTCGAAGTCGACGTCAATATCGGGGAGCGAGATACGGTCCGGATTGAGAAAACGCTCGAACAGTAGGTCGTATTTGATGGGGTCTATCTGGGTGATGCCCAGGCAGTAGGCCACGGCACTGCCGGCTGCGGAGCCACGGCCCGGCCCTACGGAGACGTTCAGTTCCTCGCGGGCGGCGCGGATGTAGTCCTGGACAATGAGAAAGTAGCCCGGGAAACCCATCGTCTTCATGATGTGCAGCTCGAACTTCAGGCGTTCCGCCACTTCCGGGTCCAGCGGGTCCCCGTAGCGCACCTTGCCCCCTTCGTAGGTCAGCTTGCCCAGGTAGTCGGCTTCCAGTTTGATGCGGTACAACTTGTCGTACCCGCCCAGCTTGTCTATTTTCTTTTCCGCCTCTTCCTGCGACAGGACCACGTTCCCGTTCTCGTCCTGCGTGAATTCGTTGAAGAGGTCTTCCTGCGAGTAGCGCTGCCGGTATTCCTCTTCCGTACCGAACTCCTGGGGTATGTCGAAGTTCGGCATGATCGGGGCGTGGTCAATGCTGTAGTATTCCACTTTGTCGCAGATCTCGCACGTATTGGCTAGGGCTTCGGGGATGTCGCCGAATACCTCGTTCATTTCCGCGCGGGTCTTGAACCATTCCTGCTTGGTGTAGAGCATGCGGTTCGGGTCGTTGAGTTCGCGCCCCGTGGCCAGGCAGATCAGACGGTCGTGGGCTTCCCCGTTTTCCTCGTCTACGAAGTGGCTGTCGTTGGTACAGATGAGCTTGATGTTGTGCTTATGGGCCAAGGCGATCAGCCCGGCGTTGGCCTTTTGTTGCAGGGGGAAAGTTTCTCGGTTCGCACGGATGCTGGGGTCTTTCACTTCGTGTCGCTGAAGTTCAAGATAGTAATCTTCGCCGAAGACACGCTTGTACCACAGGACGGCTTTCTCCGCCTCTTCCATTTGTCCGGCCAGGATTTTCTGCGGTACTTCCCCGCCGATACAGGCCGAGCAGACAATCAGGCCCTCGTGATACTTTTCCAGGTCGGCCGGGTCGGTGCGGGGGCGCATGTAGTAGCCGTCCACCCATGCCCGGGACACCAGCTTGATCAAGTTATGGTAGCCCTTCTGGTTCTTGGCCAGGACTATCAGGTGCCAGCCCGATTGGTCCGTCTTTATTTCTTTCAGCAACTTGTTCCCACGGCGTGAAACGTACATCTCACAGCCGAAAATGGGCTTGAAGTTGGCAATCTTTTTCTGCTGTTCTATGGTCCGCTGCAATTCTTCCACGCTGGGCTGGGAGGCACCGTCGGGCTGTTCCCCGGCGCCTGCGTTCCCGCCGGACAGGAGCGCGTCCAGTTGTTCCTGGGCGGCTTTCAACTTGCCCTGCGCCGTCTTGCGGGTCTTGGTAGCGTAGTTGAAAAACTCCTTGATGCCCATCATGTTTCCATGGTCGGTGACGGCCATGCCTCTCATGCCGTCGCGCACGGCCTTGTCCACCAGGTTGGGGATTGCCGCCTGGCCGTCAAGGATAGAGAACTGCGTATGTACGTGTAAATGAACGTAGTCAATCATTTTGTACAAGTATTTGTGTAAATAAGGAGAAGGGGCCCGAGAACTGGAATGGTGCGGCCGGCCTTATTCTTCCGCGTCCGGGCAATCCTTCAAGCGGTGAGAGATGCGCATGGCGCAGAAATTGGGCCCGCACATGGTGCAGAATTCCCCGTTCTCGTAGTGCGCTTCCTTATAGTATTTCATGGCCAGGTCCGGGTCAAGGCTCAGGTTGAACTGGTCCTTCCAGCGGAATTCGTAGCGCGCTTTCGAGAGCGCGTTGTCCCGCACCTGCGCGCCGGGATGGTTTTTGGCGAGGTCGGCGGCGTGGGCGGCCAGTTTATAAGTCACGACGCCCGTGCGTACGTCGTCGCGGTTGGGCAAGGCCAGGTGTTCCTTGGGCGTGACGTAGCAGAGCATGGCCGTGCCGAGCCAGCCGATCTGGGCAGCACCGATGGCCGACGTGATGTGGTCGTAGCCCGGCGCGATGTCGGTCACCAGCGGGCCGAGCGTATAGAAGGGGGCACCGTGACACTTGTCAATCTGGCGTTCCATGTTCTCCCGGATCTTGTTCATGGGCACGTGGCCCGGACCCTCTATGAAGGCCTGCACGTTCTTATCCCACGCCGTTTCTACGAGTTCGCCCATCGTGTCCAACTCGGCGAACTGTGCGCTGTCGTTCGCGTCGTAGATGGAGCCGGGACGCAGGCCGTCGCCCAGCGAAATCGCCACGTCGTAGGCGGCACAGATGTCGCAGATGTCGCCGAAGTGCTCGTAGAGAAAACTCTCCTTGTCGTTCTGAAGGCACCACTCCGCGATGATGGAGCCGCCGCGGCTCACCATTCCGGTCAGTCGCTTGTCGGCCAGGTGGATATTGGCCTTGCGGATGCCGCAGTGGATTGTGAAGTAGTCGACGCCCTGTTCGCACTGCTCGATGAGGGTGTCGCGGAAGAGTTCCCAGGAAAGGTTTTGGGCAACGCCTTTCACCTTTTCCATGGCCTGGTACATCGGCACGGTGCCTACCGGGACGGGGCAGTTCCGGATAATCCATTCGCGCGTCTCGTGAATGTTTGCGCCGGTGGAGAGGTCCATGAGCGTGTCTCCGCCCCAGCGGCAGCTCCAGACGGCTTTTTCCACCTCCTCGTCTATGGACGACGTGGTTGCGGAGTTACCGATGTTCGTGTTGATCTTGACCAGGAAAGCCCGTCCTATAATCATGGGCTCGGCTTCCGGGTGGTTGATGTTGGCGGGTATGACGGCGCGGCCTGCGGCTACTTCCTTGCGGACGAACTCCGGGGTGATGTAGGTCTTGATGCCCAGTTCTGCGCAGTTCAGGTTTTCGCGGATGGCCACGTACTCCATTTCGGGCGTGATGATGCCTCGTTTGGCGTAGGCCATCTGGGTGATGGCGGCGCCGGCCTTGGCGCGCATCGGCAGGTGCGGTACGCCGAAACGCAGGCTGTCCAGGCTGTGGTCGGCCAGCCGTTCGCGGCAATAGGCCGAAGAGAATTCCGGCAGCTGCTCAATGTCGTCGCGGTCGGTCCGCCAGGCCTCGCGAAGCCGCGGCAGGCCCCGCTTCAGGTCGATGATACTGTTCGGGTCGCTGTAAGGGCCGCTGGTGTCGTAGAGCACTACGGGGGCGTTCTCGCTGAAATGGCGCGCTCCGTCCTTGCATTTGGTAACGGTGGGCGTGAGTTTGACACGCCGCATGGCAACTCGGATCTGAGGATAAATCTGGCCCGGTACGTAAATTTTCTCACTGGCCGGGTATTGGATACGCATGGAATTGTTCATGACTTCTGGTGATGGTGAGCGTTGAAAGTTATCTGTGAATGGTGGGCGTAGAGGCCGCGGCCTGTTTCGCGTGGGAACAGGGGACTAATCCTCTGCGTGGAGGAAGTTGCGCATTTCCTGCACGGGGTCGGCGGCGCGGAGAATCGCCCCGCTGACGGCTATGCCGTGAATGCCGGTTTCCAGGATGGGGCGCACGTCGGCCAGCGTGATGCCGCCGATGGCGCAGACGGGCAGGGCGATGCCCTCTGCCTCGAGGGCCTGCATCAGCGTGCGGTAGCCCTCAAGTCCGAGGGTGGGGGCCAGCTTTTGCTTCGTCGTCGTGAAGCGGAACGGGCCGCATCCGGCGTAGTCGGCCGACTCGGCTTTGAGGCGTCGCAGGTCGTCGAGGGTGTTGGCCGTGCCGCCTATGATGAATCCTTCGCCCAGGAGGGCCCGCGCTTGCGACACGGGCATGTCGTCCTTGCCCAAATGGACGCCGTCGGCTTGTACCTTTTGCGCGAGCGTCACGCGGTCGTCGATGATGAACGTCGCCTCGTGTTCGGTGCAGGCCGACCGCAGGCGTTGGGCCAGGGGGAGAAGGTCGTCGTCGCTGCCTTCCTTGACGCGCAGCTGAATCCACTTGCAGCCGCCTCGGAGAGCCAGCATCGCCGACTCTTCGTAGGAGATGGTGTCTGTATGATGCGTGATAAATTGTACGGGAACCATAGACATTAAGTTTCTTGTAAATAGCGTTTGCCGAGGTGGCGTTCCGCTGGCGGTCCGGACTTGTGCGCCGCCTGGCAAAGCCAGCCGCCGGCCTGGCGGGAATGCGGAGAAACGGGCGCGGCACTTTCCGGTGGGCTGTACGCCTCGGGGCGGGCCGGTCGCGCGGCGGACCCCTTTTTCCAGCCCGTTTCCGGGTAGGGCGGAATCTCTTTTTGCCGCTGTGACCAACGGCGGAACAAAGATACGGAATTTTCAGGCTTGACAGATGCCTGGTCCGTCTTTTTTCAACATTATCAACAGGCGGGCGGAGACCTGTTCCCCGCGAGTGGCGGCAAAGGTTCCGCGGAAGCCGGACGAGGGGGCGCGCCACGGGGCTTAGGGAAATAATTACGGGGCTAAGCCCAGTTTTTTCTGGCCTTAGCCCCGTGTTTCGGAAAATTATCCGCGGAAATCCGGCCCTTCGGTCGGGCGGTGCGCGGCGTGACCAGCCCGTGAGTGGAACGTGGCCGGGCAGACGCGAAACAGCGCGCGGAAAGTCAGGCGCGCGACACGGCCTTGACACCCTTTATGGTGCGCAGTTTCCGGATGAGCTTGTCCAGCTCGTGCGTATCGTCCACCATGACGGTGAGTATTCCGGAGAAAAGCGCGTCGCTCGAGTCGATGTTGATGCTACGGAGCATGATGTGCTCTTCCTTGGAAATGACGGACGTGATGTTGTTTACGATGCCCAGGTCGTCGTGCCCGACGATGTGGAGCGTAATGGGGTATTTCCCCGCTCCCTTTCCCGCCCAGCGGGCCTTGACGATGCGATAGCCGAAACGGTCGCGGAGGGCGGGCGCATTGGGGCAGGTGTTGCGGTGAATCTTGATGCACCCGCTGGACGTTACGAAACCGAACACGTCGTCTCCATAAACCGGCGAGCAGCAACGGGCCATTTGGAACTCGATGCCTTTCAGGTTGCGGTCGATGACGAGGACGTCTTCCTGCGGAGTAGCGGCGCTCGGCTTCTGGTTCTTGTACTCTTCCGCCGAACGGGTGGAGGCCCGCGCCGCGGTACCGGCTTCGCGGCGGCTTATGGCCTGGTAGCGGTCAATGACGGTCGCCGTGTCCAGTTTCCCTTCGGAAATGGCTTTGAAAAATTCGTTGGACTCCTTGAATCCGGACTTTTTGATGAGCTGGTTAACGATGCTCTCGTCCCAGTCTATTTTCCTGTTTTTGAACTTACGCTCCAGCAATTCCTTGCCCAGAACGCTTTCACGGGCCTGCAGGTCCTTGACGGCGGCGCGTATCTTGGACTTCGCGTGGGAAGAGACTACGAAATTGAGCCATTCTGCCTTGGGCGTTTGCGTAGACGAGGTGATGACTTCGACCGTCGACCCGCTTTCCAACTTTTGGCGGATGGAGGCCGCCTTTCCGTCAATGCGGCCGCTGATACAGTGGTTGCCTACGTTGGAGTGGATGTTGTAGGCGAAGTCGAGGAGCGTGGCCCCCTGGGGCAGTCGCAGCAGGTCGCCCTTCGGGGTAAATACGTAGACGGAGGCTTTTCCGGCATTCTCCTTGCTGGCCAGCTGCTCGGTCAGCAGGCTTTCGTTGTTGGTCTCCAGGGCGCTGCGGATGTCGGCCAGCCAGGCGTCGACGCTGCCGCCGCTCCCTTTGACGCCCTTGTACCGCCAGTGCGCGGCCAAGCCGTGCTCCGCGATGTCGTCCATTCGTTCTGTGCGGATTTGTACTTCCACCCATTTGTTTTCCGGGCCGAGCACGGTGATGTGGAGGCTTTCGTAACCGTTGCTCTTGGGCACGGTCAGCCAGTCGCGGAGGCGTTTGAGGTTGGACTCGTAGCGTGCCGTGATCAACGAGAACACTTCCCAGCACTGGTCTTTCTCTTTGTCGAGCGGGGCATCGAGGATGATGCGGATGGCGAAGAGGTCGTAGACGCCCTCGAAGGCGCACTGCTGTTTCTTCATCTTTTGCCAGATGGAGTAGATGCTCTTCGTGCGGCCCTTGATGTGGTAGTGCAGCCCTGCGGCGTCGAGCATCCCGCGGATAGGGGCGATGAAACGCTCGATGTAGGCGTCGCGCGCCTGCTTCGTGGCGTTGAGCTTGTCCTTAATCATGTAGTAAGCGTCGTGCTCGAGGTATTTCAGCGAAAGGTCCTCCAGTTCGCTCTTCAAGCGGTAGAGGCCCAGCTTATGGGCAAGCGGGGCGAAGAGATTGGCCGCGAGCTGCGAAATCTGGTTGCGGGCGGCTGCGTTCTCTGCGTCCTTGATTTGCCGCATTAGCGTGACACACCAGGCAATGAGGAGGAGAATCAGGCGCATGTCTCCCGCCTGCGAGACGAACAGGTTGCGGAAGTTGTCGGTGCTGAGCAGTCCGGTCTTGGACTCCAGCAGCGAGATGCGGTAGAAGGCCTGGAGGGCGCGGTGCTCGTCGGCGTTGCAATAGGCCGCTGCCTCCTCGATCTGTTCCGGGGAGTCCGTGACGGAGAACATGACGAAAGCCGGCGCGAGTTTACCGTGAAGCCCGATTTCCTCGGCTGCGAGGTCGATGGCCTCAAGGGCGATGAGAATGCGGTTAAGCCCGAAACTGTCGCGTAGTTGTCCCCCGGTTTCAAGGCGTAGCTTGATGTATGCCTGGATTTGCCTGGCATCTTCCCGGCTGGGGCGAAGATGTTCGTTGCGATAGATTTTCAGCAGAAGTCCTAAAGCCTTGAGGCGTTCGCTTGGGGTGAATTGATTCTCCATAATAAGAAAGTGTAGAGTGTTATTGATGACTCAGCCAGTCGTCTATGAGGCGTCTGGCCAGACTGACCTTGCCCGGGATTTGCGGTAGGTTGTCCGGGCGGAACCAACCGCCCTTGTTCAGTTCGCTACGCTGTAGCTGCAGCTCTCCCGAGGCGTATTCAGCCTTGAAGCCGACCATGAGGCCGCAGGGGTAAGGCCAGGGCTGGCTTTGGAAATACCGTAGGTTGCGGATCTGGACGTGGGTCTCCTCCATGACTTCGCGGTGGACGCACTCCTCCAGCGTTTCGCCCGTTTCTACGAATCCGGCCACGAGGCCCATGTAGTCGGACTTGAACTGATTGCTCTGTACGAGCAGAATCTCCGGGCCGCGCGTCACGGCAACGATGATGGCGATGGAGAGTTGGGGCCACACCGTCCGTCCGCAGTTGGGGCAGTGCTTGGATATGGGCGTGTGGAAGGCCAGGGGGCTCCCGCATTTCCCGCAGTATTGGTTGTTCGCATCCCAGTATAGCAGCTCGCGGGCCTTCCCCGCCAAAGCGTAGAGCGCCCTGGGGAGTAGCTCGAAGGACGAGCGCAGGCTGACGAACTCGTATCCTTGAGGCGTCCGGCACTCGGCCAGGGAAATGGCCCGGCAGGGCGTTTGTTGGTAATCCACTACGGGAATGCACACATCCTGCATGGTAAGGACGCAGGGCGCCTGGGCCGCACACGGGATGTTATGGTCCTGATCCAGCAGAATAAGGTCTTCGTAAAAGACGAACCAGTAAATATGCGCAGAAGGTGATGGCATGGCTGCTGTCAGTATTAGGCACCTGAAACGAAAAGGCGCCGTCCGGCCCCGGTAGGTGGCGGACGACGCGATACGTTTTCTGGTGGTACGATGGCGTATTGCCGTCAATCCAAACCGAGTGATTTCTTGACTTCTTCTACTTTGGCAAGGGCATCTTCACGGGCGCCGGCGTAGCAGTGCGGGCATCCCATGCTACCTTTGACTTCGATGTAGAATTTAATCTTAGGCTCCGTGCCGGAAGGACGTACACTGATTTTTGTTCCGTCTTCGCAGAACCATTGCAGGACGTTGCTCGTCTCCGGCATGTCAAGCGGCGTGGCGTTGCCCTCAGCGTCGTATTGCTTCAGGGTGGCGTAGTCTTTCGTGCAGACAACGCGCGAGCCGGCGATGGTCTGTGGGCGCTCCTCGCGGAAGTTGCTCATCATGGCCTTGATTTCGTCCGCGCCGGTCTTGCCCGGTTTCACGACGTTGATGGTCTTGTTGAGCGAGAAGCCGTACTCTACGTAGATGTCCATCAATACATCGTAGAGCGTTTTGCCCTGATCCTTTGCCCAGGCGCAGATTTCTGCCAGCAGCGAGCAGGCGGACACGGCGTCCTTGTCACGGACAAAATCCTCGGCCATGAAGCCGTAGCTCTCTTCGCCGCCGCCGATGTACTGCAAGTCGCCTTCGTCTTCGTGGATGCGTATTTCCCGGGCAATCCACTTGAAGCCCGTGTAGCAGTCGAACAGGCGGATGTTGTTCTTCTCGGCAATGCGCTGGATGAGGTCGGTAGTGACGATGGTCTTGACGATAAATTCATTCCCCTTCATCTTACCCTGCGCGATGCGGTTCTTGATGATGTAGTAGAGGAAAATCATGCACGTCTGGTTGCCGTCTATGAGCGTCCATTCGCCCTTATCGTTCTTGCAGGCCATGCCTACGCGGTCCGCGTCGGGGTCACTGGCCATAACGATGTCGCCGTCGATTTTCTTGGCCAGGTTAATGGCCATGGTGAGGGCCTCGCCGTTTTCGGGGTTGGGGCTAACGACAGTGGGGAAGTTGCCGTCCTTGACCATCTGCTCGGGTACGGTATGTACGTTCTCGAATCCCCAGAGTTTCAACGAATCGGGGATGAGCATCATGCCCGTGCCGTGGAGCGGCGTGTAGACAATCTTGAGGTCTTTCTGGCGCTGGATGCAGGCCGGGTCGATAGAGATGGTGTGGACCTTGTCCAGGTAAATCTTGTCAATGTCCTTACCGATGATCTGAATCAGTTCGGGATTGCCTTCAAACTTGATATCGGCGACGCTCACCTGATTGACTTCGTCGATGATGCCTTTATCGTGTGGGGCCAGCACCTGTGCGCCGTCTTCCCAGTAGGCTTTGTAGCCGTTGTACTCTTTCGGGTTGTGGCTGGCCGTAATGATGATGCCGCTCTGGCAACCCAGGTGGCGGATGGCGAAGGACATCTCGGGCGTCGGGCGCATTTCGTCGAAGAGATAGACCTTAATGCCGTTGGCCGAGAAGATATTGGCCGAGGTTTCGGCAAACAGGCGACTGTTGTTGCGGCAGTCATAGCCTACGACGACCGAGACTTGCTGTTTGCCCTGGAAGTACTTGTTCAAGTAGTTGGAAAGCCCTTGCGTGGCTGCGCCTACCGTGTAGATGTTCATGCGGTTGGTGCCGGCGCCCATAATGCCGCGGAGCCCGCCCGTGCCGAATTCCAGCGTCTTGTAGAACGCGTCGACGAGCTCGGTCTTGTCCGGATTCTCCATCATCTCACGGACGGCCTTTTGCGTCTCCTCGTCGAAGAGCGGAGAGCTCATCCATGTCTGGGCCGTTTGTTCACACTTCTTGATTAGTTCTTGATTCTCCATCGTTTTATTGTTTGAGATAAAATTTACTTTGTCTGTCCGCCTTACTGCGCCTCGCTGGGCAGGATTTCTATCCAGTAGCCGTCGGGGTCCTGGATGAAGTAGAGCCCCATCTCCGTATTCTCGTAGCAGATGCAGCCCATGTCGCGGTGATAAGCGCGCGTCTGTTCGTAATCGCCGGGTACACGGAGACACAAGTGAAACTCGCACTCTCCCAAATCGTAAGGTTGGGGATGATCTTTCAGCCAAGTCAGTTCCAGCTTGAAGTCTGACGCGTCGTTGGCCAGGTATATGATTTTGAAGGCTCCTTCCGGCCCGTCAATCTCGCCGTGAGGCTTCAGGCCGAGCGCCTTATCGTAAAATTCGATGCTGCGCTTTAAGTCTGTGACGTTGATATTGAAATGGTCAAATATGCCCTTGATTTCCATGTCTTGTCGGGTAGGGTGTTGTTACGCTTCTATTTCCTTTAATTGCTACAAATTTACGGATAATAATTGGAACGGTCGTGCAGGTGTCGCAATAAAACGCGCTTTTTTATAGTTTTTATAAGGCGCGTGTCCGGAGTATCCGAACGCTTTTCCCACTTATGGAGCGCGCGGCAGGCCCTTGACGAGGCTTTCCGGCCAATGTCCGCCCTGCTTTGCGGCTTAGTGCCGGATGGCGGCGGCTTGTCGTTGCGTCCGGACTATTCCTTTTCCGTGATGGCGACTTTAAGTACGCCGTCCTGTTTCCGTTCAAAAAGCGCGTACGCCTCTTCGATGCGGTTGAGGGGGAAACGGTGGGTAATGAGCGGCGTTGTGTCTATTTTCCCTTCGCTAATCAGTTGCAGGATTTCCGCGCAGTCGCAGCCGTCCACACCGCCGGTATTGAACGTCAGGTTCTTGCCGTACATGTCGGGCAAGGGGAGTTGCTGCGCTTCGTCGTAGAGGGCTACGATGGTCACTACGGCGTTGGGGCGGGCGCATTGCCAAGCCAGCCGGAAAGTCTCTGCCGTTCCGGCCGCTTCTATGACGGCGTCGGCGCCGCCGTGTTGTCCGATGCGCCGCACGGTGTCTTCGCACGCTTCGGGACCGACGACGATGGCTTCCGGATAGTGTGTCCGGACAAACTGCCGGCGTTCGGCCGACTGCTCACAGACGATGATGTTGCCGGGTTGCTTCAGCCGGGCGCAGAGCAAGGTGCAGATGCCCGTGGGGCCGGCGCCGATGATGAGCACCGTATCGCCCGGGTGAATTTCGGCAATGCGGGCGGCCCAGAATCCTGTGGCCAGAACGTCGCCAACCAGGAGCGCCTGTGTGTCGCTCACGTTGTCGGGAATGCGGTTCAGTCCCTGGTCGGCGTAGGGTACGCGGACAAACTCGGCTTGCCCGCCGTCGATGCGGCATCCTAAGGCCCAGCCCCCGTTGACGTCGGTGCAGTTGTTGACGTAACCGTTCCGGCAGAAAAAGCATTCCCCGCAGTAAGTCTCGACGTTAACCGTGACGCGGTCGCCCGGTTTCACGTTGGTGACGGCGCTGCCGGTCTCTTCCACAATGCCCACCATCTCGTGCCCGACGGTAATGCCGACGTTGGCGCGCGGCACGCTTCCGTGTTTGATGTGCAGGTCGCTCGTGCAGATGCTGCTCAGCGTGACGCGTACAATAGCGTCGCGCGGGTGTTGCAATTGGGGACGTGGTTTTTCGCGGAATTCAAATTTCCCGGGAGATAAGGCCGGTGCGGGACGGCGTTGTGGGCAAAGTTAAAAATAAAACGCGGAGTGAGCGAGTGCGATGCCGGATTTGTTGGGGCGGCACGGGGATAAGGCGCGTAATTTCTGGCCTTAGCCCAGTTTTTAGGGACCTAAGGCCCGTGGTGCCGGCGAGTAACGGTGTCGGCGCGGTCTGAATGTATTTTACGAAACATATAGGCGCTCGGTGTCGAAACGTAATGTTGACCGTCTGAATTATTGGGCAGATGTATAGAAGGAACAGGATACAAATGGCTTGACTTCAGACAATTATATCGGAGCGTATGGAAATGGCGGGGAAGATAATCGCGTCAAAAAAAGTTGGCGCTGTCGGCCGGATGATGACTAATTCCTATCTTTGCTGCGTGGGGATAGGAGGCGGCTCGGACAAACTTGGGGAAAAGCGACACTTTCCCTTGCGTTGGCTCGCGCCTTTCGCTATCGTCGCGGAGTAACCTGTTAAATTTTACCGTCTTATGAAAACCTTTCAGATTTTGGGGACAGTCCTGTTGGCAGGAATCCTGTCCATCACGACCTTGTGCGCCGGGACACCGGAATATCCCTCCAACGAAGCGCCGGAAGGCGTGGCCGTTGCAACCGAAGGGCAATATCAACCGGTGAGGGGCATCAATTCGTTTGTCCGGAAGAAATATCCCGGATGCCGCATTCTCGACCGCGACACCGACGACGGCTGGCTCGAAGTCAAGATTCGCCACGCAGGGCGGGAAAAGGTGCTGCTGTTTGTCGAGGGGCGCTGGGGCCGTACCTTGTGGGAACTGCGTCGAAACGAACTTCCCGCTACGGTCCTGAATACGTTCAAACGGAAAGGCTTTCGCTACGAGAACATTGACGACAATGACAATTCGGGCATAGATACGCCTCGTGGACGCTTCTACGCGGTTCAGGCCGAGCGCAACGACCGTGAGGCCATTTATATCGTTTCCAGTCGCGGCGACATCGTGCGGCGTTACAGTTCGGAGGGCTGGGACGATGGCCGGACCTTTGACGAGAACAGGAGCGGCCGGTGGGCGGACGACGGCGACGATCGCTTTGATGAGGGGGACGATGAATGGGACCGCCACTGCCGCCGCCATTGTGACGACGGCGACGACCGCCTCGACGAAGGTGACGACGAGTGGGACGACCGCTACGATGACGATGATGATGACGACGACCGGGACGATCGTTGGGACGATGACGACGACCGGGATGACCGCGACGATGACGACGACCGCTGGGACGATGACGATGATGACGACGACGACCTTTTTGGCGGGAGCGTCGGCGGGTGGAACTTAACGACCGCCTGATCAGGACCGTTGGAGCGGCTGCGCCAAAAGGGTCGGCAGACTGGGGCAGACGCCCGAGAGTAACCGTTTGCGCGGGAGGTTCGCCGGCGCGCTATGGGCGGCCTCCTTTATATATAATAGGTGTTCGTGAACGACAGCCGTCGTTGGAGATAGACAGGGGCGGATTTCGGACCATACTTTCCCTTTCGTGGGCGTCGGTGAAGCGCGGCGCGTTGAATATCCGCGTCTTTTGCCATCGCGGCATGGCTATTCCAGGAAAAAGCTGCCTATTCTGCGACATACACGCGGCTAATCTTTCTCTTTATTAGTTCAGTTCCGCGATTTTGCGTATTTTTGCATGGAAATTTCTGCGAAGAACAAAAACTTACAAATTCATTTATATGTTGGGACTTGATACATTAACGGCTGTGTCCCCCATCGACGGCCGTTATCGGAATAAGACCGCCTCGCTTGCCCCTTATTTTTCGGAGTATGCACTGATGCGCTATCGCCTGCTGGTGGAGATAGAGTACTTTATCGCTTTGTGCGAGTTGCCCTTGCCGCAGCTGGCCGACGTTCCCCACGATAAATTCCCTTTATTGCGGGCCATTTATGAACAGTTCAGCGAAGCAGACGCCGCCCGCATCAAGGAAATCGAACAGACGACGAATCATGACGTAAAGGCCATAGAGTATTTCATCAAGGAGCAGTTTGACCGCGTCGACGCCTTGCTGCCGTACAAAGAGTTCATTCATTTCGGACTGACGTCGCAGGACATCAACAATACGGCCTTCCCGCTCATGCTCAACGACGCGTTGAAAGACGTCTATTTGCCGATGGCCGACGAACTGGTGGCGCAGTTGGAGACGTATGCCAAGGAATGGCGCGACATACCGATGCTCGCCCGGACGCACGGCCAGCCGGCATCGCCTACCCGCCTGGGCAAGGAGGTTGAGGTCTTTGTCTACCGTCTCCAAACACAGCTGGCACAGTTGCGGGCCTGCCCGGTTTCTGCCAAGTTCGGTGGCGCGACGGGAAACTTCAATGCCCACCACGTGGCCTATCCCGACATTGACTGGGCGGCTTTCGCGGACCGTTTCGTAAAGGAGAAGCTCGGCATGACGCGTGAGCGTTTCACGACGCAGATTAGCAATTACGACAACATGGCGGGCATCTTCGACGCCCTGAAGCGCGTGCAGACGGTTATCATAGACTTGGACCGCGACTTCTGGATGTACATCTCGATGGATTACTTCAAGCAGCAAATCAAAGCCGGCGAGGTGGGCTCGAGTGCCATGCCGCACAAAGTGAACCCGATAGACTTTGAAAACTCGGAGGGCAATCTCGGAATGGCCAACGCGGTCCTGGAATTTCTCAGCAGGAAGTTGCCCATCAGCCGCTTGCAGCGCGACCTGACCGACTCGACGGTGATTCGCAACATAGGTGTGCCCCTCGGACATGCCGTCATCGCCATGCAGAGCACGTTGAAGGGGCTGCGCAAGCTGTTGTTGCACGAAGATAAGATAAAGGAGGATTTGGCGAACATCTGGGCGGTGGTGGCCGAAGCTATCCAGACCATTTTGCGGAGAGAGAACTATCCTCATCCCTATGAGACGCTGAAGGCGCTGACCCGTACCAACGAGGCGATTACTGAGGAACGAATCGAGAAGTTTATTGACGAGCTCGACGTGGCTCCCGCGGTAAAAGCCGAATTACGCGCCATCTCTCCATTTAATTATACCGGAATCTGAAAACTCCTTGGGCCGCTTGCCGGGGCGTAAGCTGCCGGACGACCGGACGGGGCACAACATTACAGATCTATAAAGTTGCGCCGTGAAGGTGCTGAATTATTAAACAACAAGTATTATGAACGAAGAGTATCAAGACAAGAACGGCTCCCATTTTAGCCGGGACGGTGAGGGAAGAAAACCCCGCGAAGGGTATCAAGGTTATCGCGACGGCCGTAGTTCGTTCGGCTCCGGGAAGGCTTATCCCCGCCGGAATCCGCGGAATGAAGGCTACTACGGGAACAACTCCCGCAGCGAGGAATACGAACGTCCGCAATATCGGCGCTTCTCGCCCAACACTTCCGGCGGAGGAGACAAACCGCGATACGGTGAAGGCGGTTTCCGTTCGTATGGCGGAAGAGAGTATGGACAATACCGTGAAGGCGGTAACTACCGTGCTTCGCATTACGATAATCGCCGGAACGGAAACGGCTATCAGGGAGGCGCACACCACAATTCGGACGGCAATGCTCGTCCGGGAGGCGAACGCTTCGGTAGTGCCGACCGTCCGTATGCCAATCGTCGTCCGGCCTTCAACCGGGGCGGTGAGCACGAGAACGGTGCGCCGCACTACGATAATGGAGGTTCCGCCTACGGTTACAAGCCTCAGCGGGCTTTCAAGCCTTACACGAAATACAGTAACAAGAAGCGGCTGGCCTATAAGGAGAAAAATATCGACCCGAACGAGCCGATTCGTCTGAACAAGTACCTGGCCAACGCCGGGGTATGTTCGCGACGGGATGCCGATAAGTACATCGCGGCCGGCGTCGTAACGGTCAACGGAAATGTCGTAACGGAGTTGGGCTCCAAGGTATTGCGCTCGGACACGGTGATGTTCCACGACACGCCGGTCAAGATAGAGAAGAAGGTGTACGTATTGCTGAACAAACCCAAAGGCTACGTGACGACCAGCGAGGACCCGCAGAACCGTCGCATCGTGATGGACTTGGTGAAAGACGCTTGCAGCGAACGGATTTACCCCGTAGGCCGTCTGGACCGCAATACGACGGGCGTTCTCCTGTTGACGAACGACGGCGAGTTGGCTTCAAAGCTGACGCACCCGAAATATCTGAAGAAGAAAATCTATCACGTGCAGACGGACCGGAACGTATCAGCGGGCGACCTTCAGCAGATTGTTTCGGGCATAACGCTCGAGGACGGCGAAATCAAGGCAGACGCAGCCGCTTATGCCAGCGACACGGACAAGAAACAGGTTGGCATTGAAATCCACTCGGGTAAGAATCGCATCGTGCGTCGTATATTTGAGCACCTGGGTTATCACGTGTTGAAGCTGGACCGCGTATATTTCGCGGGCTTGACCAAGAAAGGATTGCGTCGCGGCGACTGGCGATTCCTGACGGAAAAGGAAGTCGCGATGTTGCGGATGGGAGCCTTTGAATAAAGGACTGGACCTAAACAGAAATACTAAAATATGAAGCGGATAAAAATAGTCGACCTGCTCGCCATGACAAACTATGGCGCAGAGGTCAATGTCAAAGGATGGGTGAGAACGCGCCGGAGCAGCAAATCCGTAAACTTTATCGCTCTGAATGACGGTTCGACCATCAAAAACGTACAGGTAGTAGCCGATACGGATAAGTTTGACGCCGAGACGCTGAAACTGATTACGACCGGCGCCTGTCTTAGCGTAGTTGGTACGTTGGTCGAAAGCCAAGGGGCCGGTCAGACGGTTGAAATCCAGGCTTCCGACATTCAGATTCTGGGCACGTGCGGCAGCGACTACCCGATGCAGAAAAAGGGGCAGTCGTTTGAATACATGCGGCAGTATGCCCATTTGCGTCTTCGTACCAACACGTTCGGCGCCGTCTTTCGCATTCGTCACAATATGGCGATGGCCATCCATCACTATTTCCACGAGCACGGCTTCTTCTATTTCAATACGCCCATCATTACCGCGAGTGATTGCGAAGGTGCCGGGCAGATGTTTCAGGTGACGACGCAGGATCTGGGCAAAATCCGCAAGGGCGAAGACGGTAAGGTGGACTTTTCCGAAGACTTTTTCGGCAAGCCGACATCGCTGACCGTGAGCGGACAGCTCGAGGGCGAGCTTGGCGCCACGGCTTTGGGCGCGATTTATACCTTTGGCCCGACGTTCCGTGCCGAGAACTCCAACACGCCGCGCCATTTGGCCGAGTTCTGGATGATAGAGCCGGAAATGGCTTTCTACGACATCGTGGACAACATGGACTTGGCGGAAGACTTTATAAAGTATTGCGTGAACTGGGCCCTGGAAAACTGCCAGGACGATCTGGAATTCCTGAATAAGATGATAGACCACTCGCTGATAGAACGGTTGCGCTTTGTCGTGGCCCATCAGTTCGTGCGGTTGACCTATACGGAAGGAATCAAAATCCTGGAGGAGGCCGAGAAGAACGGTCACAAGTTTGAATTCCCGATATATTGGGGCTGCGACCTTGCCAGCGAGCATGAGCGCTATCTGGTGGAGCAGCATTTCAAGAAGCCCGTCATTCTTACGGACTACCCGAAGGAAATCAAGGCTTTCTACATGAAGCAGAACGATGACGGCAAGACGGTTCGCGCAATGGACGTCCTGTTCCCGCAGATTGGCGAGATTATCGGCGGCTCGGAGCGTGAAGCTGACTACGATAAGCTCCTGTCGCGCATCAAGGAATTAAACATCCCGATGAAGGATATGTGGTGGTACTTGGATACGCGTCGTTTCGGATCTTGCCCGCACAGCGGCTTTGGCCTGGGCTTTGAGCGCCTCATCCTCTTTGTTACGGGCATGCAGAATATTCGCGACGTTATTCCATTCCCGCGTACGCCGAAGTCGGCAGATTTCTAATCTGTCGGAAATACAGACAATTTAACTCCTGAATATTGCGGACCAACGGACTGACTGTGAAAGGGCAGTTTCCCGTTGGTCCGCATATTTTGTAGGTAAGGGGCAGGGAAAGGGGAAAGAAGTAGGAGATTCCGTTCCCTTCCTTATGCGTTCTTCCAGATATTGAGCAGTTTGGTCCGGATAATCAGCAGGTCGAAGGCCGTTACGATAACCAGATAGAACAAGGCAGATAGAACGGTTGGAAGGACGGAGGCTTCTCCCAATCCTATGGAGACGAGCCCTTCCGACCAGCTGCCTCTGGCCAGGAAAGTAATGCCCAATGAAATGGCACAGATTCCAAAGTTGGCCACGATAACCACAGTCTCGTAATATCTTGACACCCGTAAGGGGTGGTAACCGAGGAGCATCAGATTCCTTAATTTCTCTCTGCTTTTCTGCAAGAGCAGGAATATGCTCAATACGAGGATGAACATGGCCAAAAGGCATATCACTACGCCGTTGGTCGTCACTACGGCGGAGACGATGCCCAGAAAGTGGGAGATGTTGCCCTGTTCCTTCTTGTCGCCGGCAATTTCGATGTCGTGCTGGCTCAGGTACTCGTTCATGGAGGCGGAGGCGAAGCGGTCCACTTGTACGATGAGTCTTGAGGCGCCCTCTTCCTCAGGCAGCCGGCCGTAGCGCTTGTTGGCCCAGTCCATGAAACTCTGAGGAACCGCAATCGTATTGAGTCGCGAGGAGAAACCGACAATGGCGGCTTCAAAATATTCCGGCTCCATACTTTCGCCCGTCAGACGCAGGGTGATGGGAATCGCGCCGATGATTTCCTCGCTTACTTGCGGCAGGCCTTGCGGTACGGCAAAACCAAAATTGTACAAAGTCAGGTAGTCCTTGCAGAGGATGATAGGCACAAATCTTTTTTCGGGTGAGAACGTCCAGTCTCTGGGCTTCACGTCGAAAAATTCGTCCGGGACAGATTCAAAGAAAAGATAGGTGGACATGCTTTTCCCTCCGAGATTCACCGAGCCGTTCACTGCGAACTGAGAGGAGGAGAAGCGCCCCACCTTTTTCGCCCATTTCTCCTGACTGAGCGCCGCTATTTCTTCTTCAGAGAAGGAGATGGGATTGAAACCAATGCCCTCGACCTTTTTGGAAAGAACGACATAGTCGTCCGAGAAATATTGGTCTTTGCTCGAATTGTCGTTCTGGCTGTCGCAGAAAAACAGGATTCCGATAAGAATCACAGAGAGGCCGACGATATTGGCTAAGGCATATCCTATGATCTGTCCCTTGGAAATATTTTGACGGAGCAGGCTCCATACGTCCGGTTGATAGCTGAAATTCATATTATAAAGCGATAAATTGGGCACTGTCGAGTAAAAGCGGATTACCGACCGAAGTGGCGATGACCCCGGCCCCTTGCGCTTTTGCCTCCTCGTCAATGATAGCTGCGACGATTTGATTGTTGCGTCGGTCCAGGTGACTGACGGGCTCGTCCAGCAGAATAAAATCGAAAGGCTGGCAAATGGTCCGGATGATAGCTACCCGCTGCTGTTGACCTATACTTAACCGGCCCAGGCGTTGGTGGGCTTTGTCGGCAATACCCAAACGTTCCAGCAGGTCCAGCAGTTCCTTTTCCGTCTTATGGCGGGTGAGCTGATTCTTTAGTTGAATGTTTTGTAAGACCGTCAGCTCAGGAAAAATCCGCATCTCTTGTGGAAGCAGGGCAATGTGGCGGGTTCGCAATTCGCACCAGGCATCTACATCCAGTGTCCTGCTATTGATTCCGTTCAGGAGAATCTCCCCCACGTAGTCAGACCTGTTGCCATAAATAAAACTTAGCAAGGAAGACTTGCCGCCTCCGGATTCTGCCTGTACGCAAAGTCGGCAGCCTTTATGGAAAACCTGACGCGGCTGGAGCCATATTTGTGACTGCTGTATAAGTTCAGAATCCTCCATTCCTTGAAATACACAAGGAAGGAGGTTCTGAAGTGTGATGGTTTCTACGGCTGGTATCGTCATGCTGGGAGGGCTATAGAGTCTGCGTAAGCGTAGTCACCGGACGTGTCAATGGTGGAATCCGCTTCCATGTAGTCACTACCGGGATACGCATCGCTGTTGCGGTTCTGTCTGTAAGTGTCCTTTATCCGTTCAATATGATTTGCTGCGGCCAGCATCGCCTTAATGACCTTGCCGATGACGCCTACCGAATTATCGCCGGTTATTTCTAAGTTGGCTAAGATTTCCATGGAGGACGGGTCTACTGAAATCTGCATCTTGAGATCATTCTGAATGCCCAGATCGCGCAGGACCGGATTGTTGGATTTCAGCACAAGGGCCATGGCGGAGAAGTAGTCCTTGAAGTTGACTTCTTTGACGGTCGGGTTTCCGCTCGAACGTTGAATAGGCTGATTGGACGCTACGAGTATGTCGCCCTTCGCTTCCATATAGAGGGTTAGTCCTCCTTCCGGTATGGAAAAAGTGAAGCCGTTCGGTTTGTCTTCATAGTTTAACTGCTGTTTTTCCATCAGACTCTTCAATTCGTTCACGATATCCTGGGCCTTTCCTGCCTTAGTTTCCAGCACCAAAGTCATAGGCAGAGCTTTCGATATGTTTTTTTCATTCTCCAAATCGAATATGGAAGCCGTGCCATTTGATAAACCCATGCCGAAGGCAATCGTACCGTCTAATCTTTTCAGGTAAGACTTTATGATACTGAGGGCGGCCTGGTCGGAGCGGGACAGTTGTGCGGAACCGGTGAACATTTCCATATACGAGTCCCACTTGAAGCCTTTCAGCGTTCCGGCGGAAACCAGAAATTCGTCGGGGCCGAGGTAGGCAAGGGCTTCCGGATTGATTTTGGCGTTGATATCCATGTATTGCTCCCATTCTTTAGCGTCTTTCGGCTTGCCGTCCTCGTCGAACATCTTGAACTTGAATTCTGCCCGGTCCTCGCTGAGGTTGCCGGTCATACAGACATAACCGGAATAAAAATTGGCAAGATTGCTCGGGATGCCGGTTTCGCGCAGTTCGGCTCTTAATTCCCGGGGCAGGTGGATAGACATTCCGAATACATTCTTCGCCGCGATGTATTTTCCCAATCGGGTATCAGCGAACGAGGCTTCTTCTGCATTTCTTGTAAACTTGCCAATCAGGTTGGTGATCTGGATGGCGTCCGAGCCCCATACATTGTCTACGAAGTAGGCGTATCCGTCCTTCACGGCTACATAGCTATAGGTGCTCCAGCTCTGATCGTAGGAGGATTCGAAGGTTTTCTTTTCATAGTAGGTGATGTCCTCTTCTACGCTGCTTTCATTGAATCCTTCTTCCTCTAAGGTGCGGACAAATTTTTCCAGGTCCTGCAGGGCGAAAAGGAATATGGGATTTTTCTCATTGTAGCTCAGGGCAAATGCGCCGGCTTCTACTTTAATTCCGCTGTTGGACAAGAAGGATTGCAGCTCGTCCCAATCTTTCATGGCGTTGCTGGGAAGCTCGTTGGCAAGATAGTCCGGCAATTTGATTTTGCTTCCTTCCACTTCCGCGCCGGCGGATTCCAATACGGTCTTGACGTCCCCGACGATTACAATGTCGGCTTCCTCCGGGATTTTGTCAAGCAAGTCTCTCATCTCTCCACCGTTAGAGCAGGCGGCAAGCATGAAAAGGAGCGTGAGGCAGAAACCATAGTACAAAAATCTTGTTTTCATAAGCAATTTAGATTAAGAATATTAGATAAAAGGAAAAAGCCAGCGGAATACGTAAAATCCCGCTGGCTTTTATGATTATATACGGGAGAATAGCGGAAGAGGTTAGCCTCCGAAGTTATCGTACATCACGCTCTCAGGGTCTACTCCCAGGTTGTAAAGCATGTCGAGCACGGCCTTGGACATGGGGCCCGGGCCGCACATATAATATTCGATATCCTCGGGCGCTTCGTGGTCTTTCAGATAAGTTTCATAGATGGCTTTATGGACGAATCCCGGCGTGTATTGTATGCCGGCGGCATCTGCGGCGGGGTCGGGACGGTCCAGGGCCAAGTGGAAGCTGAAGTTGGGGAACTCCTTTTCCAAGTCGAGGAAGTCCTGTAAATAGAAAACTTCGTTCAGGGCGCGAGCACCGTAGAAATAGGACATCTTGCGGTCTGTCGTGTGGAGCGTTTTGGTCATGTGCATTATCTGGGCGCGCAACGGGGCCATGCCGGCGCCGCCGCCTATCCACATCATTTCTTTCTTGGAGTCGAAGATGGGGTGGAAATCGCCGTAAGGTCCGCTCATGGTGACCTTGTCGCCGGGTTTCAGGGTAAAGATATAGGACGAAGCGATACCCGGCATGACATCCTGGAATCCCCCGCCTTGCTCCTTGGGCTTAAAGGGGGGCGTAGCAATACGGACCGTGAGCATGATGCGATCGCCCTCCGCGGGATAGTTGGCCATGGAGTAGGCGCGGATGGTAGGTTCCGTGTTCTGGCATTTCAGGCTGAAGAGGTTGTAACGCTCCCAGGAGGGCAGGTATTCTTTACCGATGAGTTCCTTGTCTATGTCCTTGTCATAGTCCATAGTGTAGGTCGGAATCTTAATTTGTGCGTAGGAGCCGGGGATAAAGTCCATGTGTTCTCCAGGAGGCAGCGCCACGATAAACTCTTTGATAAAGGTCGCGACGTTTTTGTTCGAGATGACTTCGCACTCCCATTCCTTTACGCCCAATACGGAGTCGGGGACCTTGATGGAGAGGTCGCCCCTTACCTTGCACTGGCAGCCCAGCCGGTAGTGCTCCTTGATTTGTTTGCGCGAGAAGTGCGCCTTCTCAACGTCGAGGATGTCGCCACCGCCTGCCGTCACCTGGCACTTGCACTGGCCGCAGGAGCCCTTTCCGCCGCACGCAGAAGAAAGGTAGATACCGTTTTCCGACAATGTTGTTAGCAGGCTGCTGCCTTGGTCTACGCTAATTTTTTCCTTGTCATTGATGGTGATGGTGACTTTTCCGCTCGGCGTGAGATAGCGCTTGGCGACGAGCAGAATCGCTACGAGAATAATGATGGTGCCAAGGAATACGCCGATACTGGCTAATATGAAGTTGATATCCATATGTTCTGATTTTTGTAGAGTCTGTAGTCGGATTTAGATGCTGAGTCCCGAGAAGCACATGAAAGCCATGGCCATCAAGCCGACGGTAATGAAAATAATGCCCAGTCCTTGCAACGGTTTGGGAACGTCGGTGTAGGCCATCTTTTCACGGATGGCGGCCAGCGCAACGATAGCCAGCGTCCACCCGATTCCGGCTCCCAGGGCGTAGACAACGGATTCGCCCAGATTGCTAATCGCTTGCGAGCTGGTGGCCGGGTCCATCTGAATACGCTGTTGCATAAACAGACTCGCACCCATAATGGCACAGTTCACGGCGATGAGGGGCAGGAATATGCCCAGTGCGTTGTACAGGGTGGGGGAGAAGCGTTCGACAACCATCTCTACCAACTGTGTGATGCCCGCAATGACTGCAATGAAGAGAATGAAGGAAAGGTAGGTCAGATCCGTGCCGAAGAGGCCGTCTTCCGCAAGTACCTTGGTTTGCAGCAGGTAGTCAACGGGGACGGTTACCAACAGTACGAACGTAACGGCTACGCCGAGCCCCAGGGAAGTTTTGACGTTCTTGCTCACGGCGAGGTATGAACACATTCCCAGGAAGGAGGCGAATATCATGTTGTCCACAAAGATTGAGCGGACAAATAAGCTCAATGCGTGTTCCATATTGTAATGCTATTGATAGGTCCAGAGGAAAGGTTAAGATTTGCTCTCTTTATTTATTGCGCGATGAATGCCGATGAGGCAACCCAGAAGGATGAGTGCCATAGCCGGCATCGTCATCATGCCATTGTTCACATAGCCGGCGTCGTAGGCGCCCTGCGGAATGATGGTGTATCCCAGCAGTGTGCCCGAGCCCAGCAATTCGCGGACCGCTCCAATGACGACGAGAATCCACGCATAGCCCAGACCGTTACCGATGCCGTCCAGGAAACTTGGCCAAGGCTTGTTCATCATGGCGAAGGCTTCCAGGCGGCCCATCAGAATACAATTCGTGATAATCAGTCCGACGTAGACGCTTAGCTTGACACTGACATCGTAGGCGTAAGCCTTGAGAATCATACTGACTATGGTTACCAGGGCCGCGACTACGACCAACTGGATGATGATGCGGATGCGGTTGGGTATGGTCTTACGGATAATGGAAATAATCACGTTGCTGAAAGCCGTGATGACCGTAACGGACAGACCCATGACAATGGCAGGTTCCAGTTGTGCGGTGACGGCCAGTGCCGAGCAGATGCCCAGAATCTGCACCATGATAGGATTGTCCCCATTGAGCGGGGACGCAAAGATTTGTCTATTTGCTTTTGAAAACAACTGGCTCATAAATTCTGCTTTTTCTTGTTCAGGAAGTTCTTATACAGTTTCAGATAATCAGAGATCATCGCGTTCACGCCGTTTGTCGTCAGCGTAGCGCCCGAGATGCCGTCGCACTGCGTTTCGGGATGCTCTTGCTTCGCACCGAATTTGACGACCGACAGATAATTGCCCTCGGCATCGTGAATCTTCTTTCCTTTGAATTCACTTTGGAATTTCTCCTCGGCAATGAGCGCGCCCAGGCCCGCAGTTTCGCTCTCGTGGCTGAAGTAGGCGCCATATACCGTTTCGCAGTCAGCGTTGAGTGCGAGATAGCCCCAGATGGTTCCCCACAAGCCTTTACCGACGAGGGGAAGAACATATTTCGTCTCGCCGTTAATCTGGCAGATGTAAACCGGCAGCTGCGGCTTGCCAATGTCCTTGCGTTTCACCTTGAAGCCACCGCTCTCGCTGACGACGTTACCGAGCGTGTCGACAATCGGGTCGGCTACGACGACTTGTTTGTATTGTGCTTCAACGTCCGACTTCTCCGGTCTCATGTTGAGCGAAGCCAGAATTTGCTTTTGTTGATCGATTCGTTCATTCGCTTCCGACGGTGCGCGCAGCACCGAAGAGAAAAAAGCCAGAAGGAATGCCACCACTAACACTACGCCGCATGCGTAGAGGAGGATGTATTTGGTAGAGTTGATATTCACTTTCATAGTCAAGGAGTATTAGGCTTTGTTCAAACGCCGGGTACGCCGGCTCACGTTGCGCTGAACGACGCAGTAGTCGATGAGCGGGGCAAACATGTTCATGAAAAGGATAGCCAGCATCATGCCTTCGGGATAACCCGGATTGAGTACGCGGATGGTGATGGTCAATGCGCCGATGAGGAAGCCGTAGTAGAATTTTCCCGTTTCCGTTCTTGCGCTGGTTACGGGATCTGTGGCCATAAACACGGCGCCGAAGCAGAATCCGCCCAAAATCAGATGCTCGTACCAGGGAACCTGTGCGGCGGTAGATTCGAGCCCTGAGATGTTGAACAGCCAGGCCACTAAGGCGCCGCCCACGAAGACGCTGAGCATTGTGCGCCAGGAGGCAATTTTCGTCCAAAGCAGGATGGCGGCACCAATTGCAATGGCGATGACGCTGGTCTCACCGATGGAACCCGGCATCAGTCCGGTAATCATGTCCTGAATAGGCGTCGTAATTTCAGTTCCGGCTCCCGCCATGCTGAGCGGAGTAGCCATCGTAAAGGCATCGGGGAGGTTGCAGCCCAGGCCGCAAACGGCTTCACGGCTAATCCAGACCGTGTCGCCCGTCATGGCAGACGGATAGGCAAAAAACAGGAAAGCGCGGGCTACCAGTGCGGGGTTGAAAATGTTCATACCCGTACCGCCATAAATCTCCTTGGCAATGATAACGGAGAAAGCTACAGCCAGTGCCAGCATCCATAGCGGGCAATTGACCGGTACAATCATGGGAATGAGCAGGCCGGTGACGAGGTAGCCCTCCTGAATCTCTTCGTGTTTCCACTGGGCTACGATGAATTCGATGCCCAGTCCGACGATGTAGGACACCAAAATCTTGGGTAGCATGACGAGGAATCCGTAGAAGAACATGGACCAGAAGTCCGCCGTGACGCCCGCAGCGTGATAGTTTTGATAACCGATGTTGTACATGCCGAAAAGCAGCGCCGGCAGCAGGGCGATGACTACGAACGACATGATGCGTTTCGAGTCGATGGCGTCGTGTATGCTGACGCCCGTCGTAGAGGTCTTGTTCGATACGACTAAAAAGCTCTCAAACCCTTCAAATACGGAACGGAAACTTTTCAGTTTTCCGCCTTCCTCGAAGTTCGGCCTTATTTTGTCTAAGAATTTTTGGATCATGTTTCTCAGTTTCTGTTTTGATATTGTGACACCGCGGTTATGCGTTTTCTTTTCTCAAGATGTCCAGTCCCTCACGCACGATGCGTTGCAGCTCCAGTTTCGACGAGTCGATAAATTCAGCCACAGCGAAGTCTTCGGGGGCTACTTCGTATATGCCAAGCTCCTCCTGCTTGTCAATGTCCCCCGTGATGATGGCTTTCACCAAGTAGCTGGGATAGATGTCCATCGGGAACACTTTCTCGTATTCGGCGCTCATGATCATGTGGCGCTGTCCGCCTTTGATGCGGCAGTCCAGGTCGTAGGCTTTCTTTTTTCCGAAGAGCCAGGAGAAGTAGCTGCGGCTGGTGGAGAACTCCTTGAACCGCGGGGCAATCCAGCCCAGGACTTCGTGTACGTCGTCGCCTTCGGGAATGGCGCAGATTTCGGTAGAGAAAGCGCTGACAAAGTCGTCGGTGTCGCTTTTCCGGCCCACGAGCGGGTTGCCGTTAATAATGCGGGTATGGATGCCGTCGTCACAGAGTTCGTCTTTCAGCAAGGTGCCCAGCGAAGTACCTACGGGTGTTTCCGCATACTGCGGCGTCTGGATTCTCGAGCCGGCAACGGCAAGGCGACGGGTAAAGTCTACGTTCCCCGTCTTGACCAAATGACCAATCCAAATGGCGACTTCCGGTTGAAGGGTCCAGACAATGTCACCTTTATTAATAGGGCAGACGTGGTTAATCTGAACGCCGACATTGCCCGACGGGTTCGGGCCGTCAAACAGGTTGACTTCCGCTCCCTCAGTCGGCACGAAGGCAGCCCCTTCCTGTTCTGGAGCTATGCCTATATAGACCTTTGCTATGCGGGAGAGCAGTTGTACCCCCGCTTTGAAATCTTCCTCCCGGCCTTGGCAGACAACGTTGAAGTCGGCGGCCAGAGGCATTTTGTTGAAGGCCGAAATAAAGATGGATTTTGGAAAGAACTTGGGGGAAGCAATCACGTCGTAGGGTCGTTGCCGCAGGAAGGCGAACAAGCCGGACTTCAGGAGATAGTCCACCGCAGCTTCTGCCGAGGCCGTGGAGGAATCGATTTTACCGAAATCCTCGGACGCTTGCACCTCGTCGGCGGCGATGACAATCTGTTCCAGCTTGCGGCGCTCGCCACGTACAATTTTGGTTACGGTACCGCTGACGGGCGCCACGATGTTGACGCGTTCGGTGTCCTTGTCCACCAGCAGGGGAGTGCCGACGCGGACGTGCTCCCCTTCCTTTACGCGTAAGCGCGGCGTAAGGCCCTGAAAATCGCAGGGCAGGATTGCATATTCTCCAGCAATCTTGAATTTTTTCAGATTGGGTTGAGCTTTTCCCTCTAAGTTCAGGTCCAATCCTTTTCTAATCTTATACAGTCGCTCCATTGATTAAAAATAAAGATTTCCTTGCAAAGTTATGAAAATAAATCGGTATACCCTTTCGCCGCATTATTAAAAATGAGCGACAAAGGCACGTGTGAAGTCTTGCTGATACGGATAGAGTTACGTTCCCCCGTAAAAGACCATACGGGAAGAGCGGTCGGCGCTTGTGGCGTAAGAGATGTGGCATCTGGGGCCGGGCGGAAGGGTAAAAAGAAGGAGACTGACTAATAGTCTCTTGACTTTTTAGTCAGTCTCCTGTTGGCTTTAGACGTAGTGTCGTATTTAGCAGAGTTTGCGCGCACCGTCGCCGATAACGACATCGATAACGATGGGCTCCTTGCCGAATTTCTCTTTATAGGCTTTCTTGGAAGTTTCTACGAAGTTGGCGTAGAGTTCGTCGGAAACGAGGTTGATGGTGCAGCCGCCAAAGCCGCCGCCCATGATGCGGGAACCCGTTACGCCGCAGTTCTTGGCAACGTCGTTCAGGAAGTCGATTTCGGGGCAGGATACTTCGTACTCTTTGCTGAGGCCGTAGTGGGTTTCAAACATTTTCTTGCCCACTTCTTCGTAGTCGCCTTCTTCCAGGGCTACGCATACTTCGAGCACGCGGTACTTCTCGCCGATGACGTACTTGGCGCGGAGGGCGTCTTCTTCACTTACTTCGCTGCGGACTTCGTCGAGCAGGTCGTAGTTGACGTCGCGGAGGAGTTCAACTTCGGGGTGACGGCGCTTGATGGCGGCAACGACATTTTCGCAGCTGGCGCGGCGTTCGTTGTAGGCGGAGGTGGCCAGGTCGTGCTTTACCTGAGAGTTGAGCAATACCAGCTTGTAGCCCTGCGGGTCGAAGGGGAAGTATTTGTACTGCAGCGAACGGCAGTCCAGACGCATCAGGCTGCCGGCCTTTCCGAATACGGAGGCGAACTGGTCCATGATGCCACAGTTGCAGCCGATGTAGTTGTGCTCCGTTGCCTGACCGACCTTGGCCAGCGTGAACTTGTCAATCTTGTTGTCGGCGAAGAGGTCGTTGAGCGCATAGGCAAAGGCGCTTTCCAGGGCGGCAGAGGAAGACATACCGGCTCCGAGGGGAACGTCACCGGCAAATGCCGTGTTGAATCCTTCTACGTGGACGCCGAGCTTCATCATCTCACGGCATACACCGAAGATAAAGCGGAAGTGCGTGGCGGTGGGGCCTTTTTCGTCGTCGAGGCTAAATTCCACGTAGTCCTTTAGGTCGATGGAGTAGGCGCGTACCTTTCTTGTTCCGTTGGGCTTGATTTCTGCAATGATGCCCTGCTGAACGGCACCCGGGAATACGAATCCGCCGTTGTAGTCAGTATGTTCGCCGATGAGGTTGATACGGCCGGGTGCCGCATATACGGAGCCGGTCGAGCCGTCGAAGTGCTCGATAAACCGGCTTCTAACGTCTTCAATTGTCAGTTTCATGATGCGATTCTATTACTAAGGTTAATGGATTGGGAACTTTTCAATGTGAGTCCGCACCGTATCATTCGGTCGGGATGTCCTTATTTACGTTCTTCGAGCCGACGAGTGCGTAGAAGAGCAGGTAGGCGGCGCAGAAGAGGACAACGACGTAGCTGGCCATGTAGGAGCCCGTGAAGTCGGCAACGCCGGCCTGGATGGCCATCATTACGGCGCAGCCGAATACCATCGTCATGAAAGCGCCCGACGCAACGGAGGTGTATTTACCCAGACCTTCGACGGCCAGGTTGAAAATACCGCCCCACATGACGGAGGTGCAGAGACCGACGAGCAGGAATGCGAAAATACCTACGGGAACTTGAGCCCAAATCAGTTCAACATTTGCCCAGTCGATACCCGGTACGTTGACTTGCCAGTCGGTAGGTGCGAGCATACCGAAGAGTATGAGGACAATGCTGGCGCAGGAGACTACGGTAAGCATGGTCTTGCTCGAAACCTTGCCGCCAATGGCACCGCCGACAAAACGTCCGATGAGCATCATCAGCCAGTAGACAGCGACAATCAGACCAGCGATGCCGGCATCCATGCCAAGGCCCGGGGTGGCATCCGTAGGCTGCGAGGTCAGATACTGCTGGATGAAGTTAGGTACGCCTACCTCAATACCCATGTAGAGGAAGATGGCGAGAATACCCAGTTTGAAGTGGCGGAAAGAGAATGCGCTGTATTTGTCTTTCTTATCGCTCTTGACTTCCTTGCCTTGTTCGGGCTCCTGAATCTTAGTGAAGAGGATTACGATGAAACCGATGGCAAAGATAGCGATGGCAATCATGAGGGCGGGCGTAGCGTCAGCGATGTGTGCCTTTGTGGCATCACCGATGAGCGCACCCATCAGAATGTAAACTGCTACGGCAGCCGTACTGTTGAATACGCCACCAATCTGAATCAGCTGGTTACCTTTGTTGCCGCCGCCGCCAAGGATGTTCAGCATAGGGTTAACGACGGTGTTCAGCATACACATGCAGAGGCCGGCAATGAATGCGCCGACGAGGTAGATGGCAAAAGCGGTGTTGATATTCTCTGCCTTTCCGCTGAGCCACTGAATGAGGATGCCGACAATTCCGACAAGGAGAGCGGCCAAGGCCGTATTTTTGTATCCAATCTTTTTAAGCAGCATGCCTGCCGGGATACCCATCACCAAATAGGCTATGAAGTTTCCATAGTTGCCAATCTGGGCGAGGACATTGGACACGCCTCCAGGCTGGTTCTTGATGATTGTAGCCATAGGGGTGCAAAGATTAGTCACAAAGGCAATCATTGCAAACAAGGCGATCATAACAATGATAGCTCCCCATTGTTTTTTTTGATTACTCATGGTTTTGATTTTGTTTAAGGTAGTTATGGATTAGTTATTTAGGATTATTCTGCTACACTAAACTTGTAAATCGTCTTCTGGGTGTAGACTTCGCCGGGTTTAAGGACAACCGTCGGGAAGTAGGGATGGTTGGGGCTGTCGGGGAAGTGCTGTGCTTCAAAGCAGAGTGCGCTGCGGCGCGGGAAGGTGGCGCCGTGCTGGCCTTTATATCCGTCAGCCCAATTGTCAGAATAGAATTGCACGCCCGGTTCGGTCGTGTAGACTTCCAGTACGCGGCCCGACACCGGCTCAGTGGCGCGGGCGGCGAAAGTCAGTTCGCCCGGTTCGCGCTTGTTGAGTACGAAGCAGTGGTCGTAGCCCGCACCGTTCTTAATCTGTTCGTCGTCGGCATCAATTCTTTCTCCTACGCGGTGGGGCGTAGTGAAGTCGAACGGCGTGCCTTTCACGCTACGGATTTCGCCGGTGGGGATAGAAGTCTCGTCAATAGGAATATAGAAATCTGCATTGATTTCGCAGATGGTGTCTTCCACAGTAGGAGTGGGGTTAGCTATGCCAGCCAGGGAGAAGAACGCGTGGTTCGTCATGTTTACTACCGTTTTCTTGTTGGTAGTGCCTTTGTAGTCGATGACCAGTTCGTTGTCATCCGTCAGTGAGTACATCACGGTCATCGCTAATTCGCCAGGAAAACCTTCTTCATAATAGGCCGAGATGTAACGCAGCACGAGCGTCTTGTCGTTGACCTGTTCCGCGTCCCATACCCGGGCGTGGAAGCCGGTAGGTCCGCCGTGCAGGTGGTTGGGGCCGTTGTTGATGGCGAGGTGGTATGTTTTCCCGTTAAGAGTGAACTGGCCTTTGCAGATACGGTTGCCGTAGCGGCCTACCAGGGTGCTGAGGAAGGGCTCGGGGGAGTCGATGCAGTCTTGCAGATTATCGTGTCCCTGCACTACGTTGGCCATCTTTCCTTCCTTGTCCGGTACCATGATGGCTACGAGCGAGCCGCCGTAGTTCGTGATGGCGACCTCCATGCCGTTTTCGTTGTGCAAGAAGAAGAGATCCGTCTTTTTTCCTTGCAGTTCTCTCTGGAAGTCTTCCTTTTTCAGCCCGCTGATGGGTAAATAATTGTTTTCCATGGTTATAGCGCTTTTGTTACTTTGTTATGGCAAATTTGCTAATAAGTTTTGAATAAGCCAAGACTTTACTGTGAAAAAATAAAGGCTTTACAAAAAATAGGAGACGCCGCTGCCATCTGCCTTTGCCGACGGCGCATTTGCCCGCCTGCCGGCGTGCCGGACGGCGGGGCACAGGGTCTGTCAGTCGTCCTCGTTTTCCGACCCTTCGCGTTCGGGGTGCAGCGCCTCGATGTTCAGATTGCCGTTTTCGTCGAACAGGCCATACGTGGTCCGCAATACGCGGAATTCGGTCCGGCGGTTGAGGGCGTTGCAGATTTCCTGTTGTTCGGGCGTCAGTTTCAGGATGTAGTCCAGCGTGAGCGTATCGTTCTCGTGGAGGAACGTGTAGGTCTCGGTCAGCTTCCTGTTGACCACTTTCGGCTGTTTCTCCCCGTAGCCCTTGGCGGTAAGGCGGTCGGGCTGGATGCCGTGCTCGGTGAGGTACTTCACAACATTTTCCGCCCTGCGCTGCGAGAGCCGTTCGTTGTAATCGTCGTTGCCCCGATAGTCGCAGTGCGCGCTCAGCTCAATCGTTACGTTCGGGTTCTCTTTCAACAGGTTGGTCAGGCGGTCCAGCGCCTCGCTGGATGCGGGCGTGATGTCGGCTTTGTCAAATTCATAGAAAATGTTGCGGACCAATACCGGGGCGCTGATGGAGGGCAGCGGGAACTGCAGCACGTACTGGTGGTCTTCCGTGACGGTGTCCGTGTGGAGCTGTTGGCGCACGTTGAGGAAACCCTTGCAAATGGCCAGGAACAGATAGTCCACGCCCGGTTTCACCGGCTGCTCGAACGAGCCGTCGCGCATGACGCCGAATTTAAGGTTGGTGCCGTCGTTTCCCACCATATATACGGTGGCTTCGGGCAGTTCGTAACCGTCCTGCTCGTAGACCCATCCCTTCACGGTCTGGAGAATTTCCGGGTATTCAAAGGAGTAGATTTTGTCCCAGCCCCTTCCTCCCGTGGCGCGGCCGGACGAGAAGAATCCCGCGTTGTGCAGGCCGTTGAACGTGATGCCGAAGTCGTCGGCGCTTGAGTTCATGGGGGCGGGGAGGTGGGTCACTTTCCAGCGGTGTGTGACGGTGTCCTCCGTCGCGTAGTACAGGTCCAGGCCGCCCAGGGACGGTTCGCGGCCGTCGGAGGAGAAATAGAGTTCGCCCGTGGGGCGGAAGGCCGGAAACTCCTCGTTGCCCTCCGTGTTGATGTCCGGCCCCAGATTCTCAACGGCCCCCAGGCCGTGTTCTCCGGTGAGTGCCGCGCGCCACAGGTCCAGTCCGCCGTAGCCGCCCGGCATGTCGGACGTGAAGTAGAGCCATTGCCCGTCGGGCGAAACGGCCGGGTGGGCATACGAGGACAGCGTGTCTGCCGTGATGTTCAGTTGTTGTGGCTTGCTCCATTTGGCGTCGCTGCGCTGCGACGTCCAGATTTCCGCCATTCTCGGATACTGTGGGTCCGTCCGGCAGACGGTGAGGTACATGGTCTGTCCGTCCGGCGAGAAGGCGCATGCTCCTTCGTCGTAGGTGGTGTTCACTTCGCCCTCCACCGCTTCCGGCGCCTTCCATCGTCCGCCCTCGTCCTTTCTGGAGAAGAACAGATCGCCGTTCTTCATGCCTGTGATGCCGCTCAAGTCGCTGCCTGTGGCCTGCGAGCGGGTGGAGGTGAAGTAAAGCTGGTCGTAGTCGGGCGGCAACAGGGCCGGGGCATAGTCCGACCGGCTGCCGTTGAAGAGCGCCTCGGTCTTGACGACGTAGGCTAGGCCCAGTTTTTTCTGGGCTAGGCCCAGTTCGCACGAGGCTAAGCCCCGTAGCGCGGCCGAGTCTCCGGGGAATTTCTCGAGGTGGAGCTCGTAGTAGTGGCGTGCGCCGCCGTAGTCGCCCATGATGCGCGATGTCTCCCCGGCGTAGAAGTAAGTCAGCGTGTCGGTAAATCCGTACCGCTCGGCGTTCTTATATGCCGCAAGGGCCCGTGCCGCGTTGCCGTAGTGCCGGTAGGCGTCGGCCATGCGGTAGGCCACCTCGCCCCGCTTCAAGCGTTCCTTGGGCGAAGTCTGGCGGTAGGCGCGCTTGTACTGCCCCGCGGCCTCGCAATACTCACCGATTTGCAGCGCGGCGTTACCGCGCCGGATGGACTTCTCTGCGCTCCCGCAGGCTGCGAGCGTCAGGGCTGCCAGGAGGAACAGTGCGGCGATGCCGGCGGAGTAGGTATGATGTGTCGTCTGGGTATTCATGGGGTGTGGAATACTATTCGCATAAGGCGGGGCGCAGGGGCCAGCCGTTATGCAAAGTTAGACATATCTCTTCAAATAATCCCCCGCTCGGCGGATAAAATGCGCGGTCCGGACCGCTGTAGAGTCCAACAACAAGTGCAACAAAATTAGTTCAAGTTTTTGAAGAAGCAAACAAGTGGTGTCTGGAAATTCAGCTTTTCCAATGAAAATAGTATGGTTACTTAAATAATATACAATGAATACATATAACCCGTGGCGCGGCTTGTCTGCTTATAAAGATCCGCAGGAAGCAAAGCATTATTACGAATTTTGCGGCAGAGACGCTGAGAAGATACAACTGAGTAGTCTGATTGAAAACAATTTGTTTGTCACTCTATATGGCCGTACTGGCGTCGGTAAGACTTCTCTTCTGAAGGCCGGTGTGATGCCGTTGTTACGCGAAAAGGATTTTTATCCGATTTATATCCGCCTTTCACAAGAGCCCGAGGGTATCACGTATGCCCAAGCGATAGTCAATAAATTAGAGGGCGAAGTGAATCTGAAAAAGGAGAGAACCGTTGACTTTAGCAATGAAGCAGGAGATTCCAAGACCTATCTATGGAAGTATTTCTGTACTACAAAATTTAAAACGGGAACTCCAGAAAGTAAAACAGGAACTCCAGAAAGGTATGTTTATCCTGTCATTATATTGGATCAGTTTGAGGAGATATTTTATACTCGTAAGCGGAAGGCAGAACTTCTATTACAACAGATCTATGTCTTGCTTAACGATGACCTGATAGTCCCTGCTGAAGAGGGCTTTTCAGATGAGACAAATTACAGGTTTGTCGCCTCCATCCGCGAAGATAATCTGTTCTATTTAGAAGATAGCATCGACGAACTTTCGCTCAATTTATATAAAGACAACCGGTACAGGCTGAAGCCTATGAATGAAGAAAATGCCAGAAAAGCCATACTGGTACCGGGCAGTGAGGTGATTGACAGGACTGAGGCCAACGAGATAGCAGAAAAGATTATCAGCCTATCCAGAGACTTGGACGGTACAATAAGTTCACTGATCCTTTCGCTCATTTGTAGTCTGATGTATGAGCAGGCAGCAAAGCAAAAATCCGAGGAGCCTTTAATAACGCTACGGCAGATACCTGCAACTCAGAACGATACGGACGCGATACTGCAGAACTTTTATCTGGAAAACACGTCCAAGCAATAACGCAAGATTATAGAGGAAAAGCTTCTTACCGATGACGGACATCGTAAAGCAGAAAAGCTGGATATTCCCAATAAGGAAAGTCTCCTTCTGCGGGTAACAGGATTCTGCAGCGATTGGAAACCAACGAGGGCGAGAAGGTAGAGATTGTACACGACCGATTGGCAAAAGTAATATACATGCAGCGTCGCCGGCGTGATGCAAACAGATTTCGCATTCTCCTCAGGATCTTTATCTTAGTATTACTCATTTTAATTGGGGGCTTTGCTTTATATCAGGCAGGTACAACAACAAATGGTAGAATTAAATCCATATCAATGAATTATGATGAATTGCCTATAAGGCAAATTGTCTTAACAAGTTTTTTTGTCTTTGCATATATTTTTTTCTATTATAATATGTTTTTATTCTAGATTTTTGTTTACCTTTGTAGCAGTCATCTGTTTCTTCATAGGAAACGGATGTTTTTGTATAACAGGCAACGAACTTATATAAGGCTATAAATCCTTGATGATAAGCTCATTTGCCTTATCAATCGTTGAAGTATCGATTGACGCAAGATATATCTGTGTGGTTGAGATCGAATCGTGGCCGAGCGCGTCTGATATGACATTCACGGGTATGTTTTTGCTCTTAGCAATAGTAGCCCAGGCGTGCCTGCTCACGTAAGTCGTGAGCGGGATTGGCAGTTTCAGCATCCGTGCTATGGTCTTTAATGCGTTGTTGATTCGCCTCAGTGCAGATTCGTATTGTACCCGCTCATCTTTGCCGGGAATGGTTATTATAGGAAGCAGGTAAGGAGATTCCTTGTGCGTATACCGCTCTATCAACTCACTGATTTGACGGACTACTTTAATATGGAGAAGTTGCCCTGTCTTATGCCGACGATATGAAAGTACGTCGTTTTGAATATCCGTCTTTCTAAGAAAAGCGGCATCTATAAAAGACATCCCCCGGCAATAGAAAAGAAAGAGAAAAACATCCCGTGCAAATTCAAGATTGGGTCTTGACTGGAGTTCGAGGCTCTTTATGCGTTTGACATCTGACATGGATATGGCCCGCTTCACGGTCTTCTCCATGCCTGTGAACACATTGCGGAATGGCTTGCGATCTTGTGTGAGTTCCTCTTCTACCGCACGGTTATAGACTGCTCTCAATATCCGCATATAAAAGGAAATGGAATTAGGCGCAAGCTCTTGCTGCTTCAGGTACAGCTGGTAGTCTTCCATAAGGACATGGTCAACGGCCTCCAGCATCACGTCTTCACCATTACTGAAACGTCTGAAGCTGCCCAGAGCCGCACGATAATTATTGGCAGTACCGGTGTGATTAAGTTTCATTAACCTTAGAATGGCATTCTCCATATAACAGAATAGACTGTTTTCTTTTGTCACGCGCCGGTACTCATTGGAAAAGCCACGCGACTTTGACCCTCTTGGCCAAACAGGATTTGCCCACCTTTG
>OHIY01000169.1_pt1 | contig 40438 bp, 35 predicted proteins | sample 1568351 | NCBI WGS metagenome assembly OHIY01 (sample SAMEA3879547, study PRJEB24766) | human gut metagenome | biome: human-associated habitat; feature: feces | place: USA | collected 1985/1987 | reverse complement strand
GCAAAAAATACGCTTGCCGGTGGCTTTTGCGGTAGGCGATGCCGGAAAGCACCGCGCCAATGAATGTGACCAGCAGTTGCAGCAGGTTCTCAATCAGCTCCATGAATCCCCTCGCTTTCTTTGTTCTGATCGTCCTCCCGGTTCATCTGCCGCAGCCGGAAGCACAGAACGGTCACGCACACGCCGAGTAAAAACGCCAAAAGTCCGATGACGATGTATCCCAAGGCCGCGCCGCCGTGAAAGATGCTGGCCGCCGTTTCAAAGCCGGAATAATCGCCTGTCTGTATCCGCGCAGCAATGCCGGGCATGGCGAGGGACGCGCCGATGAGCAGTACAAGGCACGCCGCCACTGCGGAAGCCATGGTGATCGTATTGCGCCGCCGCTGTTTTTCTCGTTCCATTTTGGCGATGCGCCGCTTCGTCTCCGCAACGCGCTCCTCATGACTCCGCATTTGTGATTCCCTCCCGTTCCAGCAGCCTTCGCAGGCTCTCTTTTCCCCGATACACCATGTTGGTGATCTGTTTTACCGTTTTTCCCGTGACCTCCGCCGCCTGCGCGTAGCTCATATCCTCAAAATAGGTGAGATATAAAACCTCCCGATAGTCCGGGTTCATCTCATCCATGCAGAAATGCAGAATGCGGTTTCGCTCCTCCGTCCGGATGACCTCCTCCGCCAGCAGCCGTCCGTCCGGCTCGTCTGCAAGCGCGTCGAGGCTGAACAGGGGCTTTCGCTTGCTCTTATGGCGCAGCGCCATGTGCCGCGCCGCCTTATAGAGATACGCCTTGAAGCCGCCGTCCCGGATGCGGGGCTTTTTCGTGAACAGATAGGCGAAAACGTCCAGCATCAGCTCCTCCGCCTCGTGAACGTCGTGCAGATAGCCGTCAATATACAGGGTCAGGGGGTCGCCGTATTTTTTCATCAGGACCTCCAGCCCCGCGTCGTCGCCGCTCAGATATTGGCGGTAGTAGCTTTCGTCACAGGTCATAGCGTTCACTTCCTTTTTGCGGATGCTAAAATGCAGAGGGGTATCCGTCAGGTGCTTGCCCTGCCGGGATCGCGGTGCTGTTTCTGAAAGCGCGGGTCTGAGGGCTTTTCCGCGTTTTCCGGGATCGCCCATGAGCGCCCGAACCGGGACGCGCCGGGGATCCGCCCCTCGGCGCAATATTGGTTGACCCGCCGCTCTGACACGCCCCAACGGTAGGACGCCTCCCGAATGGAGATATAGCCCTTGATCCCGTTCATACCGCACCTCCGCATGGATAATACTCAACACGATACATTATATACGAATATCCGAAGAAACACAAGTCATCCGACGAAGTGTTCAGAGAAAAGTTACTTATGCAGGGAAGCACAAGAAGCATCGCTGCGAAGGACGGGAGAAAACGTGGCAAGCAGGGCAAAGAGGTACCCACTTTGCTTTTCGGGCAATTTCCGCCGCCGCGAAAACTGCCCTCTGCTTGTCAGGGGCAGCGCCCCTGAAACCCTTTGAACACACATAAATGTGTGGCTGCGCGTTTCTGCGAAACGCTTTAGGAGCATGGCCGTTACTGGCGGTCATGCTCCTTTTTCTTCTCCTCCTCGCGCTCGTTTTTGCCCAGCATACGATCCACGTTCTGCTTGTGGAGCAGCAGCTCGCGCATCTCGTCACGGGCGGTGCGGTATTCGGCATACGCCGCCTTTTTCTCCGTCAGCAGCTTGGCATATTCCTCCTGCAAGCTCTTGACGGTGGGGAGCTTCTTCACGCCCAGATCGTCAAAGGCGTTCTTCGCCGCCTTATGCAGCAGGATGTCGCCCTCATGCTCCGCGAGATACTTTTTCGAGTAACCGGCCTTGCGGTAGCCCGCGTAAACGTCGCGGGTCTTGGCGTAGTTGATGATATGCGTTTTCAGCACGGCGATCTCCGCCATGCGCGTTTCCGCCGCCTTGATCTGCGCGGACAGCGCGTGAAACTGCTCCGTCGCAGCGGCAGCTTTTTCTTCCAATTCCGCGTAATCCAGCAGCCCATGCTCCCGGAGATAATTGTAGGTCTGCGCCATCTGCTTGACGTTGAACACCTTTGCCCAGCGCTCGTAACCGCCGCCCTTTCCGGCTTGCAGCTTCGCCTCGATGTCGATGAGCAGCGTGTTCTTTTTCCGCGTGGCCTGCGTCCGTTTTTTGCGCGGCGTATGCTCCTTTTCCCCGGCAAGGACAGCGCACAGCGCGTCCTCCGTATAGCCGTCGATGGAGGAAAGACGGACAAAGCCCTTTTTGCCGGGGTGGCGCAGGGACAGCGTATTCCCGCGCCGTCTGACCTCGCAGCCAGCATCGCGCAGCAGCTTCAAAAGCGCGTCAAAGCTGTCGGGCTTCTGCAAAAGCGCCGCGTCGATGAGGCCGCAGAGCAGCTCCCGGTGGGTGGGCTTCGCGTTGTCGCCCAGCCACTTGCCGTAGTGATTTTTCCCGCGCTTCGGATCGGCGATTACGGAGAGCCGATGCTCGGTGCAGATGGCGTCGCTGAGCCGTGCGACGGCCCTGCCGGAGCCGAGAAAATCGCGGAACTTTCGCTTGCAGTCCAGCGTGGTGGAGTTCCAGATGATGTGGTTGTGAATATGCCGCTTGTCGGTATGGGTAGCCACAAAAAAGGCGTGTCGTCCTTTCAGAAACCGCTCGGCAAACTCATAGCCCACGCGGTTCGCCTCCTCCGGTGTGATCTCTCCGGGCTTAAAGGACTGGCGCACCTGATAGGCGATCACGTCATGCCGCTGCTCCCGCCCTGTGACGGTCTGGTACTGGCGCTTGGAGTAAAGAAACTCCGCGTCGGCGGTTTTCGGGTCGCATTCGTAGGCGGAGATCAGCTCGCCGCCCTGCGTCTTATCTGGATTCTTGGAATAGTCGATGCGGTCAGTCAGGCAGTCGGCAATTGTCTTGCCCTGATTAACGTGCATGGAAATGATGCGTGTGGTCGCCATGGGGCGCGGCCTCCTTTCGGTGGGATGGATTTGCAACTTTTTTCTGAACAATGCGCCGCTCCGATTGTAAAAGCGCCTAACAGGTGTTATACTATGCAAAAGGAGCGTGGAGTGTATGAGCTTTGCAGACGCTATTATCAAGCTGCGCAGCGAGCGCAGGATTTCGCAAAAAGAGCTTGCGGAGGAATTGAACGTGAGCTTCACCTCCGTCAATCGCTGGGAGAACGGAAGGACGATGCCCAATAAAATGACGGTGTTCGTCATTCGCAAATACTGCGAGGAGCACGGTCTGGATTTTTCTTATGACGAGGGGGTCGGCACATGAATCACAGAATGACGATAGCGCAAATCTGCGGTGCGGTGGAATCGCCGCTCTTTGACCGAAAGAGCGCCCGCATCGACGCAAAAACGCTGGCGATTCATCTGATCGCCTTTGCCAACGCGGACGGCGGCATGATCGCTGTCGGCGTGGAGGATGACGGTACGATCACCGGCATCGACGGCCATGCGGAGCATATCAACGAGCTGCTTCGTGCGCCGTTTGACTTCTGCAAGCCCTCCGTGCGGGTGGAAACGGAACGGCTCTCCTGCGTGAACAGGGACGGAACGCCCGACCATATTCTGCTGATCGAGGTGTTGCAGAGCAATGACCTCCACGCCAATCAGGCGGACGAGGTTTTCTTCCGCGTCGGGGATAAGTCCAAGAAACTCAATTTTGAGGAACGCTTGCAGCTCATGTACGCAAAGGGGACGCGCTATTTTGAGGATACGCCTGTCCCGGACGCGGCGATGGAGGACATCGACCTCGGCTTTGTCAAGGCGTACACGGAAAAGCTGGGCTACCGAAAAAGCCCGGAGGAATACCTGCGGGAGAACAAGGAGTTCGTTTCGGAAAAGGGCGGCAAGGAGGTAGTCAGCGCCGCCGCCATGCTGCTGTTTGGCAGGAATCCGAAGCGTTTCTTTCCCCGCGCCCGCATCCGCTTTGTCCGATATGAGGGTACGGAGGCGAAGGTCGGCGCGGAGATGAACGTCATCAAGGACGTGGTATTCGAGGGCCGCATTTTGCAGGTGACGGAAAAGGCGCTGGAGTTTGTGCGCGGGCAGATCAAGGAGCGCACCTATCTCGGCGCGGATACCCGGTTCGTCACAGAGCCGGAATACCCGGAGTTTGCGTGGAAGGAACTGATCGTCAACGCCGTCGCGCACCGGGATTACAGCATCAAGGGTACGGACATACAAATCAAGATGTTCGACGACCGGCTGACGGTAGAAAGCCCCGGTACGCTGCCCGGTATCGTGCGGCTGAACAATATGCGGCACGTCCACTTTTCCCGCAATCCGAAGATCGCGCAGTTTTTGCATGAATACGAATATGTGCAGGAGTTTGGCGAGGGCGTAGACCGTCTGTACGAGGTCATGGAGACGGCGGGGCTGCCGCAGCCGGAGTATCGCGTGGAGGCGTTCATGCTATACGCCACCATTCGGAATACGAAGTCGGAGGATAACTGTGGTGGAACCACACCAGTCACCACCACAGTTATCGCCACAGATACCAGTACAGTCGCAACGATTTTAGCTTTCTGTGCGCAGCCTAAAAGCCGTGAGGAAATCATGTCCATGTGCGGACTGAAGAACAAGAACCATTTTATTAAAGCACACCTGAAGCCCCTGCTGGAAAGCGGGCAGCTTCGCATGACCATTCCCGACAAGCCCAACAGCCGCAATCAAAAATATGTTGCGGTCAAACCGGAGGAATGATATGTTCACCTATATTTCCATTGAAGAATTTGCGGACGGCGTAGTAAAAAACAACAAGGATACCAACCGTAAGGAGCTGATCGCCTCACTGCGGGAATCCCTTGCCGCCAAGAAAAACGGCGCAAGGTGCATGATCTGCGGCGCGCCCATCTGGGCGGCAGGCAGCGGCGTCACAGGGACGTACCTGTGCTTCACCTGCACCACCGGCGAGGCCGACGACAGCGAGGACTACGAGATCGAATAAACAATACAAGCGCGGAGCATATCGCCCCGCGCTTGCTGTGTAATATGGCGTTTCTGAAATTGCACAAAAATATAGCTTTTCAAAATGTTTTGCGCGTTTCTAAAAATGTATCACCCGTAAATCCTGTCCTGAATCGCGTAGCGCAGGACGTGGAGCTTTGCTAACAGCCACGTCGCCAGCATGGGCAGTCCGTAGGGGCTTATGAGGAACGCGATCACCAGCAGCCCCACGCCGTAGCTGACGGAATCCACGAAGATGATGAACAGACCGAAGAAGCCGAGAATGGCGGCGGGGATGCAGAGGATGCCGCTGGACAGGCTGACGACGAACACGAAAAACCATGTGACGACGGCAAGCACCGCGAGGATGGGCGCAAACAGAAGTTTCAAAAGAAAGCGCATCTCTTTTTCCTCCATTCGTTTTGTATTGTGAGAACAGGATACAGGAATATGCTCCAGATTGCAAGGATGACGGGGAACAAAAAAGCAGGGGCGGCCTGCGCGCAGCAAGCCGCCCCCACATGGGATAAATACCCCATTATTTTATGGCGGCAAGGCGGGACAGGATACCGCTTGCCGCCTGCCAGATCCGCTCCTGATTTTGGAGTATATCATCCATATCCGCAGCGTAAACGCGCCCTGTTTCATGCACCCGCCGCGTGAGCTGATTGAGGTTGTTGGAGGAATACCGCAGCAGCGACACCAGCTCCCGCAGCTCCGGCAGATCGAGCTTCACCACATAGCCGTCAATGGCCATTTTCCGAAGATATGCGCCCATGTTCGTCGTGCCGAGCTGCGCCATCTTCGCCTCTATCATCGCCCGTTCCTCCGGTGTCACGCGGACTTTAAGCTGGATGTCCCGTTTCCGCTTCGCCATGTCACAGCTCCAAATCCTTCTTCTTTGCGGCAGGCTGCTTCTGCTCCGCCGAAGCCTGTTGCAGCTTGGAGCGGACGGAGGGACGCCGGAGGCTCTGGCTGCGATCCTCGTCCTTGCCGATCAGGGCATACACGCCCCTGCGGTCTTTGAGGGTCGTGAGGGCAAGGGTGGAAAAGGGCAGCAGTTTTTGCAGCGCCGCCGTGTCCTTCGCTCCGGCGCGTTCCATGAAGTCACGGGACACCTCTGCCATGAAATGCGTTCCGCCGGGGCTGTTGGGCTGCACAGGCTCTTGCAGCTTGCCCAGCAGCCGCGCCGCCTCCGCTTTGATCTCGTCGGCGGTGAGGGGCTGGCGCAGCCGCTGCTCCTGTCGCGCCTGTGTGAGAAACAGGTCCGTCAGGCCGGGGTGGGAGCTGACCACAAACTGCACCGAGCGGTCGCTATCCATGCCGTCTTTGTTTTCATAGACGGGGATGGTATTCGCCCAGCGCTTGTTGTCCCGCGAAATGCGTCCGTCGTAGTCAAAGTGACGGACGGTTGCCGCCAGGACGTAGAGCATCCGCTCCTGCCCGAACTGCTCCGCCACCTGTCCCACCGCCGCAGTGTCAAGGCGGTTGTCCCGGTAATTGTCCCGGATGGCGGCTTCAATGGCGTCCTTACAGCTCACATTGGCGCGGAAGGACGCGCGGTAGGCGTCCAGCTCCCCATTCTCCCGCGCGTGATCGGCGGGATAGGGATAAACCGGCAGCTCCCGGAGCTTTTTTGCTTCGTCTTTTGCCGTGTCCTCTATGCTGTCGCGGATCGTGTCCATGTAGCCGGTTTCCAGATCGGAGAACTTGTCGTAAAGGATCGCCATGGGCGAGGGGGACAGCAGCAGCGCCCGCGTTTCCGCCTCGCTGAGCGTCAGCTCCTCCATGCTCATCAAAATATCCTCCCGCACGGTGTATTCATAGCTGTGATGGAGGATTTCCTCCGGGGGCTGGCCCTTCAGCCAGTCCCGGTACTTGTCCTGCTCCCGCGAGAGCTTGTCGTATAACGATTGCTGTAATGCCTCGTTCATATTCATCGTGCCTCCTGTTCGTGAGATTTTTTCCGGTCGCCCGCACCGTGGACGCTGGGCGCTTTCAGCTTGCCGAGGACGGAGGGGCGTTTCGCCACCACATTCTCCGCCGCCTGTTCCATGGGCGTCCGGTCGTCGATGTTCAGCTCGGCGTTCAGCTCCGCCAGCCGCGCGGATTTTTCTTTCAGCTCCGCTTCTTGCGGGAAGGGCTTGCCCAGCTCCGCCTTGGCCGTTGCAAGCTGCGCCTGCACGTTTTCAAGCCTGCCCTGCACCGTTTTGTACCGCTCCGGCATCTGGGCGAGGGCGTTGTCGATGCGGACAAGGTTGCCCCTTGCGTCCTTGCCCAGCTCTACCCGGTGGCTCATCTTCCCCTTGAGGGTGAGAATGAAGTCCTTGCCGAAGTTTTCCACGGTCAGCGACATAGAAAAGCCCCGGTAAGTGCCGATGGGAACACTTTCGAGGCCCTTTGCGTCCTTGAACGCTTCCAGAATGGCAGCACCGGCATTGTCCTTGTCGGTGAGAAAGTCGCCCTTGACCTCCATACCCGCAAAGCCGTCCTTCGGATGCGGGTGGGCCTCCAGCGTTCTCATATCCGCCTCAAAGCCGGAGAGGAAGCCTTTGTTTTCCTCGATCTGCGCCGGAAAATGCCGCAGGATGTTGTCCTCCAAGCGGTACTGCTGGCTCTGGTGATTGGCCTTCATCAGCCGTAGCCGCGCCACGTCCACATCGAGGTCCATCTTTTCACGGATGCGTTCGTCTCCGGCGCACAGCGCCTTGATCTCGGCATAGGAGAGCGCCGCCTCGTCAATATCCTCACAGCTTCTCACCGGGGATTTTGAGGTCATGATCTGGGAGATGAACTTCTGCTTATTTTCCACCGTCTGCCAGAGGTAGGCGTCAAACGTAGATTCCGTGACATAGCGGTAGATGTGTACCTCCTTGTTGCGGTTGCCCTGCCGGATGATGCGCCCGCTGCGCTGCTCCAGATCGCCCGGCCGCCACGGGCAGTCGAGGTCGTGGAGCGCCACGAGCCTGTCCTGCACGTTCATGCCCGCGCCCATCTTGAAGGTGCTGCCCATGAGCACACGCACCTGACCGGAGCGCACCTTTGCAAACAGCTCCTTCTTTCGGACTTCCGTATTCGCCTCATGGATGAATGCGATCTGCTCGCGGGGGATTCCTCTGGCAACGAGCTTTTCCCGGATGTCGTCGTAGATGGTAAAGGGTGGCTCCTCCGGTTCGGTTTCCGCGTCAATGGCAGCCTCCAGCGCGTGAAGCTCCGGGCTGTCCGTGCCTTTCGCGGCGATCCTGCCGCTCTGCGCCGCCTTGCCCTTGGGAGTGGACAGGTCGCAGAACACGAGCTGCGTCAGCTTCTCCGCCTGTCCGTCCTGCCAGATGCGGTGGATGTTGTTGACGCAGAGATTGACCTTGCTGTTCGGGTCGTCCGGCAGGTCGGGGTTTATGACGCGCTGATCGAGGCCCAGCTTGCGCCCGTCCGAGGTGATCTTGAGCATATTGTCGGTGCTTGCGTCCACGCTCCCCGCGTGAACTTTTGCGGCGCGTTCGGACAGCTCCTGCACCATCTGCTGTTGCAGCGCCGTGGGCTGTGTGACCTCGGTGTGATAGACGGCGGTGGGCGTGGGGAGGTTAAGCTGGTCGGCGGTCTTGATGTCCGCCGCCTCCCGGAACAGGTTCATCAGCTCCGGCAGGTTGAAGAACTTGGCAAACCGGGTCCGCGCCCGGTAGCCCGTCCCCTCGGGAGCCAGCTCGATGGCGGTGGTGGTTTCCCCAAAGGCGGAGGCCCAGCAATCGAAGTGGGTCAGTCTGTTGCGCTTGAGCATATCGTGCTGCAAATACCGCATCATGGTATACAACTCCGTCATGGAATTTGAGATGGGCGTACCCGTGGCGAAGGTAACGCCCTTGCCGTGGGTGATTTCGTCGATGTACCGGCATTTTAAGAGCATATCCGAGGACTTCTGGGCATCGGTGGTGGAAAGTCCCGCCACGTTTCGCATTTTTGTGTAAAGGAACAGGTTTTTGAAGCTGTGCGCCTCGTCCACATACAGCCGGTCTACGCCGAGCTGTTCAAAGGTCACAACGTCGTCCTTGCGGGCGGCGTCATGGAGCTTTTGCAGCTTGGTTTCCAGATTTTTTTTGGTGCGCTCCAGCTCCTTGATGGTAAAGCGCTCGGCGCGGCTGGCCTTGAGTTCTGCAATGCCGTCCTCGATCTCCCAGATCTGCTCCTGCAAGAGCCGTTCCTGCCGCTCTCTGGACACGGGGATGCGCTCAAACTGGCTGTGGCCGATGATAACGGCGTCGTAGTCGCCGGTGGCAATGCGGGCGCAGAACTTCTTGCGGTTTCGTGTCTCAAAGTCCTTTTTGGTAGCGACAAGGATATTGGCGGAGGGATAGAGCCGCAGGAACTCCGAGGCCCACTGCTCCGTCAGGTGGTTCGGCACGGCAAAGAGGGATTTCTGGCACAGGCCGAGGCGCTTTCCCTCCATGGCTGCGGCGATCATCTCAAAGGTCTTGCCCGCCCCCACCTCATGGGCAAGGAGCGTGTTGCCGCCGTAGAGGTCGTGGGCGATGGCGTTGAGCTGATGCTCCCGCAGCGTAATCTCAGGATTCATGCCCGGAAAGATCAGGTGCCTGCCGTCATATTCCCGGGGACGGGTGGAATTGAAGCGCTCGTTGTAGAGCTGCACCAGCTCCCGCCGCCTGTCCGGGTCGCGCCAGATCCAGTCCCGGAACGCATCCTTGATGGCCTGCTGCTTCTGCTGGGCGAGGGTGGTTTCCTTGCTGTTGAGGACGCGCTTTTCCTTGCCGTCCGCATCCCTTACGGTGTCGTAAATCCGCACGTCGCGCAGATTCAGCGTATCCTCCAAAATGCGGTAGGCGTTGGCGCAGTCGGTGCCGTAGGTCATGCGGGCGTTGATGTCGTTATAGGGGATGCTGTTCTTGCCGGGGATGTTCCACTCCGCCGTGAACTCCGAGTAGTTGACATCCAAGACACGGCGTGCGTACACAGGCGGCTCCAGCAGCTCGAACATGAACTGCCGGATATACTTCTTGTCGATCCACGTCGCCCCCAGCCGCACCTCGATCTCGCTTGCGTCCAGATCCTTGGGCTGCGCCTGCCGCAGCGCCTCCACGTTGGGCAGATAGCCGGGGCTGTCCTGCGCCGCCTGCTCCGCCTCCCGCAGCTTCTGCCGGACGTTGCCGGAGAGGTATTCGTCCGCCGTCTGCCAGTTGCCGTACACAGGGTCGAGGAAGATGACGCCATTCAGCTCGTCGATGAGATCGTCCTCGCTCTTGCCGGTGAGCTGGGACATATACGCCATATCCACGCGGGCTTTTTCCCCGATGGACAGGGCGAGGGCTTCTGCGGCGGTATCCACGGAATCCACGCTGCGCTGCTGCTTGATGGTGCGCTTGGTGAACATATCCGCCTTGCTTTTGAGCTTGGTCTTGTCCTCATCGTCCAGCACCTCAAGGGAGCAGAGCAGATAATAGGAGCTGTCGTCTGCAAAGGCAAGGGCGTTGCCGCGGCTGTTGATGAGGCCGTATTTCTCCGTGAAGCGGTCATAGAGTCGGTTGAGCCTCTGCTGTTCGGCGCGGATGGAACTATCGTCGGATTCCCACATCTGAAGGTCGATGAGCCGATGAACGCAGTCCCGCAGCTCTGCCAGCCCCTTGACGCGCTCCTTTGCGGTGGCGTTCAGGTTGGGCTTGACCATGACGGAGTTTTCCCGGTAGTACACCTCGCCGTCCACCACGGCATAGCTGTAATTCTTCACGTTGGGGTCTGCGGGAATGGTATCCTGTATGGTTTCGTTCTCACCGAGGTCAGGCAGCTCTGCGGCTTCGTACTTGCCGCCGATATTCTGAATGGCGTATCTGAGCTGCGTGGCAAGGTCCAAATCCTCATACGGTTCCACAGTAAAGTCCTGTCTGCCGTACTGCGTACTCTCCGAGGTCTGTCGGCCTAATACCATTTCGGGGTTGTCGATGAAATACTGATTGATGGAAAATCCGTCCTCATTTTCACCGAGATGCACCCAGTCAGGTTCAATGTCGATGGGTCTGTCACGCTTTTGCAGGAAGATGATGTCGGACACCACCTCCGTACCGGCGTTGGCCTTGAAAGCGTTGTTGGGCAGGCGGATCGCACCCAACAGCTCCGCCCGCTGCGCGATGTACTTACGGACTTCGGGAGATTGTTTGTCCATCGTATAGCGGGAGGTCACAAAGGCGATCACGCCGCCGGGTCGAACTTGGTCGAGCGTCTTGGCAAAAAAGTAGTCGTGAATGGAAAAACCGAGTTTGTTGTAAGCCCGGTCGTTGACCTGGTACTGTCCAAAGGGCACGTTGCCGATGGCAAGGTCGAAGAAATCCCGTCTGTCGGTGGTTTCAAAGCCTGCCACGGTAATATCCGCCTTTGGATAGAGCTGCTTTGCGATGCGCCCCGTGATGGAATCCAGCTCCACGCCGTAAAGCCTGCTGCTTTTCATGCTCTCCGGCAGCATACCGAAGAAGTTGCCCACGCCCATGCTGGGCTCCAGAATGTTGCCGGTCTGGAAGCCCATGCTGCCGACAGCCTCATAGATTGCCTTGATAACCGTGGGGCTGGTGTAATGGGCGTTGAGGGTGGAGGCGCGGGCGGCGGCGTATTCTTCCGGGGAAAGTGTGGCGTACAGCTCTGCAAATTCGTCTTTCCAGTTATCCTTGCTTTCATCAAAAGCATCCGCAAGGCCGCCCCAGCCGACATATTTGGAGAGAACGTTCTGTTCTTCGGGCGTGGCCTGTCTGCCGTCAAACTCCAGTTCTTTTAACAGATTGATCGCGTCCATGTTCGCCCGGAATTTCGCCTTTGCGCCGCCTGTGCCGAGATTGTCGTCCAAAATGCGGAAATTCTCCGCAGGCGGTCTTTGCGGCATGGGCGGCTCCGGCTCGGTGGTGCGGATAGTCTGGATTTCAATGTCATAGGGAAGCTGGCTTTTCTCGCCGGGGTAGAACGCTACGGTTTCCGTGGTAAACTGCGGCTGCTCCGGTTCAGTCGCCTCCGATGCTGGCTGTTCAGGAAGAGAAATATCTGGTTCAGGCTGTGCCTGTGTCCGGCTCTGCGCCTGCGCTTCCTCCAGAAAAACGGCGCGCAGCATGGGAGCGGCGTCCGGCCACAATAATCCGAGGGCGTGTACGCCCTTTTCCCCATGCACCTGCGCCTGAAAGCCACTTCTTGAGGTGATGAAATCTGCCTCGGTGCCGTCCTCCAGCGTCATGGTGTCCGCGTCCGACGCGGCGAAAACGTTGGAAAGATACGCGCCGATGGCGGCATTGCCCTCGCCCTGCCGGAACAGCTCCCGCACCTCGTCCCGGATGTCAGGCGTGAGGATGCCGTTCATCAGGAGGTCGCGGAGGTCGTCGTTTCTGCTCCGTGCGGGAAGATAATCTGTTATGGCGGCGTTTCTCTCATCCCGGCGCAGCAGCCGTTCAAAATTCTCGCGGCTTTCGGCACGGAATACGGGATAGCGGAGCGCAGGGTCACGAAGCTGCACATTGAGTGCGCCGATCTCCGTGATCTCAAAGGGGGTGTTGTCCAGATAGACGGTATCGCCCACGGCATACGGCGCACGGAAAATCATGTTTTCCTGTTCGTTTTCGGCAGTGACCTCCTTGACAGGTTGCGTCTGCTCCGTAGCGAAGAAATAGCCGGTGTCGAGGTAACGCTCAAAAACAGTGCGGTCTACGCTGACCGTTTCCTGTTCCGGGACGCTTGGCAGAGTGTACCAAACATTATCTTCGTCTACACGCTCGACCACCATCAGAGTATCCCGCTGTTCGGCTGCGGTGGAAGAAAAGCCGTCGCCCACGCGATAGGCATTCCCCAGCGGCGTTGTGAAAACCGGCGCGTCCGGCTCCATACCGCGGCTGCGCTGAATACTGGAGAGGTAGTCAATGGCGTTAGATTGTTCCGCGAAGCGAAGCACCTGCCCACCCTCCTCATAGAAGAGGTCAAGGGCCGAGTCCCAGATGCCGGTAATGCCGCCCTCGTTGGGGTGCAGACGGATGGAAAAACGGTCCGGTGAGTCCATGTGCGCCGCCTGCGCTTCCTGCGCCGCGATCCGCTCCACATCCGCCATGACCTGCCGGACGAAGGGGCTGTTGCGATTAGCTTCCGCATCCACAACCTGCCCATTTACAATACCGCGTTCAGCAAGCGCTTCCCGGATGGCGATGGGGTCAATATTGTCAAAGTTGTCCTGTTCCTGCTCGGTGTAGAAGTTATCGGATTGAATGAGTTGGGCGATACGCCGCTGCACCTTCGGCCACGTCAGTTCGGCGGTTTCCGGGCTTCCGGCGCGGACGATAAAGAGATTGTTGTTTTCATTGCCGCCGTACTCGTGAGCGAGCCATGCGGCGGTTTCTTTTTCGCGTCCGTGCTGCTCCATATACCGCACTACGGCGTGCTTGCTCTCGATATTTCCGTTCCATGCACGGAGTGCATCGTCTATATCGTCCTGAGAGAGCGGACGCAGCAGATCATGAAGCCTCTCATGGGTTCCCTCAAAAACCTCTCGGTGCAGGCGGCTGCGGAACTCCGGCACATCCGAAAATAGCCGGATAAGCTCCATATCCTTTGAATTGAGAACGGCACGGCGCACGGCGGCATTGCACTCGATCTCCGCATTTTCCCGGTCAGAGTGCCCGCAGGCGTTGCGATAGGCCGTATCCTCCGAAACCGCTGCCATCACCACCGGCCTGTAATGCTCCAAATGTTCCTGCACCGTGGGCTGAACTTGCTCTGCGGCGGGGTCGCGGAACACCCTTGTCCCATCCGCGCCGAACTCCGCTTCATAGGCATTGATGGCGGCTTCTGCTTCATGGTCGATAGAGCGCAGCGTGTAAATGTGGCGCTCACCTCTAAAGTCTGGCGCTTCGGCAATCGTCACATCATACTTATCGCGCAATTTCTCTACATACATCTCTAAATTGTGCGCAGGTATGCCGCACATCTCCACACGGCCAGCGCTGGGTATCGCTCTTGTGGTGAGGTTGAGGGCAAGCAGCTCCGCCGCCTGTTTTGCGTCCTCGCCGTACATCTCGAAGAAATCGCCCACCTGAAACAGCACGATGTCGTCCGCGTGGGCTTCCTTGATGGAATTGTAGTCAATCTGTGCCTGTGTTGGCAGTTCACGCTCCGCTTCCTTTTCCCGCTGAAGCTGGGCATAGCGCTCCTTTTCCCTTGGAGAGAGAAAGCGGTCCTTCTGAATGAGGGCGTCGATCCTTGCAGCCACCTTCGTCCAGCTCAGCTCCGCATTGGCACAGCCTGCTTTTTTCAGGACAATGCCGCGGCTGTCGTGGCTTTCATCACTATGGGATGCACCGGAAACGGCGTGGGAGCGCCCGCCTATGCCGTACTCATCTTTGAGGAAAGCTGCCTTTTCCTTGCCGGTATGGTCGGCGGTGAAGTATTCGTAGATTCTGCCCTTGCCGCCCTCCACGCCGCTGCCGCGATCCAGCGCGTGGTCGATCTCGTCCTCCGTGATGAAGCGCCCCAGCTCCGGCACTGCGGCCATTTCGGAGGAATACGCCCTGCGGGGCAAGGACAGGTCCCGCAGGCTCTGCCAGATTTGATCGAGCTTGTGATAGTGGAATCGCAGCAGACTTCTGTCCTGCTCATGGGCGGCGTAAAACTGTGCGAACTCGCCGGAGAGCGTTTCGCGGAAATCCGTGTTTGTCAGTTGCTCTGCCAGCCGCGCCGTTTCATCAGGGAATCCGCCGCCCCGCAGCGTATCCATACAGGAGAGATAGCCCTGTTCCCGCGCCTCGTCGCTCAGATCGTGTTTCAGATACCAGAGGGCTTGGGCAAGCTGCATCCGCTCATGTTGCCCTGCCTCGGCAAGCTCCACATTGGAGGCATACGCGCCGCTGTCCATAAGCTCAGAAATGCGCGCGGCGGCGTCCTGCCATGCGATTACCTGCGCGCTGCGCACATACTCCGCGCTCCTGCCGGGGGCGATGTGGATGCCGTCTACGGCGTACCACGCGGAAAGCTCGCCCTCCGACGTCTTAAAGCCGTTGCCGCCGTGAAAGGTGCTTTGCAGCAGCGCGGCAACGTCCTCCACAGACTTCTGCTTCTGGAACGCGGCGGCAATGACCATGCGGGTATCGTCCGCGTTGCCGCCCAGCCGCAGCACATGGTCAAGCTGCGCCTGAGAAACGGAAAAAGCGAAGGGCGTCTGTGCGCTCTCCGCTTCTTCTATGGCTGTAATCTGTTCCGCTTCGGTGGGGAAAAAGGATAGCTGACCGCCCCGCGTGGGGTGTTCTGTTATGCGTAGATCAGCTCGTCCAGAATAATCTCCTCGGCCTGCGCCTTGCAGGTGTTCATCAGGCCCACCCATTTCATTGGGTCGCGGGCTTTCAGAGCTTCCGTCGCTCCGGCCTCCGCCGCCAGCTTCGGCATCATCTGCTCCAGACGGCTCTGCGCCGCCTGCTCGATCTCCAGCAGGTGCGGGAACAGGGCTTCCTCCAGAATCATCTGGTTCCAGAGAATGGGCCGATGCTCCTTCAGGTACTTCTGGCGCATCCGCCCGTACTTGCCGAGGGGCTGCTCCGGCACCTCGATCTTCAGGTCGGGAATCAGGTAATCTCCGTTCATCGTGTAAGTCAGGTTGTTCTCCATGCTCTGCCGTCCTTTCCGCGCTGTGTTCGCGCTCATAATTTCGTATGGTGACTTCGATCTGCCGCAAAACCTGTTCGTTGATCTCGCTGACCGCCGTGCCGAGGGCTGCCACCGTGCGCGGGGTGTTGAAATCAAAGATGCTGAAAAAGTCCTCGTGTTCAAAGTGATCCTCCGGCCGCATCCCGCAGCGGGACATGAGGGAGTAGGTGATGCTGACCACAGCGGCGTTTTTGAACGCCACCTCGATGTTGTAATTATCATACTCCTCCAGATAGGAATCCGCAACGATGCCGAGAATGTCGCGGGAATGGTCGCGCCAGTATTCCGCAGCAAGCTGAGAAGCGACGCTCTCGAACTGCTCCGCAAGGCCGTTTTTGCCGGAAACGCCGTAATTACGCTCCAGCATGGCGCTCACGCTGTCGGTATGCGCGTCTTTCAGCTCCCACAAGTTGACGCGGCGGGCGTTTTCCTTGCCGCCGGTGTCGGAAACGTCAAAGACGTATCTGAGCCGCGGTTTGTAGCCGGAAGCGTCAATGAGGGCGATGCCCGTGCTGCCGCGCCGGACATAGCGCCCCATTTTCTCGTTCCAGAAGTCGTACTCCGCGCAGGCGGTGGCCTCCGGGCGCTGCATATAGATCATGAGTTGCTCGTTGTAGGGGTATTTATACAGCCTTGCGGCGGTGGTCAGGAACGCCGTCCACGCTAAATGGCTGCCGGTGATCTGCCGTGCGGTGCGCTCCGCCTGCTCCGCGTAGGCTTGCAGTTTGTTTGGCATAAGCAAAATCCTTCCTTCATGGTTTTCTGGTGAAGCCGTTTCTTTTTGCCGCCTCGCTTGCTTTCCGTTTCCGCTTCTCACTGTACGGCGCGGTCAGGCGGAAGGACAAGCGCCCCTTGCGGATGCTGAACTCCATGCCGCCCGTGTCGGGGTCTGCGTCCAGTTGGCGGCACTCTGTGGGGTGCTGTGCGGCGTAGGCGGCAAGGCGGTTTCTAAGGTCAGTATTGTGGGTGCGGATATGGATAAGGGGTTCTTTTTCGTCAAAGGTGATTTCCGTGATTTTCTGCGCTTTTGTCAGTCCTGTTCTCATAAATGGCCTTTCTGCGCCTCCTGCGCGAAGCAGGCGCGATTTTGGGGTATTTTCTCCGGCTCATGACTTTGGAAAAACGGCGATTTTCAAACTGAAACGCGCCGGATGATACATTCCTCATCCGGCGCGCTCCCAGCGGCGAATCTGCGATTTTTCCGGCTCTTGACCGTAAAACAGTCAGCTTTGCTCAGAGGTCAAAATCCGGCGTCAGGTCAAGGGCGGCGTACTCCGCGTCGGTAATGTCGCGCAGCTTTGCGAGGGCGCTGTCCGTCAGCTCCCGCAGCTCGGCCTCCTCCGCGTCCAGATACCCCCGCATTTCTGTGAGGGCCGCGATCAGGCCGTCGCGGGTGCCGTCTGCGTTGTAGATGCTCATGAGGTTGATTTCTTCATGGGTAAATGGGTTGTTTTTCATATCAAAGCTCTCTTTCCGCGCTCCGTTTGGGCGCTGTCTTGTTTTTCGACTGCTCCGGCGTCCTTTCCCTGAGCTTCTCCAGAACGGAGGGCTTCTTCTGCTCACGGTGGGAGGCCGCAGCCAGCTCCGTCAGGGAAATGGAAAAGCCCGCCTTGACCTGTGCCTCCAAATCGGCCACGGTGGACTGCTTGGGGCCGTTGTTGATGATGCCGTCGATCATGCCATAGTCGTCCTCCAACAGCATCTCCGCGTTTTTGAGGTAATTCTCCGGCTTGAGGAAATTGGGAAGCTCCCGGAAGCCGATGCTGTCAACGTAATGACAGGATACTACGCCGCTTTGCTTTAGGGCAACGATGTCGCTGACCGACAGGCTGTGTCCCTTGAAATCCGCAGGATGATCCACATTGAACCGCTGATAAATCATATCCAGATTGGTTCTGGCATTCCCATAATCCATAAACCCTCCGGTGTAGATCGCGTCGTAGCCGCCGCGCTCCGGCATGACGCCCTTGCTCTGCAAGTAGTCATAGTTCATGAAGCGGTAAGCGTCCAATTCACCGCCGCGCCGAATCTGGTAAATGAGGAAAGCGTCCTGCGGGTTTTCCAGAAACAGCTTCTCCGTGTCCGCCTGTTCGCTCAGCGTCACAACGCCGCGCACCGCGTCCCATTCCTCGCGCTCCACGCCGAACACGCCGGTGTGGGAGGAAATATCCTCGGCGTCCAGCGCCATGGCCTCGGTGTTGTCGCCGTAGAGCAGGAACACGGGAACGTCCTGCATGAACAGCTCCATGGCGCGCTCCTTGGTCAGCGGCAGCATAGCATTGCCGTCCGTGTAGCCGTACTGATACATTTCCGAAAAGCCGATGCCGGTATCCGGCATGGGATAGCCTTGCTCCAGCTCCGGCATGGGCGGCAGCTCATCCTCAACATTCGGCGTTTCTGTTTCAATTTCCGGCTGTGGTTCCTTCTTTGCCCGCCATTCCCTGCGGAACAGGCCGTTGAAGCGTTCCAGAAGCCCGTGGGAGCCGTCGTCGATGCCGATCTCGTCTGCCAGCTTGACGAAATCCTCCAGCTCCTTCCGCAGCTCTGCGTCCTCACCGGCAAGCAGCCGGTCCGCCACCGCCTCCGCTGTGGGTTTGTCCGCGCTGTCGGGAACGTTCAGATCCCGGCGCAGGAACGCCGCATATTCAGCGGCAAAGGCCAGCGCGTCGGCGCGTGAGGGCGGGATGGTGACAAGCTCATATTCCGTGTCCTTGGGAAGCTCGATGCCGCGCTCCTTGCAAACCTCCGCGAAATGCTTTTCCACATCGGTGATGATGCCGTTTGCGGTCTTGCTGATGGTATCCAGACTGGCGCGGAACTCCGGCAGCTCGGCGTTTTTTGACCATGTTGCCACATAGCCGAAGCTGTTCGCGCCGGTTTCAATGCCGAAATAGGCGCAGACCATGAAGGAGATGCTTTCGGCCTCCACTTCTTCTGTATTGCGGCTCTTATGCCTGCGCTCCGCTGCCTGCTGCAAGCCGTAGTTGTGGAGCTTGGCGTGGGCGATCTCATGGACGGCGGCGGATACCGTCTGCACCTCGCTCATACCCTCCCGCAGCGTGATGCTCTGGGATTTGGGGCTGAAATAGCCGTCCATATCCGCAGACAGCGGCTTGAACTCCACCGGCACGGGAGAGGAACGGCGCAGCGCCTCCATGAACGCCTCATAATTTTCCACGCTGCCGGTCAGGTTGGCGACGGGGCTGGCAACACGCTCCGGCAGGGGTTTTCCGTCCGTCTGGGCGTAGTCGAACACCTTCACCGGGCGGAACATGGGGATTTCAATTTCCTTTTCCTCGGTGACGATTTTGCCGTCCGCGTCCAGAATGGGCAGCTTGGTGTCCGGGTCGAGCTTTTCCTGCTCGATTTTCTTCTTATACGGCGTGGGCGCGATAATGGTGATGCCCTTCTCGCCCCGCAGCACATGGCGGGAGAACTTGTCCCGCCAGCGGTTGTAGCCCGCCACAAGTGTGGCGTCCGGGCGCTGCAAGTGGATGAGCGCCTGATTGTTGAGGGAATAGTTGTGAAACCGGCTCATGGTGCGCAGGTAATTGCGGTACTTATCCATATCGCCGGATTCAAAGATGTCGCGGATACCCGCCTCGATGCGGTCGGTGATCTCCTTGAGCTGTTCTCTGTTTTTACCGGGCTTCTCTGGCATTTTTGCCTCCTTTCATCAGGTCGATACGCAGGAGCTGAATCCCCCGCGAAAGATATTCCCGTAAATCCGTTTTTCCGCAGAGATAGCGGATGTCGCCTGCCTTGTCCTGCTCATGCAGCGTCCACAGGTCCGCCGCCCACCGGACAAATACCGCGTCCGGCACGTTGAAGGGCTTTTTGCGGCGAAGATAGAGGCTGTGCCGTCCCAGCACCATGATCGTGCAGACGGTATTGACCACATCGAGAGAACATTCGTTGAGAACGGCGATCCTCCGTTCATACTAGGCCGCTTCCAGCAGCTTGCTCAGCGCAGGCTTGGCGTTTTCAATCAATGCCGGATAATCCGCTCTTGTCGGATACGGAGATTTTTGTGTCATAGGCACTTCCTTTCATTTCATGGGCTGTTTACCCCTAAAATGGCAGCGCCCGCGCAGGGGTAGGCTTTCCTGTGCGGGCGCTCGGTTCTTATTCGTTTTCGGAGTATATACTCCTTGCGGGCGGCGTATATCCGGCGTTTTTGGCGCGTTCGCTGGCGGCCCTGCGCCGCTCGTCGCTGAACGGCTCCCGGACGCTGACGCAGCTTTTCGGCACGGCGTAGCTGACCGCTCCGGCATGGACGGCCTTATCCGGGTACACCTTGTCCGGGTATTTCTCCGCAAGGCGCTTGAGCTTGCGCTTCAGCTTGGGGTCGTGGGTGTAGATGCTGGCGGTGGATTCTTCCTCGTTGTAGAGGATGATACTTTCCTGCTCCAGCTTGGAGAGCTTCATGTCCTCGCCCCCTTGTCAAATTCCAAACGGAAGCGGACGCTCTCGCCGGTATCCTCCAGCACGGCGGTGGCATCGTAGGTGCCGCCTGTCTTTTCGGAGTAAAGGCCGGTGAGCTTCACCCGCCCGTCTGCAAGCAGCGCGGCGGCGACCTTTTTTGTCAGAGCGGCACGCTTGGCGGCAAAGAACTTGTTGTCCCGCCACAGCCCGAAGCGGCAGTCGTTTTTCTCGCAGAAGAAGCCCTTTTTGCTCTCGGTCACGTCGCTGCCGCAGCGGGGGCATTTGCCAATGACCTCACGGCCGGAGGGGAACAGCACCTCCGCGCCGGAGATGACCTTGTAGGTTTTTACCAGCTCCGTGAGCATATCCGCAATGCCGGTCATGAACTCGTCCGGGGACAGCTCGCCGCGCTCCACCTGCTGCAAGCGGTATTCCCATTCGGCGGTGAGAAGCGGGGACTGGAGCTGCTCCGGCAGCACAGTGATGAGGGAAACGCCGGTATGGGCAGGCACAAGGCTGACGGCCTTCTTCGCCCGCTTGCGCTCCACAAAGCCCGTGGCTACCAGCTTTTCGATGATGGCGGCGCGGGTGGCGGGCGTTCCCAGCCCCTTTCGTTCCGCTTCTTCCGGCATATCTTCCTTTCCGGCAGTCTCCATGGCGGAGAGCAGCGTATCCTCCGTATAATGCTTGGGCGGCGCAGTCTTGCCCTCCTTTACAGCGGCTTCGGCGCAATCCAATACCTGCCCCTCCGACAGCTCCGGCAGTACGGCGTCCCGCTTTTCCTGCGCGAGATACCGCTTCCAGCCGGTATCAAGGACGGTTCTGCCTTTAGCGGTGAACTCAGCGCCGCCGCACTCCAGCGTAACGGCGGTTTCTGCATAGCGGTGTGCATCGCTGACCGCACGGAGAAGCTGACCTGCCACAAGGCGCAAAATCTCTCGCTCCCCCAGCGGCAGGACGGAGGTATCCGCCTTGCCCGCGCTGGCGGTGGGGAGAATGGCATGGTGGTCGCTGACCTTGCGGCTGTCGCAGACCTGCCTTGCGTTCACACGCCCCGGCGCGGTGGTTTCACAGATGGCGGCGGCAACGGCTGCAAGCTCCGGCACAGAGGCTTCCAGATCGTCGGTGAGGAAGCGGCTGTCCGTGCGGGGATAGGTGCAGAGCTTCTTTTCATAGAGTGCTTGCAGATAGTCAAGCGTCTGCTGTGCGGTATAGCCGAGGCTGCGGTTGGCCTCCCGCTGGAGCGCGGTCAGGTCGTAGAGCTGCGGCGCTTTCTCCGTTTTCTCTGTGCGCTGCACCGCCTTGACCGTAACCGGCTGACCGGTGCAGGCGGCGGCAAGAGCGTCCGCCTCCGCTTTCTCTTTGAACTTTTCGGACACGGCGGCAGAATCGCCGCAGCGAAGGTTCACTGTGTAAAAGGCTTCCGGGCGGAACGCCCCGATCTCCGCCTCCCGCTGGACGATGAGCGCCAGCGTGGGCGTCATGACGCGCCCCACGTTCAGAGTGCGGTGGTAGAGTACGGAAAACAGGCGCGTGGCGTTGATGCCCACCAGCCAGTCCGCGCGGGCGCGGCAGAGGGCGGACTGGTGCAGCCCGTCGTATTCCCGTCCCGGACGCAGCTCTGCAAAGCCCTTTTTGATGGCCTCGTCCTCCATGGAGGAGATCCACAGCCGCTTCATGGTTTTCGTGCAGCCCGCCATGTAGTAGACGGTGCGGAAGATCAGCTCGCCCTCGCGCCCTGCGTCGCAGGCGTTGATGACCTCGGACACGTCCTCCCGGCGCATGAGGTCCCGCAGCAGCTCGAACTGTTTGGCTTTGTCCGCTTTCAGCGTGAAGCGCCAGCTTGTGGGCAGGATGGGCAGATCGTCATAGCGCCACTTGGCGTACTTTTCATCGTACACATCCGCGCCCGCCAGCTCCGCCAGATGCCCGAAGCACCAGCTTACAAGGTAGCCGTTTCCCAAAAGATAGCCGTCGTTGCGTTTGGTCGCGCCCAGCACGGCGGCGATGGACTGGGCAACGGAGGGCTTTTCCGCGATCACTAATTTATGGTGTGTCATATTCATTTTTCTCCTTTTCTGCACAGCAAAAAGCAGCCCCGAAGGACTGCTTTTCGTGTCTGTTGTTCTAATCGTATGTGGGTCAGGGCCGTTCAAGGCACCGCTTCCGTATCACATCCTTTTTCGCTGCATCTGGTCTCTCATGGGTACATTGTGCATCGGCGGGAGAAGGCGGCAAGTGTCGGAGTCCTAACGTTCCGGCGCTTTCCCCCGCAGTTTCTCCCGCAGGTCGGTGTCACGGTAGCAGGGACGGAGGCAGACGGTGCCGTAGCGGGAACAGCCGCAGCAGAAATGTCCCTCCGGGGCAGGGGTGCGCGGCGTTTCCTCCTTTCCCGGATAGGGGCGCTGCATCATCAGCCGCTCCAGCGGGTTTTTGGTGAAAAGGGTCATGCATCCGCGTCCTCCGTTTCCTCCGTTTCCTCCGGCTCGTCCGCATCGTCCTCGTTTTCGTATTCCTCGTCCTCATCGCCGTAGTCGTAATCGTCCAAGTCTACAGGTCCCTTTGTGTCGGGCTTTTTCTTACGGAGCTTGAACCAGTACAGCGCGCCGCCGCCCGCCATCAGGAGCAGCAGCACAATCACAACAAGACCGCTGCCGGACTTCTTTTCGCCGCCGTCCTTGTCGGGGCTGTCGCTCGTATCCGGCGTCGGGTCGGGTTCCGGCGTCTTTTCCGTAGCCTTTTCCTTGCCCATGCACTCCGTCATATTGGTCTTGCAGACTGCGCAGGCGGTGTTGACCGCACCTGCCTCGCACTTGTCCTTGCAGGAGCAGACAGGGGCGGAATCCTCGTCGATGAGTGCAAGCAGGTCGCTCTCGTCCACAAGGTTTAAAAAGTAGGTTTCATACTGATCTCCGTCCTCATCCAGCGGCTTATCATAGTCAATCACCAGATAGAGCGTATGGCCGTTGCGGGTTTCCACCGCGATGAACTGCTTGTTGGTGTGCTTGTCATAGAGCAGGTCGCGGGTGACGGCGCTGCCGTTTTGGGAAAAGCCCGTCCCTTTCTCAATGGCGACAGGCGCGGCGGTATCGGTGGGCTCCTGTGCTTTCGCCGGCTCTGTGGCCGCGGGCGTCTGTACCGCAGCGGGCTTTCCCGTGCTGCCGGAGGCGTTGGAGGGCTTTCCTGCACCGGTATTGCTGCCGTTACTTCCGGTATTGCCGTTGCTGCCGGTATTGCCGGAGGACTGCTTTCTGCAATCGCAGTCCGCGGGACAATGGGCGCTGTGCTGCTCCGGCGTGGGGCTGGGCGCAGGCGTTTCCTTTTCATAGAAGGGGTTGGCGATCACCACATAGCTTGTGCGGTTGCCTGCATTGTCCACGCCCATGATGTAAAAGTGGGAATCCCGCGTGTTTTTGTCAATGCGGACGCTGAACTCGCCGTTTTGCAGGGTGGTATAAAGCTCATCGTTCACATAGACCCCGGCTATGCCGGAGAGTGCGTCGGCGGCCTCCACACGCAGCAGCGTACCGTTGACGCCCGCCCGCAGCCGGGGCGCTTCAAAGTCCATACAGGATACGGTCAGCTCCTTTTTATGCTCCGTGCCGTAGGGGTCAGTGACAAAGATAAACACGATACCGTTGTCCGGCACCGTGTAGCGGGCGAGGCCGTCGTGGGCAAGCTGCTCCGTCAGGTCTGTTCTTTCGGCGGTTTCCCGCAGCGCCGCCTCTACCTTCTGCCAGCCCGCGTTGTTTTTGTCCCTGATACGGACCGTGACCGTCACCGGCGCGTTGTGCCAGCCTACCGGAATATCTGCATCTATCTCATATTCCGCTTCGGGTGTTTCTGCCATTTCGGGCGGCGTATCCTCCGGCGAGGGTTCCGCAGGCCCCAGCACAGGCTCGGAAACCGGCGGCTCAGACTCCTCGGGGACTGGTGATTCCTCTGCACCTTCGGGAGTGTCATCAATCACCGCGTCTGTGATCTCCGGCGCGCTGTCCGCTGCGTCCGGCTCGCCGGTGGCCATCGCCATGCCGGACATGGTGAGGAACATCAGGGCAAGGCAAAGGACGGCGGCAACGCCGCGCAGCAGCCGGTTGTTATTCTTCTTCATGCACATAGTCCGTATCCTCCTTGGTATTGGGTGTGATAAAGGGCGCGCCGCCCCTTTTGAGCTGTGTGAGGAACTGCGCCAGCTCCTCCATGCTCATGCCGGTGGCGCGGGCAAGGCCGATGATGTCGGTATTCTCCAGCTCGACGATGCTCTCGTCAAGCTCCCGGTTGCGGGAGCGGAGGGCGGCGATCTTCGCATCGTTTTTAGCCCGTTCAGCCTTGAGCTTTATAATCTTAGGGTTCATTTTTTGCTCCTTTCAGTGAGATCAGGGCGCAGGTAAACGCCCGTAAGCAAGGAAATGGGATTGCCAGTAGCTTGAATTGAGGCTTGCGTACTGGATGGGGTCGCCGCAGTGGAGCATCATGTTGTTTCCCACATAGATGCCCACATGGGACGCGCCGGTGGTGTCATAGGTGCCTTGGAAGAACACCAGATCGCCGGGGCGCAGGTTGGCGGCGGACACCCGCGTACAGAGCTGGCGCAGTCCCTCCGCGCCCAGCCTGCCGAAGCTCCAGCCCCCGCCGCAGTTGTTGTAGACGTAGCTGACAAAGCCGGAGCAGTCGAAGGAGGTGGCGGGCGTGCTGCCGCCCCAGATGTAGGGGTAGCCGAGATACTTCTCCGCCTCCTTGATGATGGCGGCGAACTGCGCGTCCTCCAGCGCCTCCGGGGGTATCTCGTACTTTTCATAGTCGGCGGTGTAGTATTTCCCGATGTACTCCGAGCCGCCGAACAGGTCCGGGCGGTTGCCCAGAGTAGCCATATACATGGCGTAAAGGGAGAGCTGATCCTGCGACATGATATAGACCGGCACATGGGAGAGGTTGAAGTTTTCCAGCCGGACTGTGCAGATGTAATAGGTGTACGGCACCTGCACGTCGTACTCGTAGCTTTGCAGATTGCCGTCCGCATCGGTGTAGTAGCCGGTTCGGGTCTCCGTGCGGTATCTCGTTTCCGTGGTGACGGTTTCCGTTAGGATGTACTGCTTTTCAAACAGCATATCGAGTATGCCGCCGACCTCGGAAAGCGTCCACTCCCTGCCCATGAGGGCGGTGACGGCGGAGATCAGCACATAGGGGTCATGCTCGATGTCGTCCAGATCAAAATGGTACTCATCGTAGTCGTGGGTGCTTTCGTAGGTGTCGAGATACTGCTGCAATTCCGCTTCCATGGCACAATATTGCGCCTCTGCCGCCAGCATATCCGCGTCCTCACTGGGGTAGGTGGATACGTTGACGCCGGTTGCCCCGCCCTGAATCAGCATGGAGCAGGAGGAAACGGTGCAGAGGATAAGGACGATCATTGCCGCGATGCCGCCCACGATAAGAAAGCCCTTTTTGTGACGGGCGATGAACTCGCCGGCTTTCTTTGTGTTCTCCGCGGCTTTCCGCGCCGCCTTTGCCGTGGCTTCGGAGGCTTTGACCGTATTCCCGGCGCTTTTTCCGGCTTTGGCGGCGGCGTACTCCCGCTTGATGGCCTGCTTCTGCTGCCAGCGGGAGTAGGGATTGCTGGAAAACTGCGGGTCATGGTGCTGCGCCGTTTTGTCCAACGCGCGGAGGTTGGCGCGGTCTGCCTTGGCCTCGGCCCGGTCTGCGCGGCGGTAGGGCTTCTCCTTGTGGGAGCGATGGGCGTGCTGGGCAAGTCGCACGGCGCGCTCCGCCGCCTGCTCCACGCCGTGGGCGCTCTCCACACCCACATTGTCCTGCTCGTGCTCCCGAATCTCCCTGTGGACGGCAGATAGCGCCGCCGCACCGGGCGTGTCTCGCAGGGCGTGGGTGAGCTTGGAGGGTGGTCGCTTCTTGTCCACCTCCTCAAAGGAAAGGCGCGTTGTGACCGTGCCGGTTTTCGGGTCAACGACGCGCTGCTTTTTCTTTACGGTTTTCTTGGGTATCTTCGCCTCGGCCTTTTCCAGCTTCTTCATGCGCTTGTCCGCTTTTCGGATGGCCTTTTTCAGTTCCGGCGCTGCCAGCTCCTCGTCGGTAAACAGCAGCCGGGGCGAGCGCTTGCTCATGGAAATTCACCTCCGTTCGGGGCATACGGTACGCCGAGAAAGTCCAGCACCTTACCGCAGCCCAATTTATGGATACAGAAATCGTACTGCTTGGGATGTGTCAGCGCCATGCGCTGAAAGCGATTCGGCTCCTTTTCCAGATGAACGCCGAACATACAAAACATACAGCCGGTGCGCTTCGCGCCGGTGGTGGTCAGCCTGCCGTTTTCCTCCACGATCTCGCCGTAAACGGAGGAATACGGGATGCCGGTCATTCTGAGATATTCCAAAACGTCCTGCTCGGTCCAGAAGGACATGGGCTGCGAGGTGGGGTCCCGCTTGTGATAGGCGTTGCAGCCGATTTTGAGATAGACGCTCTGGCGGCGTGCGCTCTCACAGGCCATGGTCGCAATGATCTGCTTTCTACCGGTTTCCCGGTTATATCTGTGCAGGGGCCGCTCCTTCATGATGAAACAGCACTGATCGGAAACGAAAAACGGCGCATCCAGCAGGATACGCCATTTCATGTATCGTTCATTGTATTTTGAGGGCGTACCGTCCGCGTTCAAACCGTTCAGATGGCACAGCGCCCACGGGCTGCCACGCTTTGCATAGCGAACGCGCCGTGCCACGTCCTTGGAAACGACGGGATAGCCATATTCCGATATGACCTTTGAAAAGGGCATTTCAGGCCGCAGCCACGTTACATTGGGAACGGTTTTGACAAATTCCCGTATCTCCGGGTATTCCAGCCCCGTGTCCACAAACACGGCGGGAATGTCGGGGAACGCCCGCCGTGCAAGGTCCAGCAGAACGGTGCTGTCCTTGCCGCCCGAAAAGGAAACGGCGACCTTGCCGCCGTAGTGGTGATACCACTCGATGATCTTCGCCTGCGTCACGCGGATTTTCCGCTCCAGCGGCCACGCCTGCATGACGCTCAGATCCTGCCGGGTGTAGGCGTTCATACCGCGACACCTCCGATCCGTTTTTCTGCCAGCTTACAGTATTCCGGGTTCAGCTCAATGCCTATGTAGTGCCGTCCGAGCTGCTTTGCCACCGCCGCCGTAGTGCCGGAGCCGAGGAAGGGGTCCAGCACCACGCCTCCAGGCGGGCAGCCTGCCAGCAGGCAGGTTTCCGCCAGCTTTGGCGGGAAAGCGGCGAAATGCCCACCCTTGTACGGCACGGTGTTGATCTGCCAGACGTCGCGCTTGTTGCGAAGCTGAGGGATGTCCTCATCGGCGTACCCGTTCGGGCGGTGGTCGTTGAGGTGTTGGTGCTTCTGACCGGGAATATCCGCGGAATACTTGTTGCCTGCACCAAATCCGCGCTTCATCCGCGCAGGAGTGGAGGCCGCAACCGGCTCCGCGATGGCAGCGGCATCATAATAGTAGCGGCGGGACTTGGACAGCAGGAAAATATGCTCATAGCAGCGGCTTGGCCTGTCCTTGGTGCTTTCCGGCATGGGGTTCGCTTTCATCCAGATGATGTCCGAGCGCAGATACCAGCCGTCTGCGCGCAGAGCAAAGGCAAGCAGCCACGGGATGCCGATCATGTCCTTTGCCTTGCAGCCCTCCACCTTGCCGTTGAGGGCGACCACCTGACCGGTCCTGCCGTTGGGGTACTTGGGGTCAAGGCTTTCTCCCTGATTGCCCTTTCCGGCATAGGTGTCCGCGATATTGAGCCAGAGTGTTCCGTCCGGCGTGAGAACGCGCCTGACCTCCCGGAAAATGGAAGTCAGGCGCTCCACATACAGCGCTGGGGTTTCCTCCCGCCCGATCTGCCCGTCCACGCCGTAATCCCGCAGGGCGTAGTACGGCGGAGAGGTGATGCAGCAGTTCACGGAATTGTCCGGCAGGGTTTTCAGCACGGTCAGGGCGTCGCCGCAGTAGATGCGGTCAGCCTGCATAGTCGAACTCATCCCTTAGAAGCGTGGTAAGCCCCTCGACAGCCGTGAGGATGTCCCTGCACACGCCGGTCAACTCAGATATGGCCGGTTCTCCGTCATACTCAAATACGTCGGCGTCCTCATTGTCCTCGTCCACCTCACGCTCTGCGGCGTATTCGCGCTCCATGCGCTCGGCATACTCGCAGCAGCGTTCGCCGGGGCAGCAGGGATTATCCGCAGGAACGTAACCGGCGTATTCCGGCTCGATCAGGTCGTTTTCGATGAGGTCGGACAAGTCCGCAAGGTCATGGGACTTGAGGTAATTGAGCGCCCTGCCCCAAGAACTGAACATCTCCTCGCAGCGCTCGTCAAAGTCGAGGGTGGATCTGCGCACAAGGTCCAGATAGCCGTCCTTCTCGGCTCCGTTTTTGATGTAGTGCATGAGGATGGTCGCCATCCACAGCAGCTCCAGCTTTTCCTCGATGTGGCGCAGGTAGTCCTCGCCGTGGATCAGGTACAGATTTTCTTTTTCCATTGTGATGCTCTCCTTTACATTATTTATAGTAGAATCAGGTCAGGCGATCTCACCCAGCATGGTGAGAAACAGCGACTTGCCCTTGGGCGTGACAAGGGTATATACCCCCTGATGCCCGTTGACGGCGATATAGTCCTTTACGAAGAACAGACCGTCGCTGGCGGGCTTGGCATAGGGCAGGAGCGTACCGGAGGGCGCACGGTAGAGATAGCGCTTGCGGATGAGGAACGCGGTGAACATTTTCTCCGGCACCTTCAGCTCCTTTGCGGTGGCGCGGAGATTGGTGCAGCACTCCGGGTGAATGAAGGCGTCGTAGAAGTCCGCCTTGGGCTTTGCCAGACGCAGTTCCTGCTGAAGCAGTTCGTTTTTCCGCTGTTCCTCCAGCATCCGCTGCGCCATGAGCAGCACCAGCTCCGGGTTTTCCAGCACCTGCTCCAGCACGGATTTTGTCATGTACGCGCCGTGCTTGCGGATGGCCGGAATGACCTCATGGGTGATCCAGCGCTTGAACGCCTTTGCCTCCGGCTTGCGGGAGGTGATCACCAGCGAATACAGCCCGGGTTCGTTGATGATTGCCATGCGCTGTTTCCCGCCAAGGGTATCAATAGTACTGATACCCTTTTCATCATCATCCAGACGCTCAACCGTCATGCTCGGATTCCCCAGTTCCAGCGCTTTGCACACATCCGCCGCTACGAACCACGGCTCGCCGTTGAGGTTCAGCGTTCGCACCTTTCCAAAGGCTTCGTTTTCAAAAATCATCAGTTTGTTTTCCATCGTGCAATTCCTTTCTTGTTTTGTTATGCAGTCTGCTCCTGTGGCTTGGTGGTGAGCAGGTCATAGAGTTCCCCGCGGGGGAAACGGTCTACAAAGGGAAGAATGACGTTGCCGTAAAAAAGCAGCCCTTCGCCTTCACCGCTGTGGGTGACATACGAGAGCTGATGCGGGGAGATATTGAGCTGCTTGGCGAGAATCTGCCGGTCGCCGCTGGCCTGATTGAGCATGAGGATGAAATCGCTGTTCTCAAAGATGTTCTCCACCTCGCGGGAGGAGAGCAGGTCCTTGACATTCTGGGTGATGCCGGTGGGGATACCTCCCCACTTGCGGAAGCGCTTCCAGATTTCCACGGTGTAGGCGGCGGTCTGCTCCTCGCGCAGCAAAAGGTGCATTTCGTCAATGTAGTAGCGGGTGGATTTGTGGGCTTCCCGGTTGACGGTGACGCGGTTCCACACGGCGTCCTGTACGATGAGCATCCCGATCTTTTTGAGCTGCTTGCCAAGCTCCTTGATGTCGAAGGACACGATGCGGTTGGCGATGTTGATGTTGGTGCGGTGGTTGAACACGTTGAGGGAGCCGGAAACGTAGATTTCCAAAGCCGTGGCGATGTACTGCGCCTCCTTTTCCTCCTGCTGCCGCAGCTCGTTATACAAGTCCTCCAGAATCGGCATATTCTCCGGCTTCGGGTCGCTGAGATAATCCCGGTACACCATGCGCACACAGCGGTCGATGATGGTCTTTTCCACCGGCATGAGGCCGTCCTTGCCGCCCACGATCAACTCGCAGAGGGAGAGGATGAAGTCGGATTTCAGGCTCAGCGGGTTCTCATCGTCGCTGTAATTGAGATTCAAGTCCATGGGGTTGATGTAGTGCGGGCTTGTGGGAGAAATTTTGATGACCTGTCCGTGCAGGCGCTCCACCAGCGGTCCATACTCGGCCTCGGGGTCGCAGATGATAATGTCATCGTCAGTAACGAGAAACACGTTGGCGATCTCCCGCTTTGCGGCAAAGCTCTTGCCGCTTCCGGGCGTACCAAGGATGAGGCCGTTGGGGTTCTTGAGACGCTTGCGGTCTACCATGATGAGGTTGTTCGACAGCGCGTTCAGCCCGCAGTACAGGGCTTCCTTGCCATCCTGAAACAGCTCCTGCGTGGTAAAGGGGATAAAAATAGCGACGCTTGAGGTGGTCAAGCCCCGCTGTATTTCGATCTGGTTCAGCCCCAGCGGGAGGCTGCTCATCAGCCCCTCCTCCTGACGGAAATCAAGGCGGGTAAGCTGGCAGTTGTACTTCTGGGCGATGGAGGCCGCCTGAAACACGTTGTTGTCAAGCTGCTGGCGGCTGCCTGCGGTATTGACCACAATAAAGGTCAGCAGGAACATACGCTCGTTGCGGCTTTGCAGGTCTTGCAGCAGCTTCTTCGCCTCCGTGCCGTAGGTGGCAAGGTCCGAGGGGATGATGTCCATGTCGTATCCGGCGCGGACGGCCTTTTTCTGCTCCTCGATGGTCATTTTCTGCAAATCCGTGATCTTGCGCTTGATGGTCTTGATGGCCTTGACCTGATCCACGGACTGGACGTGCATACTGACGATGAGGGAGCTTTCCATGTCGAGGAAGTCCGCCAGCATCCGGTCGTTCAGCTCTGGCGCTAAAATCTGCAAGAAGCTGGCGCAGCCAATGCGCCTGCCGACGCCGAAGGAGCGCCCGGTGCGGAACTCAAAGGAGCTGGGCGCGATGAAGTCCTTGACCGAAAGGCCCGATGGTGCCAGCCAGTCCCACGAGAAGCGGAACGGCTCCTGCTCGTCCATGTGCAGCATCCCGTGCAGCAGCCGCAGCCGCTCCGTGCCGTTCATCGGCTCCGCCGCCACGCCGAGGCGCTTGAAGTTGTTGAGGATGTCCGTTTCAATGCGCTCCAGCCTCGGCTTTGCCGCTTTCAGCCCGTCCGCCTCCACGCCGAAGGTCAGGTACTTGGTCTTGATGAGGCCGTTGTTGCCGCGGGCAAGCTGGTTCTGGAGCATCTGAGTATATTCCAGACGGATGCTGTCAAAATCGTCGCCCTGCGGCGAAATGGTGATGTACCTTGCGTAATTGTCCTTGTTGGCGGACATATTCACGAAGGAGAGCTGAAAGCGCACGGAGCTGTCGAAGTAGTTGAGGAAGTCGCACCAGCCGTCAAAGATGGCGGTCTTGTCCTCGTTCTGGTTGAGCTGGTAGTTGATGTCCTGAAACTGGACGGTTTTCGTGTAGTAGCTGTCCGTCACGCGGCAGATGCCGTCGGGGAACATCCGCTGAAACGGGATGCTGTCCTGCGCGGACTTCTGTTTCTTATCCTGCCGCTTCGCTCTTGCGATGGCGGCCTCGATCTGCCTGCGTTCGGCGCGGGTGAGTTTTGTGCGGGTGGACAATGCGATACACCTCCCGGTCTAAATTGTCCTGCCGTTCCAGAACGGCGTAGAAATTATTGGTTGCGTAAGGGCGCTGCTTGGGGCGCAGGAAGCAGACCTGCACGATGTTGCGGACGATCTTTTCAAGGGGCTGTCCGTTCTTCTCATACATGGCCAGCAGAAAAAAGGGCAGCATGAGCAGGATCATGCAAATCGCCGCCGTGCTGACGCCGGTATGGGCTTTGAGCAGGAAGAACAACGGAACGCCCAGCGCCGCACCAGCGCCGAAGCAGATGAGCTGGCGCTTCGTCAGGTTCAGCAGCACCTTGGTCTTGACCGCGTTCAGGTCTTTGGGTACGGGAACGTATGCCATAATGATGTACCTCCGTCAATGACTGTTGAAAATTGACTTTGCGAGACTGCTGGTCTTGAACAGGGTGAAGCAGAGCAGCACCGTATAGCCCATGCACAGCCAGATCGCCGTGGAAATGTTGTCGTCTATGAGCATATTCTGTACCAGCACCGCATAGATGGCGATGCAGATGATGATGAGAAAGCCCTGAAACGCCAGCGCCAGCAGGCTTCTCAGGTAGTTTTGTCCCATGCCGCCCCATTCCTTGCCCATCATAGTGGCCATGGGGATGGGCGCGATGCTGGTGACGAGGTATATCTCGATCATTCTGCCGTAGATAATGATAAAGATGCAGATGGTCAGCGCCCACATGGTGAAGCCCACCACGAAGGATTGCAGCCACAGCCCCAAAAGCGTCCACACGTTCATCTCCAGCAGCCGCGCCTCAAGGTCCGCGATATGGTCGGCAAGGTTGATGGAGGTGTTGCCCACGATAAGGCCGGAGGCGCGGTTGACCACGCTCTGCGCCGCCTCGAATACGCCCATGACGATATTCCATGTGTTGGACACGATGAGCACGGCAGCCGCCGTCTTGAATACCCAGCGAAAGAATACCCATGTGTCGATGTCGTGGAGGTTATTTCGGTCCGCGATAAGCTGGATCAGCTCCAGCGTCATGACGAAGGCGAGGATCACGCCTGCAATGGGCAGGATCAGGTTGTCCGAGAGAGAGCGGATCATGCTGTAAATATTGGCGTTCCACGCCTGCGGGGTGCTGCCGATGTGTCCCGCCGCCTCCGCGACCTTGGCGTTGACGTTATCAAAGAGGCCGGTGAGGTTGTCCATGATGCCCCCGACCAGCAGCTCCTTGAGCCATTCGGTGAATTTTTCCCATATCAAATCCAATGGGTCAGCCCTCCTTTCCCGCCCCCGCCCGTGTCAGGCGGGCAGGGGCGAAGGGTTTTACATTGCGGCATGGACGGGATTAACCGAACAGCCCTTTGAGCAGCGGCACGAGAATCATACCGATGAGCGCCACACCGCCGCCCGCCATGAGCTGTTTCATGCCCTGTGATTTAGCCCCCGGATTATCATTTCCGTAACCCTCCAGCAGGTTGATCACGCCCCAAATGCCAAGACCGGCTCCGAGGGCAATGACGAGGGTCTGCAAAACATCGACTGCGCTATTGAAGAAATCCATATTTTATGTGCCGGAATCGTTTCTTTATGGTTTTTGTAGTGGAAACCGCAAAGCCGGAATGAGCTGGCCGCTGTGTGCGGCTGTCGATTCCGGCTTCTCCTTTCAAATATTCGGTTGTGCTTTCCTCCGACTTTGCGTTTCGCGTGTGTCTGCTGCATTGTCGGCGTCCTCCTTTACGGAATGGGTGTCTGATGTATATATAAAAATCCGCCCATTCAGGCGGATTCTGAACCTGCGGCCGCGCCCGTGTCAAAGACCTCAAATTCCTCCTCCGGCTTCAGCTTGAGCTTTGTGGAGAGGAATTTTTCAATGTCAAAGGCGTTCTTGGGATTCGCGTCCGAAAGATACTTGTAGTTGGGGTGTTTTGTGATGTCGTATTTGTCGGATAGAAACGGCCTGACGCCGCGCAGCTGCAAGATACACTTGCCGCCATTAAGAACGGCAAGCTCATCCTGACTCATCAGCTCCTTGCCGAGCTTTTGATAGTTCAGACTGTGGGAAACCTCGCGCCCACGGGATTCTCCCGTGTTGAAGGTGTCAATGGTTTCCTTGCCCAGCGCGGCGGACAGCTCCTTTAATGTGGTCGGCTCCTTGCCGCCGAGGAACACGGAGCTATCGCAGTTGCCGATGATGGTGTCGCAGTTGTCCTTGTAGAGTGCCTTGAGCTGGCTCTGTGCCTGCAAAACAAGGCAGGCGGAGATCTCGCGGCTGCGGATGGTGGCCATGAGCTTTTCCAGCTTGGGAATCTGCCCGATGTTGGCGCACTCGTCGATGAGGCAGCGCACATGGACAGGCAGCCTGCCGCCGTACACATCGTCCGCCTTGTCGCACAGGAGGTTGAATAGCTGGGTATAGACCATGCTGGCAAGGAAGTTGAAGGTGTCGTCTGTGTCAGAAATGATGATAAACAGCGCCGTTTTCCGGTCGCCCAGCGTGTCCAGCTCCAGCTCGTCATACGCCGTGATCTCCCGCAGCTCCTGGATGTCGAAGGGGGCAAGGCGCGCACCGCAGCTAATCAGAATACTTTTCGCTGTTTTGCCCGCCGCTAAGCGGTATTTGGCATATTGGCGCACGGCGAAGTGATGCGGCTCCCGTTTTGCCAGTTCTTCAAACATCAGATCGACGGGATTTTTGAAGTCCTCGTCGTCCTCCCGCACCTCCATGGTGTTGATCATTTCGATGAGGGTGGCGAAGTTCTGCTCCTCAACCGGCGCTTCGTAGTAGATATAGCCGATGAGCGCCGTGTAGAGCAGCGTCTCCGCCTTGCGCCAGAAATCGTCGCCGCTCTTGCCGTCCCCCTGCGTGTTGGCAATGAGGGTCGTGACCAGCTTCAGAATGTCCTTCTCGCTGTGGAGATACGCGAAGGGGTTGTAGTGGTGGGACTTTTTGAAGTTGATCGTGTTCAGTATCTTGATCTTATACTGATTCCGCTGGAGTAATTTTCCACATTCGACCACGATGCTGCCTTTCGGATCGGTGACAACGTAGGAACTGTGTAATTGCATGAGGTTGGGCTTGATGAAAAACCTTGTTTTGCCGCTGCCGGAGCCGCCTACCACCAGCACGTTTTTGTTCCGCGCGGTTTTCGGGTCCTTGGGTCGGCTGTTCATGGTCAGCCGCTCCGTCTGGGTGAGAATGACGTTGTTGGCAAAGGTGGGGTCAGTGTAGGGCTTGATGTCCTCTGCGTTGCCCCATCTTGCGCTGCCGTACTCGATATTCTTCCGAAACTTCCGCGCGTTCTTCCCCTTGACGTAGACGGCAAGCCGGATGAGCAGGGCGGCGGCAATGCCCACGCACAGGTCGATGGGGTGAAAGCTGGGGAGCGCGGACTGGAATGCGGCGGCGAAGCCCTCCATGATGTGCAGCGACTTTTGTGAAAAGTCCGCGCCGGGAGCCAGCCGCGCCGCCTGCCCCAGCTTGGTGGCAAAGAGCGCGATAAAGACATAGGGGAGGTTGGGAAGCAGGAGCTTCTTTACGTTGATCTGCTTCATAGCTCCAGCCCCTTGTCCTTACTCCGGGACTTGTCCGGCGTAAGGGACAGCACCTTCGCCTTGAGCGCACGGAGCTGCTCCAGCACCGAGGGTTTGTCCTGCGAGGCCCGCCTGACCTCTTTTGCCGTGTATTCCCGGAACGCCGCCGTCAGTGCGTCTGCGTCCCGCCCCTTGAAAAAGACCAGGTATTTCGGCGGGGACACGCTGCGGTCCTTCTTCACGGCGAAATCCACGCCGTATTTCCGTGCCACGCGCTCAAAGGACTTGATGTTGCTGTCGGTGATCTCGATATTGGATACGCCCTGATTCTGCCCGATGAGCTGCTTCACCGTCTGCTTGCCGGTGGGCTTTTCCGGCGCGGCGCGGGCTTTTTGCAGCCGCTTTTCCTTTCGGCTTGCCAGATATTTCAGAATGGCGGCTTTCAGCAGCCGCCCGGTGAGCTTTGTCGCGCTGATGACCAGCGTGACCGCTCTGTTTTCCACTTCCTCCTGCAAGGGTCATCCCTCCTTTGTTCGTGATTGGATAAATGCCGGTGGAAGCCTGCGCTCATCTGCCGCGCAGCCCGTCGCCGTACATATCGTGGTTGACGAGGGCGGAATAGTAGCTTCCGATGGTGCTGGGCGCGTTGAACAGCGACGCCAGCAGGTATTTCTTGATGTTGCGGACGTAGGTGGTGTTCTGCTTCAGGCAGTCAAAGACGTACTCGATGTGGGAGGACGTGATGCGCAGCAGCTTCTCCTTCACCATATCTGCCGGATATTCGTCGCCTGCCACAACGATGGTCTGTCTACGGGAGCAGAGGGTTTCCGCAATAAGCTCCACTACCTCGTCAAGCTGCTCCTTGTCCTGCCGCGGGTCCTGCACGAGAATGTCGTACTCGATATTATCTTTGACGATCTCTCGCGCTTCCTCGTATCCCATCCCGTCATATCCCGCGCCCTGCAAGGGGGTTGGGGGATAGATTGGATCAGGATTTGATGTGTCCGTAATAGATTCATCAGGAATTTCTTTTTCTTTATTTCTTCTATCTTTATTTAATTGCGCGGGCTTTTCCGTATATGGCTCGTCCGTATCCGGGGTGTCCAGATACGGGTTTTCCGTATCTGGTGAAGCCGTATCCGGCAAGGGCGGATGCGGGGATTCGTAGATAGTGTACTCGGTGTCGGTGATACGCCCGCGGCTGTCCCTAAGCTGGCGGCGTACAAGGTAGCCGTGCGATTCCAGTTCCTTGAGCGCCGCGCCGATGGCGTCCACGCCCTCCTTGCAGATGGCGGCAAGCCCACGGGTGGTATAATCCCACTCGTCGGTCAAAGAGAGCATCTTGGACAGCAGCCCGATGGCTTTCAGCGTCAGACCGGTGTCCCGCAGGTGGTAATTGGACATGACCGTGTAATTGTGGTTCTTCTCCACGCGAAATACTGCCACGGTGTTCACCTCCCCTCGGAGGGAAAAAGCAGCCCCGCAGACGGAGCGTTTCCCCCTGCTTCGCGGCGGATGAGGCGGCGGAGGGTATATTCCCGCTGTCCGCGTCTTGCGGTGATTTTCAGGGCGTCCAGCCCAAAACGGGCGATGAGCAGGGCGTTGATGAGCAGCCGGAACGCCTCGCCCGGGATGATCTGCGGCTCCGCAAGGTCGCCCTGCGTGACCTCCGCCGTGTGGCAGTAAAGGCTCTTTGCCGCCATAAGCAGTGTGTAGTCATGGGATGAGATGCCGCGCCTGCGGGCGTAGCGGAAGTCGATGCCGCCGCGGAAGAAGCAGTTAAAGGTCCTGTCCGCAAGCTCCTTGTTGGAGGTCAGCAGATACAGCGCGGCGAAGAACTCCGGCGTGTCGCGCTCCTTGCGGCAGCCCAGCAGCAGCCGCAGGGTCTCCATGCGCTTCCTGTGGGTATTGTCCTGCCACATGGTGCCGGGAAAGCTCTCCGCCAGCCGCATGATTCTTGCGGTCAGGCGCGGACGGTACGGGAACAGCTCCGCGACGGCCTCCGCATAGCCCACCGTACCAGCTTCCATACGCTCGGCAAGGCAGGGGCAGGACAGGGCGGTGCAGCCCAGCTTTTTGACATATTCCGTGCAGAGGACGCAGGAAACGTCCTCCGGCTTATACTTGAACGTGTTGATATACATGGCTTTGCTCCTCTCTGGATATGACAAAACCGGGCAAAGAAAGCTCTCTGCCCGGTCGGTGTCGTGGTTGTCTGCGGTCGTATTTGGTTATCTGGACTGGTCGCGCTGGCGCTTGCGCAGCCATGCGTCCAGCAGCTTCAGGATGGTTTCCTCCATCTTCTGCGGCGTATAGGAGCGCGGGAAGTATTTGCGCAGCTTGTCCGCTGAGAGGACGACGTTATAGCCCTCCGGCTTTTTCTGCTCCATCATGATGTCCAGCATGGTGTCGTCGTTGAGCTTGCCGTCGCGGGAGAGCTTTTTCATGCGCTGCGCCTGAGAAAGCGAGGGCGTAGCCTGTTCGCTGTCGATGGCGGTCAGGAGCATTTGCTGTTCCTCCGGCTTGAGGTAAGAAATCTCCACGGCAGGGGTCATGCCGATCTTCTTCTCGTCCACCATCTGCTGAAGCTCAGGAGTGAGTTCGGTCAGGCGGATGTAGCGCTGGATTGTTCGCGCACTATCATCTGAGTTTTCCGCTAAAAGGTCACGGGTTTTCACGCCGCGTAAATTGTGGCCAACTTGTCCACCATTTTCTTCGGGTAGATTTTCAGCCTCTTTCGCCGGTCTGCCAGCCTTGCGGCGGATAGCCTCCAGCTTCATTTTATACGCCTGCGCCCGTTCGGAGGGCAGGATATTCTCCCGCTGGATGTTGCTGTCCACCATGAGGATGGTGGCGGTGTCGTCGTCCATCTGCCGCACGATGCAGGGCATGGCGGAAAGCCCCGCCAGCTCGCTGCCGTGCCTGCGCCGATGTCCGGCGATGATCTCGTAGCCGCCGTCCTCACGGGGACGGACGATGGCGGGAACGAGAACGCCGTACTGCCGGATGCTCTCCGCCGTTTCCTGCATGGCCTCGTCGTCCCGCACCTTGAAGGGGTGGTTGGGGAAGTCGTGCAGCTCCGACAGCGGGAGCAGCGTGATTTTATCCTCTTGCGCAGCCGCAGCGGTCTTTGCCCCGCGCTTTGCTGTGCTTTTCGGTTCTTCCATGTTCGTGTTCCTCCTGTTGAAAGCGGCAGGAACGAAAAAAGGGAGAATGACCGCTGTTACCGCCATTCTCCCTTGAAAACAACTATGCGATTGTGATTTCAGCCCCTTGGCCGTCTGAAAGAGAGCTATCTGATCGAGAGCCATCTCGCCGCAAACCCGCATGAATACTGGATTTCTGCTTGTTTGTCTTTCCCTTTCCCGAATAACTTCCGTTCAACGAGTATTACGCCAAGGACATTTCCAAAAAGCGCCGGATCGTGAACAAGATGAAAGGAAATGCGGGTGTTCCGCTTTCTCCGCCGCCCTACGGTTATATCAAAAACCCGGACGATCCCCGCTTTTGGTTAGTAGAGCCGGAGGCCGCCGAGGTAGTGCGCCGGATCTACCGCATGGCGCTGGAGGGGTACGGGCTGGCAGAAACGGCAGCACAGCTTGCCGCCGATGGTGTGGTCAATCCCACCTATTACTGGCGCAGCCGTGGGACAAGCCGGGGCGGGTCAAAAAGTACCGTGGAGCCTACCAAATGGGGACACACCACCGTCAAGAAGATCCTCACCTTGCAGGAATACTGCGGCGATGTCATTAACTTCAAAAGCTACTCCAAGTCCTACAAGATGAAAAAGCGGATCGAAAACCCGGAGGAAAACCGGGCGATCTTCCTCAATGTCCATGAGGCTATCATTGACCGCCAGACTTGGGAAAAGGTGCAGGCGCTCCAAAAAGGGACGCGCCGCAAAAAGCCCACGGTCACGCAGGAGCCCAGCGTATTCTCCGGCCTGCTGAAATGCCCGGAGTGCGGCGGCAACCTCAATTTCCACTTCAACCAGAACAACCACGACATCAAGTTTTTCAGTTGTCAAAATCATAACTCCGGCTATCGCAAGTGCAGCAAGACGCACTATATCCGGCTGGACTTCTTAGAGCAAGTCGTTTTGTACGAGGTCAAGCGGCTGGCCTGCTTTGCCAGCGAATACGAAAATGACTTTATCAAGGCCATGATCGGACGCTCAGCAAAGGTTGCGGAAAATACCGCGCTCCGCAAGCAGCGGGAGCTGGACGCTCTGACCGCCCGTGACCGGGAACTGGATATGCTCTTTGAACGGCTCTATGAGGACAATGTGTCCGGCAAGATCGACGATGCCCGGTTTGCCAAAATGTCCAAACGCTATGAACAGGAGCAGGGCGAGAACGCCAAGAAGATCAAGGCGCTGCGGCTGGAACTGAAAAAGGACGAGAGCAAGCGCATGGACATTGACGATTTCCTTGAAACGGTGCGGCGGTACACAGACGCGACCACCATTACAAAGCGGATGATTGCAGAGCTGATCGACCATATTGAGGTGTACCACGCTGAAAAGCAGGACGGCATTACCAACCAGCGCGTCGTTATTCACTATAACTGCATCGGCGCTTTCGATGTGCCGGATCGCCGGAAGATCCCGGAGGCCGACATTATCATGGAAACGAGAAAAGGCGTAGCACTCAGCTACGCCCCGGAACAGGTTGCTGTATGAACTTTTCAGGAAATAAAAAAGCAGAGTGTCCATTACAGGATACTCAGATCCTATAAGGACACTCTGCATGTCATGCCGTACCACTGTAGATTTTTGAACCCCCGGCTCAAAAATCTCATGTGCAAGTCGGAATTCTCCGTTCTTTTTTAACTTTTCTCAAACTTTTTTGATGGGTGCTTTCAGGATCTGCCAACTGGTCACATGAAAAACGGTTATGTGAAAACGCTATTTTTCCTCTGGCATCTCGCTCATATCCGCGGCTGCCCCTTCCAAAAGGTCAGTCACGACCTGATTGAGCTGCGCGGCGTTCTTCGGGGAGATGACCGGCGTATTGGACTGTGACTCAATGTCTTTCCTCGTTCGCCCGGCGACCTGTCCGCCAGCTTTAGCAACTTCCAGATTCTCTTGGAAGGTCGAGGGCTTTCGATCCTTTGAAAACTGTGTGGTGGTGGCTTCTGCCAACATATTCAGCACCAACTCCAGCGTGGTCATGTTATCACGAAGGTTTTCCTTTTTCAATCCC